>Ga0302215_10001841_pt1 | contig 14857 bp, 7 predicted proteins | sample II_Fen_N3_1_FD_194580 | JGI IMG/M metagenome (GOLD analysis project Ga0302215, IMG submission 194580) | Peat permafrost microbial communities from Stordalen Mire near Abisko, Sweden - II_Fen_N3_1 | ecosystem: Environmental > Terrestrial > Soil > Wetlands > Permafrost | place: Sweden: Abisko...
GGTCTGTTGTACTCACAAAAAAGGCGATAACAGCATTGATTTAAAGCAATTATAGGAGTCGCACAAAAGAATGAATCTATTACTTTTAGAATAATAACGAAAAATGGAAAATTAAGGCTAAAACTTTTGCGATATTATCAAATGACGATCAATTAAGCCTAAAACTTTTGAATTGTTAGCAAATGACAGTCAATTATGACTAAAACTTTTGGAATGTCAATAAACGACGGTCAATTAAGCCTAAAACTTTTGAATTGTCAACAAATGACAGTCAATTATGGATAAAACTTTTGGAATGTTAGCAAATGACAGTCAATTATGACTAAAACTTTTGGAATGCAAATAAACGACGGTCAATTAAGCCTAAAACTTTTGGAATGTCAACAAATGACAGTCAATTATGACTAAAACTTTTGGAATGCTAATAAACGACGGTCAATTATTGCCTTATCCTAAATTAGTTACAAAAAAAAAAGACGATAACAAGCTTTTGTTGTTATCGTCATTTAATCTTATTCTACCAGCAGAATTTCGTGTTTGGGAATCTTCCCTTTTTAAAGGAAGTGCCCGAAGGGCGAAGGGTTAAAAAATTTATTTCTTTTCCCCGAACTCAGTTTGCTGCTTTTCTACTTCGTCGAGTAGTTTTTGCTTTTCAGCATCGGTGAGTTGTTTGATTGTTTTTTGCGAAGCACTTGTTTTAGTACCTTTTAGTTTTTGCACATCCATAGCACAAAAAGGCAGGTCTGCCGGAACGCTTTCGAGTTCTATTTCGGCGGCTGTAGGTGCTTGTGTACCCTCAAACTGCACGTGCGCTTTCACTTTAATTTTTCCGGCTTTGGTTGTAGACCGAATCAGCACAGGAGCACTTCCCCACTCCACTGCACGCGGATTGGCACCAATCGTTTGATCGCCGATAATTTCGCCCTCGCCTTCCACACTAAACTGGATATTGTCTTTTGCCAGTCGGCGCACATTGCCGCTATCGTCAGTAATTTCAGCCACAACTATAATAAAATCTGACCCATCAGCAACAAGTTGTTTGCCCAGTTGGTCGACATACAAACGGATTTTGGTAGATCGGCGTGAAGGCATTTTCTTTTCGCTGCACACTACTTTTCCGTTGATAATCCCCTCAGCCAGGAAGCTTACTTTCTGCCAGTTCTTTTGTTTGTAAGTCACGTCGCGCATTTGCCAGAAGTCGTACACGTTTTCAAAAGTAACAGGTGCATAAGGCATGTGACCTTTGTCATGAACCACCGGTTTGGTTATCGATTTTCCTTCGTAAGCAGTGAGCCGCACTGAGTCGCAATTACTAAACACCACCATGTCTTTGTCGGAGAATGGTGTAACCTCATTAGCTACATACACCATTGGTCCCGAATCAGCTCCACCGTGTTTTTCGTTGGGCGAAACCTGACTTTTAAATAAATAATATGCATATTTGGGTTGACGGAATGCATCGAAAATACCGCCCCAATACGGATCGGGGTGATAACCACGTTGATGATCGAACGGATGCCATTGCGCTCCACCTACAAATTGCCCGGTAGTATGAAACATCGCGTCGTACGAATCGGCCAACGACAAAGCCGCAACGAGCATTGGTTTCTCGCCCCAGTTGCGGGCAGCGCGATTGTTAGCATTGTGTGCATACCAGTCGTCCACATTCTCGCCAAACTCACGGGTGAAGAGCGATTGTTTCACTTTGCCTTCGTCGGTTGGCCAGCCATAAACCACGTCGTAGTTATCTTTTACACCCTCCGATGCCAAATCGGCCGCAGCACCGGGATGTCCGGGATACGGAAATTCATCTTTGGTAATTTTCAGTGAATTCAACGAAAAGTCTTTTGGGAAACGGGTTTCGTTCAGAATTGGTTCCCACAGCAATACCGATGGGTGGTTACGATCACGACGAATAAGGTTGTGGGTGTTTTCGTACACCAATTGCTCAAAAAGCGGATCTTTGTTCCAGAACTGCCATCCCGGCGTAGCTACAATAATGAATATACCCAATTCGTCACAAGCATCCATAAACGCAGGGTCTTGTGGATAATGAGCCGTGCGGATAATCACGCAACCGGCATCACGAAGGCGTTTCACGTCGCGCCATTGTTGTGAGTTGGGTACTGCATTGCCCACGTAGGCAAAATCCTGATGACGATTGCCACCCAATAATTGTCCGTAAGGTTTATCGTTCAGGTAAAAACCATCTTTGCCCCGAAACTCAGCTTTGCGAATTCCCACACGAACAGTTCCGCCATCGATAGCGGTTTTGCCTTCTTTTACCAACAGATTTACCTTGTACAAATTCGGAGTTTCGGGCGACCAAAGTTGCGGAGTGGCCACTGTGGTTTTCTGATTGATCGTTTTTGATTCTCCGGCTTGTAGCGTTATCTTTGAACTGATAGTTCTAACTATTTTACCCGAAATATCTGTCAACGAAGTTTCCAGCGTTACCGTTTTTGCTTTCGCAGCGTTATTTTTCAATTCGGTATTTACAAACACATCGGCGCTTTTGAAAGAAATATTATCGTAATGCACAAACACACCGCCACCGGCAGTTTTATTGGCCTCGATAGCGTCAGTAATAGCCACTTTGTTTTTGCAAATCATCCACACATCGCGGTACATGCCACCATGGTATGCAAAATCCATGGTAATTTGAGGTTTGCCCGGAGGGTAAGATTTATCATCGCTGTTATCGGCCATCACAGCCAATTGGCAAGTATCACCGGCTTGCGTACCAAGTGCAGTCAGATCAACAGTTATCGGCAAATAGCCACCCACGTGCTCTTTCACCAGTTTGCCATTGAGGTAAATTTTTTGCTTTCCCATGATGGCTTCAAAATGTATCAGCACATCTTTGCTTTTGGCGTCGGCAGGCACCACAAAGCGCTTCCGATACCACGCGATGCCCTGATAGTTGCGGCATCCGCTGGCTTCGGCAGGCATCAGTTCTACCGTATGTGGAGCAGCCACCACTTCCCAACGCGAATCGTTGAAGGCAGTTGCGTCGGCACCTTTCACGTCACCGCGAAAGAATCGCCAGCCGTTATTGAAGTTATACACTTGTCGTCCGCTGCCTTCGAGTTGGTAAAAGCCGGCTACCGAGGTAGCTGCTGAAAGCGAAAAAGAAAGAAAGCAAACGAGTAAAAATGAGAAAATGAGTTTGGATTTCATTATGGTTGATTTGAAATTTTAATTTCTTTATTTGAGTTTTGATTCAAAAATACTACAATCGAATTTGTTGTGAAAATGTGTACGGTTGAAATGAACAATTGGCAAGTTTATTCGTACTATTTTACCTGTATTTAGTATTGAATATTAATTACAATATCTTTTCTGCGGATTTCCGGAACGATATTTATCACTGTGACCTTCCCATTTTTCAATTCAGCTTCCACCGTGGTATTTTGTGGAGCATGAAGCTTAAAGTGTACATTCCACTCGCGTGGCCAGCCAGGGAAAAGCAGTATCTTTCCGGCGTCGGTCGTTTGTAGCAACATTTCCTGCAAACCTATCATGCCGCTTCCGCCCCAGTTATGATCGGGACTCCAATCGAAGCCCGGTCCCCAAAAGGCAGGAAAACGATACGGTCCATCGCCCAGTTTGAGCATACTTAGTCGCTGGGCTTCGTCGGTAAGCCCAAGGCATGCTGCAAAGATATTATCCTGCTTCCAACCCACATGACTGCGAAACTTCAGCGCATCGGTATCGTATAAATAGGTATTTCGGGCAATCTCCAGACTGTCTCTTCCAACGCCATAAATCCTCCACGGAAAAACCGGATAGAGCTGTGGCGATTCAACATTATTCACCCTCTCCCACGTTTTGGCAGGCGAAATCATCGTCTTACCATTTATCGTCCGCAGTGGGATTTCGGGGATCCGTTTTAGCAACGAATCATTGCCCAATGACTTTAAAACTCGCTGCAAAGCAGCAATAGTGCTAGCCGGATTGTTCGCCATTTTGTAAGTTTCGCAACCCGAACCCGGAAATAGAATCAACTTCCCGTCACCATCGAGCAACTTTCGTCCACGGTGCTGAGCCAGGTAGCGATAATGCTCATCGAAGAAGCGCACACAACTCTCAATTAGCTGCTTATAAGCCGAAATATCCGCATTAGCATAGTTTTTTGTTTCCAGTATCATTTGGCAAAACTCCAGCACCGTATCCCATTCGTACTCAAGCCAAGCGTTGTATTCCACACCTTTATCGGCGTAATCGGGGCGTTTCCAACCATATTCAGTTGCTCCGGGCAACCCAAAATTCTCCAACTGTTCGGCAAAACATGCACCTTCGTGCCCCCAATAAGTCTTCGAGCGGAGTTCAGCAGTAGCAAGCAAGCGGTTGTAGAACTCAAATTGGGGAATCATTAAATCATAATCACCGCTTTTAAGCATGGGCCAATAAACCAGCCGTTGATTTTGAGCCGTAAAAGTGCCTCCGGTCCATTTGCGATAGTCGGGAGTAAATTTGGACAAGGTATCTGTATAAACAGGGTCGAAGGTAAACAGTCCGCCATTGAAACGCGTCGGCCACTGACTGTGAGCATTGCAACCCAACATGTAGCGAAATAATGTGTAATTGCGCGAAAGTTTCTCCGCGTCGCCAGCGATATGAATAAAGCTGCGGTTCCAAAATTCGTTCCACCAAGCGATGCTTTGCTGTTTATCTGTCTTTAGGTTTATCTGCGAAATGGTTTTGTCTAAACACTTTTCCCACTCATTAATATTGGCAGTTTGCGATATTTCGAGCGCAATGCTGAAACGCTGATTTGTTGTAGCTTTATTGCTTTTGAAAACCCATGCGCGATAATCTGTGTTTACATAAGTACCACTGGTGGTGCCTGCAAAAACAAGGTCCTGACTCCACATCTTTCCACCCGAAACCAGATTGGCAATAGGATTGTAAAGCTGATTTTTGATAGTTCCAAGTCCTTCGTGAACAGCTGTGGTATCGAAGATTGTCTTCTCCGGGTTTTTATGGAAAAAAGTAACACAATGTTGTGTGGTGCTTACCGAATCTTTCTTCATTGATAACCCGGCTGGAATGATCCATTTCAGCGAGTTCTGCTGCCCTTCACCTTTTCGAATGAGTCTGTTGGCATATCGCCAATTCTCGTAATAAACTTCACAACTAACCGCTTTTTTATGCTGTAATTCCACATGAACTACCGGTTTATTCACGTCAGCAAAAATCCGCACATTACTTCCCCCGGCACTAACAAGCACATATCCGTCATTGAGCTTCAACGTTTGTCTAAAATCAGTAGCATTCAGGAATGGATTAGGGCTAAGTCGCACCCTAAATCGCCCTTGTTTGAGCATGGTGTTGTTTTCGTCGAAAGCACCGCTCCGGCTTACATAAAATAGCAAATCACCATTCTCCACCCACACATTCAGACCAATATCACCACCACCGCAGGGCATCGATTCCGATGAATTGTGCGAGGGAGAAATCCATGTATAGTCGGGTTCAGCGGCTTTTACAAAAAAAGTCACCAGTAGAAAAAGCAATATGTATTTTATCTTATTCATTTTTTCATATTTAAACCACATAGACACATAGTTCACAATAGTTTCTATGATTTCTATGTGCCTATGTGGTTCAACAAACTACCAATTATCACTTCTAAAACTCGACACCGGCAATCCCTCGTTGCTAAACAAGTCGCCTTCCACATAGTTTTCGAACGCATAGCGCACCGCTACCGGTTTCTTTACAGCTTCGCTTTTCACATACATTTTACTACGAACAATCCATGCTTTAGCCGGATAAAAAACCTTATCTTCGCCCGCCACAGTGAATAATTTCGATTCCCCTGCTTTAGCTGTAATCCACATTGGGCAACGTTCGAAGCTTACCTGAACAGTGTCGCCATGTATTTCAATGCCTTTATAAAGCGGACTCTCCGAAGCCACTCCCCGAATGCCATACGTTTTGGTCAAAGCCAATAAAGCCAGACGCTCACCGGGAATTTGCTTTTTTGTAGGGTGAATGCCTTCCTTCAATCCCGCATCGAGCAACACAGCCATACCCGATTTGGGTATCACCGTTTCGGCTTTCAACTGTGCTTCGCGCAAAAAAGCAGAATTAATCACGTCTTTGCCTTTTTCGGTAATAATGGAATAATCGTAAGGCGCAATTTGGCAGTAGTAAAACGGAATAGTATCACTCAGCGTCCAGTTTTTGCGCCACTCTTTCACCATAGTGCTAAACATATCGGTGTAAGAACTTGCACGGTCGTAGTTCGATTCGCCCTGATACCAGATAATCCCTTTAATGTTCAGGCCTAGAATTGGGTTTATCATAGCCTGATAAAGCGTAGTCGGGGTACGGTTTTGCTCTTTGATATCGGCTTTTGTTTTCGGGATTTTAACCTGCGGAAATGCACGAAGCATATCCTCGCTCATCCATGCTTCCACACACGATCCACCCCATGCACTCAAAATCAACCCAACCGGAACATTGAGTGTTTGATTGAGCAACCGACCAAAATAATAACCAGTTGCGCTGAATTCTTTCACGGTTTCGGGGGTGGCTTCTTCCCATTTTCCGGTAACATCAATCTGTGCTTCTATGGTGGAGTTGCGTTTTACGGTAAACAAGCGGAGGTTTGGATTGGTACTTTTCAGAATGTCCATATTAGCACCATCCACCGGCTGATTTTTAAACCCTTTCATGGGCATTTCCATATTGCTCTGACCGGAACATAACCACAACTCACCCAGCAAAAGATTATTCAAGGTCACAGATTTTCCATCACTCAGCGTGAGTGTATGTTTCTTTCCATCAGCTTTGGGAGTGGCAATGGCTGTTTTCCAGTTTCCGGCTGCATCTGCCGTAACTTTCACAGCATTTTTGCTCCACGAAGCCTTTATAGTAACCGTTTTATTGGCATCAGCCTTTCCCCAGATATTCATCTGTGCATTTTGCTGCAACAGCATATTATCGGAGAAAATAGCTGGTAGTTTGATTTCGGCCTGAGCGAAAATAAAATAAACCAATGCTAATGCAATAATTTTTAAACGTTCCATATTTTGTAAATTAATTCTTTCCAATAAAATCCAGATAATTATCCTGATTAATAAGCTTGAAGGTTGATTCGGGATAATTTGTTGAAAAAGTAGATGTAAGTTTTGCTTTTTTCTTGGAATTCCATTTGAATTCATAACAATTCAACGTTCCATCTTTATCTTCAATAAAATCAACTTCCTGTTGCTGCGTTGTTCTCCAGAAATAACAATTAGCATAATTCATTGAGTAAACATTGCGTTTCATACGTTCGCTTATCAAGAAATTTTCCCACAGTGCACCAACATCTGTTCTTAAGCCTAAAGGGTTTAGATTAGAAATCAACGCATTGCGAACACCATTGTCGTAAAAATATATTTTTCGACTCTTTTTAAGCTCATTGCGTACATTCCGACTAAATGAACGTAAATGAAAAATAATATACGATTTTTCTAATAAGTCGATATAGCGTAAAATTGTAGAGTTGTCGATACCTATAAGTTGCGATAGTTCATTAATCGACACTTCGCTTCCAACTTGCAAAGCCAGTGCCTGCAATAGTTTCTCAATAATCTCAGGCTTTCTAATGTCTTGAAAATCAAAAACATCTTTGTACAAATAACTGGAAACAATATTCGTCAGAACTTCACGTTCGTCACCTTGATTATTTACCACATCCGGATACATTCCGTAAATCAGTCGGTGTTCGAGTAAACGGCTTTCATTAAGCAAACCATTAGCATCCATCAACTCTGCAAATGAAAATGGAAACATTTTGTATTCAAATTTTCGCCCGGTTAATGGTTCGTTAATTGAATTTGACAATTCTAGCGCCGATGAACCGGTAACAATTACTTGTTTGTCAGGCAAATTGTCTATCAATAATTTAAGCGTAATACCTATATCTTTCACCCGTTGTGCTTCATCGATTAAGATTAGCTCTGCATTCCCGATAAGTGCCTTTAATTCTGACGAGGTGGGTAATTCCAGCTTCTTACGTACATCCGGTTCATCACAATTCAGAAATATGAGTTTCTTATCCACTTTTTCTGAAACTAAATGCAACAAGGTAGTTTTACCCACCTGTCTGGGACCAACAATCACAATGGCTTTCTTTTTAAAAAGCCTGTCAATTATTACATGTTCTAATTCCCGTGTTATGCTCATAATGATGATATTTTGAGCAAAAGTATAATAATTTATGGATATACCCTAATAATATTATAGTATTTTTTGGATACACCCTAAAGTTATTATGTTTTATTTCATTTTTGAATAATCTTCACCGGCCCCAACAATCCCGCTTCAAGCAATTTATCTTCCTTCAAACGGTATTTTCCATCGGTCCAGATTCCCTTGTAAGGCGGCGTACCTTTGTCGGAACCGTTAATGGCATTTGCCCAGGTGTTGGTCACCTCAATCTCAAGGGTATTTTGTCCTTTTTTCAATGCTTTGGTAACATCCACTTCGTAAGGCGCAGTCCAGGCAGTACCGCAATCAATGCCGTTTACACGAACGGTAGCGAGGTTGCAAACTTTGCCCAACGACAGACGAACCGGACGGCTATACTCATCGTATTGCTTCAGAAAATCGGTTTTAGTGCTGAATATTGTTTTGTAAATAGCAGTGCCCGAATAGTATTTAATCAATGGATTAGCGCTTGAGCTCCAATCAAACAAATCGGTAGAAATCACGCTCTGATTATTTCTGGTGAAAGTTACATTCCATTTATTAGTCATCAAAATAGAATCTTCCAACAACGCAGCATCTTTATTTTTAGCCTCATTTTTATAACTAAAAACAATAAACGTAGATTCATAAGGTGCCAGTGTGAGATTGATTTTCGTTCTTGTTTTGGCATCAACCCCACCCGATTTTTTTAGTGTCTCAATTTCTCCGGTCACAGGGTTCCATTGAGCAGGTTTATTTTTGGCATTTCTAAAAATAGCATCAAAATTCCGCGTAACATTTTCCTGATTACTGATAAAGTACACATCGCCAATATCGCCAGAACGATGTGTCCAGGCAATGTTTTTAGGGACAACAAGGTCGGGGACAAAATTCAGCGAATCTTTTATTGGCAGGCGGGGAACAAGCACTCCGGCCTTCTTCAATTCATTCATTTTAGCCAATGTTTCAGCCGAATAATTAGTGCCTTTAGGGAAAATTACAAGCTTGTATGCAGTGCTATCACCCAAAAGCATGTTCGAGCTTTCGGTTTTGGCCAAATGTAACAATGCATCTTTATTGAACGAGTCGTAGGCATAGCCATTGAGCGGATTTACCCAATCTTCAGGTTTCAGGATATTAGCAGAATGGCTAACTCCGGCAGGCATTTCACGCATGGGTTGACCCACGTTTGCCAAACGTTTTTGTTCACTGTCCACACGCTCTTTGCCAACAATGCCGGGCAATATGGACACCAGTTTATCAGGGGTAAAAGCACGACAGGGAACTTCCTCGCCGGTAAATACAGCAATGTCGGTCACCGGGTGCCCGTATTGAAGCAAAGCCTGACAACGTGCCACATAATCGACAAAGGCTTTGCCGGGCTTCCACCAGGTTTGATCGCGCTGAAAGTACAGTCCAATGCCATCGAGCGTCGTTCCGGGAGCTTTATCTGTGTACGGATTGTGGACAAAAATGTGGAAGAAGACCTTGTTGATTCCCAATGCAAAATTGCGGTCGAGAACAGGTTTCAGCATCGCCGGGTCTTCGTCCCAGTTGGTACGAAGCTGCGTAAAACTCTCGGATTGAATAATATTTTTGCCGTAAATATGTGCGCCACTGATAGCATCGAGCATATCGTTGGGTTTATCGTGCGTCGGACTTTTCAACCAAAATTCGCCCATGGGTCTATCCACCGTTTTGAAATGCAACATGCCATCGCTCACCATGGTTGGCGCCACACATTCGGTCGAAGTTTCGCAACCGTATGCTTTTGCATTTTTCTGCATAACCGTGAAGAACACATCGTTTACCAGTTCGGCAATGGTGGTGCGAACATCGCGCAAAACCTGTTCCGATTTGCGGGCACTTTCAATTGGAAAACCGGCCAACAAGGGCAAGTAAGGCATTACATCATACCCCCGACGAGCATGAAACTCTGCGGCAAAATTGCTGCTCCAGTTCTGACTGCCACATTCCCAACTATCTATATGCATAAATTTAAGTACACGATGAGCCAAAGCTGAATCAGTTTTACTAAATGCAGCTCCAAACCAATTATCGAATTGCTTTTGAACAGACTTTTCAGAAAATTTATCACATTCCAGACCTTTACCACCACCTGCTGTAGCATTGGTTAGCCAGGTAGAGGTATGTCCCATGCGTACAATTCGCCAGTTGCCGTGTGGAAGCTTACAGTTCAAATTTCCATCTTTAAAATAGCTGGTTAGAGGTATGAACTTCCTGAGTCGGGTACATTCTTTATCCGCCACCTCCTGAGAAGATGTTTCGTCGGCAATGCGCCATACCGCTCCTGATTTGCCTTCCCAACTATTGATTCGGGGCTCAGAACCCAGGCGAATAGCTTTAATTTTCAGAGTTGGTTTCCACTTGGCAGCATCCAGTTCTTCGCTTCCGGGCTCAGAACCTTCAGGCGTCCACGAAAGGCGGAAATACTTTGCCTTTGTAGCCGGAATAGAAAAGGTGGTATTAAAACCGGTATTTTGCCACCCTTGACGAGGTGGTACAAGTTGTTTTATGAGGCGAAATTTCACACCATCTTTACTCGCAAATACTGTCAAACGCTGCGATTGAATATTGTTGCCGGTTGGCGTAATTTCAATGGTTCGAAGCGTGAACGGTTTTTCGAAAGCGTATTGAATGTAGCAAGCATTCGCGGCCTTAAAATCTTTATTGGGAATAGAAAATGGAATTGAATCGTCCGGGTTATTGGATTTTAGTTGAAATTTAGCCTCAGACGAAATAGACTTTAAGAGCGGAAGTGCATAAACAGCAATGTCTTCGTAATAATTCTGAACGGATTCAGGCTGACGAAGCTGCAGGTTGACAATTTTACCTCCTTTGATAATAGTATCGGTGAAAACAACTTTCTGCATGGACTCTGCCGGCTTTATCCACGGACCACCCGCCAGCGCAAAACCATCGGAAATATGCATTCCCATTTTCAGGTTCAAGCTATCAGCTATCTGAAAACTGTAGCGCACCATCTCCCACCATTCGGGCGTCAGTTGATTGACCGGATGCGGATAAGTGGAGCCTTCCACCCCCCGAATAGGCATTAGGTAAGCACCACCCAATCCAATCTCATGCATCGCTTTCAGGTCAGCACGAATGCCATCTTTCGAAACGGCTCCATGCATCCAGTACCAAAATGTCCAGGGCTTGGCCTCGACAGATGGGTTTTTGAAGTTTTCGTATAAAGTAGTTTGAGAAGATAAAGAAATAGATAGAAACAGAAGCCCCCCCACCCCCCAATAGGGGAATTTAGAGAGCAGGCATCTGAATATTCGTAGAAATTTTAATCTTATCATTACAGCAAATTTAATCAAAACAATTATGAAAATTACTGTTTTAGAACCCCCTTTTGGGGGGCAGGGGGGCTGAACTTCAATATTATTTTCCCATTATACACCCCATCCACCCATTTAGGTTGAGCTGAAGGACCATTTAAATCTGTTGAGTTTACTTTGTTGCGCACAGCCGGAATCACATTTAAGATGGAAATACCTGTTTTTGGCAGCGTGTAGAGCAATTTATCACGACCGTCACGAGGTTCGTAGATGCCCACATAACTGTTTGGTGTTTCGTTGCTAATGCTAATTTCGCCTTCCGAGGTTTTCAGATTCATCCAACTTACGTTAGCAAAATAACCTTTAAACTCGGGATAGGTGAATGATTCGCCAGAAATTGCGTCGTTGTAGTCATTTTCCCAAACATCATACACTGTTCCGTGAATGCGATTCTGCCATACGCGGTACGGACCTGCACCCAGCCAACGTTTGTGTTGCATTTTTTCTTCGGGGTAATCAAATTTCACGCCCAACAGATCTACTACCGCACTAAAATTGTAGCTGTAATTTAAAGTCAGTGTTCCGTCCGGAGCAATGTTCCATTGCGCTTTATCGAGATTTCCCAGTTTGTAATTGGCAGTTACAATCAGGTTGTTGTCATTTTGTTTTACGTCAAATCCGTTGAACACTGCTGCATCTGTCCATTCAGTATAAGTGCGATCTTTCGATTTTGCCTGCTCATCATCATGGTTATAGAATTGATCCAACGAACGGTCGGCACGACGAGCAGCTACAAAGCGAGGACCATTGGCAAAGCTAATGATTTTTCCATCTATACTCACTTGTTTCAATTCGCCATTTTTAGTACTGAACGAATAGCGATTTTTGCCTGCTGCAACCGTAAGCAAACTATCTGTATTTACCGAAGTTGGTGCAACCCCGGCTACTTTTATCGCTTGATTTTCTTTCGGCAACTCAAAAGAGCATCGCCAAAGTTCTTCGCCGCGATAGTCGATAACTGTCAGGAACAAAGCATCTGCCTGCGGGTCAATTTTAGTATTCAGGTTCAATTCTCCTGTTGCCTTAGCAGCCAACGACAAACCTTTTACTTCGCCTTGTTTCAATACTTTCACTTCACCTTTATTGTCGGTTTGAGCTGGGAATTTCACCTGTTTCCAAACAAATTTACAAGTGTTCAGATTCAGAAAATCATAACGGTTTTCGATGGTGAAAATTCCATTAAAGTTGCGATCGATGCGTTGATTCATCACCTGAACCGGCGACCAAATCTGTTTTATGGTGTAATAGCTTCCTTCTTTTTCGAAATGAGGGCCCACAATGCCATCGGCCGCCCAATTGCCCTGATTGTCGATAATACCATTTAAATCCAGACGTTTAAGTCCTTCGTCGGCCAAATCCCAAAGGAAACCACCGGCACAACGCGGATGTTTGCGCATCATTTCCCAGTAATCGTACAATCCGGCACCATGACCGCCATCGTACAAACCGTGAAGGAACTCAGTTGGCATAAAAATTTCGGGTTTACGCATGTATTCCTGCGACTCGCCATACGAGCGGTAATGCATGGTTTCGAAGCCCCCAAAATTGCCCTGAGGGTGAATGACCGGACGTTTTTGTGTATCGTATTTCCAAAATTCACCATTCAATTCGTCGTTCCAACCGCCTTCGTTACCATTGCTCCACCAAATTACCGATGGATGATTCACGTCACGCTCCACCATTTCTTTAGCCAGTTTCACGCCTACAGTGGTGTCGTAATGTCCGTGCCAGCCTCCCAGTTCATTTTCGACATACAGTCCCAACGAATCGCAAGCATCCAAAAACTCAGGATCGGCAGGATAATGCGACAAACGAACCGCGTTCATATTCATGCTTTTGATCAGCAAAACGTCTTCAATATTCTTAGCTTTGGATAAAGTCCGACCAGTTTCGGGACGGAAACTATGGCGGTTTACGCCTTTAATCAGTACTTTGGTTCCGTTAATATACAATCCATCAGAAGGACGAACTTCCACGGTACGGAAACCGAATTTTTCAGTAATTTGATGTAAAATAGTTCCATCGTTTGCAAATAACGTAACCTGAGCGGTATAACGATTGGGTGTTTCGGCAGTCCAGAGGGCAGGATTTTTTACGCTAAACTGAACAGCAGTCCAATCGGCAGCCGCTTTTACCGGACTGGTATTTTCGGCTACTTTATTTCCTTTAGCATCTAGCAAAACGGTTTTAATGCTGGCGCCTTCCAGCGAGCGGTTCAGGTAGCAATTAGCATTAAAAGTACCATCGGCTTTAGCATCAATAGTGAGTTGCGAAATATGATTGGCGGGTTTTACTTCCAGAAAAACAGGGCGGAAAATGCCCCCAAAATTCCAATAATCGGCACGACGTTCGGCCAGGTTTACACCCGCATTGGCACTTTCTTTACTTACAGTTACTTCGAGCAAGTTCTTTTTTCCGAATTTCAACCGACGACCAATATCATACGAAAAGCGATAAAATGCACCCTGATGCATCTCACCAGCCTTCTGACCATTGATTTTCACTTCGGTATCGGTCATCGAGGCTTCAAAAGTGAGGTAAACCTGTTTGTTACGCCACGCTTCGGGCACTTCAAACTCGTATTTGTACATTCCTTTTTCACTAGCCACACCTTCGGGAAAAGCTTTGCCGTACCAACGCATACCATATTGATAAGTACCAAAGCCTTGTAATTCCCAGCATGACGGCACTCCAATTTTCGACCATTTACCAGAGTTTGCCCCATCAGTACAAAAGAAATCCCATTGTACCATATCATCACATCCGTGGCCGGAGAGGTAAACTCTTTCGGTTGTTGGAGAGTTTTTTTGAGCAACTAATGGGAATACAAATGGGGCGAATATAGCCAGAATAAGGATTTTAATGCGAATCATGCTAAATTGTAATTATGTTGAGTAACTATTTTAAGACGTAGAAATATTGAATTTGTACTTAAAGCAGATAGCTTCAGAACGCGATTCACTTAAATATCTCCCCAATCTTTTCTTTCAATTCATCAAAAATTCCTGCATTTGCAGCCAAAACCATTCCATTCTCAAAATGCTTATTTTCGCCATTAAAATCGCACACGTAACCACCGGCATTCTGAATGATAATTACTCCAGCCGCAATGTCCCAGGACTTGAGATTGAATTCGTAACGTCCGTCGTAACGACCGCAGGCCACATAGGCCAAATCGACTGCAGCCGAGCCACTAAGACGCAGACCGTGGGTATTTTTCATGAAATAATCGACAGAAGCCAGCAACTCCGGATAGCGCTGCATATAATGGTGCGGACGACCAAAAACAATTAGGGCATCAG
>Ga0302215_10001842_pt1 | contig 14853 bp, 9 predicted proteins | sample II_Fen_N3_1_FD_194580 | JGI IMG/M metagenome (GOLD analysis project Ga0302215, IMG submission 194580) | Peat permafrost microbial communities from Stordalen Mire near Abisko, Sweden - II_Fen_N3_1 | ecosystem: Environmental > Terrestrial > Soil > Wetlands > Permafrost | place: Sweden: Abisko...
AGACTATCAATATCAATGGCAGGGTTCGACTTCTTGAGAAACCGACGGGCTGTACGCACATCTTCCACTATAAAATACCGCAAAGCTGTTACAATCCCGGTATTATACGCCGGAAGAATTCTACTAAAATCACACTCGCCCAGCGAAGTTGGAATAAGATATAAGTTTGGCATAAATTTGTTGAATCTTATTTTTTATATTTCAAATGCAGACTGCTTAAGCCTTTACAATTTCAGCAGCATAGGTTTTATCTATTTCAAAGCACCGTACAGGACTTAATCAGCCACTTCGGCTTTCAGGTTATCGGCCTCTTCGCTCAGTATTTCCCACTCGTACACTTTCTGTTCCATTTCGCGCTGTTTCTTTTGATAAAGCATAATATAGTCATTATCGGATGCGTATTCAGGAAGTTCAAGTTGCTTAACCATATTGGCCAATTCATCTTCCAGAGCCGAAACCACTTTTTCAATTTCTTCCACTGCTTTTTCGGCTTTTCTTATTTTCCGGTTATGCTCCTTTCTGGCTTCATAACTCATCTTGTTCTCCGAAACAGGCTTTTCTACAGCATCGCTTATGGCTTTTAGCGAAGTGGCAACTTCCAGCTCGCGCAAAGTATCCATCTTTTTGTACTGAAGAAATTCATAAATACCTCCTAAATGTTCGCGTACTTTTTTGTTGCCAAACTCATACACTTTGGTTACCAGCCCATCCAGAAATTCACGGTCGTGCGAAACCACGATAACAGTTCCATCAAAAGCTTTGATAGCTTCCTTCAATACGTCTTTCGAGCGCATATCCAGGTGATTGGTAGGCTCATCCAGAATCAACAAATTGACCGGTTCCAATAATAACCGAATCATAGCCAATCTGCTGCGTTCGCCCCCTGAGAGCACTTTCACTTTCTTGTCGGAAGCTTCGCCTCCAAACATAAATGCGCCCAGAATATCACGTATTTTTGTTCGAATATCGCCCACCGCCACGTAGTCAATCGTTTCAAAAACAGTTCTGCTCTCATCCAGCAACGAAGCCTGATTTTGGGCAAAATAACCGATTTTCACGTTGTGCCCCAGTTTCAGTATTCCCGAATACTCTATTTCACTCATAATACACTTTACCAGCGTACTTTTACCTTCACCGTTTTTACCTACAAAAGCCACTTTTTCTCCCCGATTGATAATCATCCCAATGTTATCCAGAATCAACTGGCTTCCATATGCCTTTGTCAGATGCTCAATCTCCACAGGAATACTGCCTGACCGTGGTGCAGGCGAAAACTTAAGACTCAACTTTGAATTATCTTCTTGATCAACCTCCAACCGTTCCAATTTTTCAAGCTGCTTAACGCGCGATTGAACCTGCACGGCCTTGGTTGCCTGATAGCGGTAGCGTGCAATAAACTCCTCGGTATCGGCTATCAGTTTCTGTTGATTTTCGTATGCTCTTACTTGTTGGTCGTGCCTTTCAATGCGCAACTGCACATACTTTGAATAGTTTACGTTGTAATCGTAAATCTTACCCAACGAAATTTCAATAGTCCGCGTGGTAACTGCATCAATGAAGGCGCGGTCGTGCGAAACTAACAGAATAGCACTCCCCGAAGTAATCAGGAAACTCTCCAGCCATTGTATTGACTCTATATCCAAATGGTTAGTAGGCTCATCGAGCAGTAAGATGTCAGGACGTTGCAAGAGGATTTTGGCTAACTCAATGCGCATACGCCAACCGCCACTAAATTCAGAACACTGGCGTTCGAAATCAGAACGTAGAAAACCCAGTCCGAGCAGTGTTTTCTCTATTTCGCCATAGAAATTACCGTTGCCAATAATCTGTAGATGTTCATTATCCCGAGTCAGTTTCTCTATCAAATCGTGATATTCTGCCGATTCATAATCAGTCCTTTCGGCAAGTTCCACATTCATACGCTCAATTTCGGCCTGCAAATCGGTAATGTGCTCAAAAGCCTTTTCCGCTTCCTGCATCACCGTGGTACCTTCATTGTGAATCATATGCTGTGGCAAATAGCCAATGGACAAATCCTTCGGAATTAAAATCTTTCCCTTCGTCGGAGCCTGCTTTCCGGAAAAAATACGGAGTAGAGTTGTTTTACCCGCTCCGTTTTTACCAACTAAAGCTATTCGGTCCTTAGAATTTACTAAAAAACTAATTTCATCAAAAAGCGGCGAGCCGCCAAATTCAACCGTAAGTTGTTCTACAGATATCATATTATAAACTTTCGAGATAATTCTATTCTTAAAACTAATTCATTATATTACTTCAACACTTTTCTTTCAACTATTCGCCATAAAATATAGGTAAGAACGCAAGCTATTGAAAAAGCTACCGTCACCAATAGTCCGATTGGCCAATTACGCCCGACAATGCCCAGCGCTATGTAAAAAATTGAAATCATTATCAACAAAAACGTCACCTGAAGATGCGTTAAACCGGATTTCAGCAGCCAGTGATGTATGTGATTTTTATCCGGGTGAAAAGGTGAAATTCCATGTATAATCCGGGTAAGCATAACACGCATAGCATCAAATAAAGGAACAGACAAAACACAAACAGCCACAGCCGGAGCCGCCGACAAATGAAAGGCAGAAGGAACCGATACTGTAGCATTTATTTCGCAAAACTCAAACACATACAGGGCTATCATATAGCCTAGCAGCAGCGAACCTGAATCGCCCATAAATATCTTTCGTTTGCCGGATATTACATTGTATATAAAAAACACAGCCAAAGAACCTACCATGGCATAAGCCGAGATTGCCAAATTAATGAACAACACCGAATGAAAATATACTGCAAAAAACAAACAATACAATATCCCTAATCCCGATGCCAAACCATCAATACCATCTATCAAATTCAACGAATTGATGATCACAATAAAAACAAAAAATGAAAGTAAATAACTTACTTCCGTTGGCAACTGATATATACCCAGAAAACCATGCAAACTTGACAAACGAATATCAGACACTACAATCAGAAAAAAAGCAGAAGCGCTCTCTCCAAATAATTTCCAGGCTGGTTTTATATCAATCAAATCATCTACAAATCCTACCAACAGTATAATAAAAACGCCTATAATTGTAAATTGAAGTTCGCTGAACATCGAGAATGTGAACAAAAACACCGTAAGCAAGAACGAAATAAATATATTTATTCCACCTACATTGGGGATTATGCCTTCGTGCGAAGTTCTTTTATTGGGTTTTACTACAAAATTCCTTTTTCTGGCAATATTCAGAACCATAGGCATAAAACACAGCCCAATGATAAAAGAAACAAATGCGGAAAGAAAAGGATAGCTCTGAATAAATTTAACAATATCAAGCATTTAAACAATAGATAATTATTACCACTGTAGTACCGAAGTCAACCGATATTGGAAATTCTAACTCCTATACGTATCGACAGTATTACCTGTAAATTCAGGTTTAATTAATTCATTAAAGTATTAAAAATAAAGTGCAAAGATAAGTTTAAAATGCGAAAAACAAATTCAAAAATCAAACATATCATTTGGTGGATACAACGTATGTTGTAAGTATCTCATTATCTGAACAGACAACAATACTTTTTTATAATTCACACTCCAAATTGCCGATTGAAAATATAATATTATATCTTTGCACTCTCAATTCAAAAATGAATAAATATGTCGATACACAGTGAAGACTCAAGAAGAGTAACGACTCAAAGATTGTTGGAAATGAAACAACGTGGTGAAAAAATAAGTATGCTGACAGCTTACGATTACACCATGGGAACCATTGTTGACAGAGCCGGAGTAGATATAATATTAGTTGGTGATTCTGCATCGAATGTTATGTGTGGAAACATCACTACGCTTCCAATCACGTTGGATCAAATGATTTTTCTGGCAAAATCGGTTGTCAGAGGTGTAAACCGGGCATTGGTTGTAATCGATATGCCATTTGGTTCCTACCAGGGCAACTCTAAGGAAGCACTCGCTTCGGCCATTCGTATCATGAAAGAAACACATGGTGACTGTTTAAAAGTAGAGGGTGGAGAGGAAATTCTGGAGTCGGTTAAACGTATTCTGAGTGCCGGAATTCCTGTTATGGGCCATTTAGGGCTAATGCCGCAATCTATAAATAAATACGGATCTTATGCCGTAAGGGCAAAAGATGAAAGCGAAGCTGATAAACTGATCAGAGATGCCCATTTGCTTGAAGAAGCAGGATGTTTCGGAATAGTACTGGAAAAAATTCCGGCAAAACTAGCTCAGAGAGTAGCTTCTGAACTTACCATCCCAATAATCGGAATTGGTGCAGGTGGTGGTGTGGATGGACAGGTACTGGTACTTCACGATATGATCGGACTGAATCAAGACTTCTCACCCCGTTTTCTTCGCCGCTATGCCAACATTCAAGGCATAATGAATGAGGCAATAGGTCATTATGTAGAGGATGTAAAATCAGGCGATTTCCCCAATGAAAAAGAACAGTATTAAACCAATTGTTCCTTATAAAAAAATCCCGACAAAACAGAATTTGTCGGGATTTTTTATTTTTCGAATATCTTGAATTATTCAACCATATTATGAAAGACATTTTGAACATCTTCATCATCCTCTATTTTGTCAAGTAATTTCGTTACCTGAGCTTTTTGTTCATCGTTCAACTCTTTCATATCATTTGGTATGCGTTCAAACTCTGCACTGAAAATTTCAAATCCGTTCTCTTCAAGGTATTTTTGAATAGAAGAATACGATTGAAACTCACCATACAATATGATGCCTTCTTCGTCTTCCACTAATTCGTCCACTCCAAAGTCAATCAGTTCCAGTTCCAGGTCTTCGAGCGAAACGCCTTCTTTTGGAGCAATTCTGAAAACACTTTTGTGGTCGAACAAAAACTGTAACGAGCCGGTAATACCAAGTGATCCACCATTACGATTGAAATAACTACGCACATTAGCCACTGTTCTCGTTGGATTATCGGTAGCAGTTTCCACCACAATGGCTATACCATTGGGTCCGTAACCTTCGTACACCACTTCTTTGTATGCAGACTCATCTCTCGAAATAGCTTTTTTGATAGCACGCTCAACGTTTTCCTTGGGCATGTTTTCTTTCTTCGTAGTTTGAATCACCATGCGTAAGCGTGGGTTGGTATCAGGATCTGGTCCACCTTCGAGGACTGCTATCGTAATTTGTTTTCCCAATTTTGTGAAAACACGGGCCATATTGCCCCAACGTTTCATTTTTGTCGCTTTTCTATATTCGTACGCTCTTCCCATATTTTATTTTTTCTGATTATATTTTTCGAAGTTTTACTTCACCCATTCTACCAGCATGCCATGATGGGCTAATTTTGGTGCACAAAAGTATTAAAACACTTGCAAATTACCATCGATTGTTTCGTTTTTTTTGAAATAAAAAAGGGAGTTTGAAATTTCAACTCCCTTTCATTTAAATATTTGTTCTATTGTACCGATACTTCCTCGAATGTTATTTCAAATTCTACCCGGCGATTTAATGTTCTGCCGGCAGGTGTACTGTTAGTTGCTACCGGAAGTGTATCACCGTATCCATTGGCAGTCATTCGTTTGGAGTCAATTCCTTTTCCAATCAGATATTTACGAACGGATTCCGCTCGTTTTTGCGACAGTATCTGGTTAGATTTAGGGTTACCCACATTATCTGTATGCCCACGAACTTCAATTAAATAAGTAGGATTTGTAGCCAAGACTGTTGCTATCTGATTTAAAATAGAAAATGATTTTGGTTTAATCTTATCTTTGCCCGTTTCAAACTGAATTCCCTGCAAAGCTTTTTTAAACAGTGTTTTTACTTCTTTTTTGATAGCCGGACAACCATTATTCTCCGCCACACCGGCTATGGTAGGACATTTATCCAGGTAATCGGGTATTCCATCTCCGTCAGTGTCACGCGGACAACCGTTTTCATCTACCTTGCCACGTGCTTCTATCGGAGTTTTCGGACATTTATCCAAATAATCGGGAACACCATCTCCGTCAGTATCAAGTGTACAACCGTTTTTATCAATAAATCCTTTTGCCTCGGCCGGTGTATTAGGACATAAATCCAGGTAATCGGGAACGCCATCGCCATCTGTGTCAAGCAAACAACCTGATTTATCGACCATACCTTTTGCAGCTTTAGGCGTATCGGGACACTTATCCAGGTAATCTGCAACACCATCACCATCGGTATCTAACGGGCAGCCAATAGAATCTACTTTGGCACCTGCCGGAGTATCAGGGCATTTATCCAAATAGTCGGGAACTCCATCCCCGTCAGTATCCAACGGACAGCCTTTATTGTCAACATGACCTATGGCTTCTTTTGGGGTATTTGGACATTTATCCAGATAATCGGGGATACTGTCACCATCCGTATCAAGCGGACAACCGTGTTCATCTATGGAAGTATAAGCTTCAGGAGGCGTTCCGGGACATTTATCCAGATAATCAGGAATACCATCGCCATCAGAATCAATTGGGCAACCCTTTTTGTCAACCATCACACCGAAAGGTGTATTAGGGCATTTATCCCTGCTATCGACCACACCATCTTTATCAGCGTCTTTCCTGTTTCCAAAAACAAAGTTCACTCCAAAAGCAAAATTCATTCCCTTAGTATTGTATGGAACAGGTACTTTTACTGTGCTGGATTTATCGAAACTGACTGTGGCATATTTAACCGGAACATAATCGGCCGATGCAAACCAATGAATAAATCCGGTTCTCAAACCCAGACCTGCACCAATATTGCTTGCTCTTCCGTTTAATATTGAATAAGAGCCCGATAAATTAAACCAACTCAATGGTCGAAGATTAAGCGAGCCGGTAAGTTCCTCATAAGCTACCTTGTTATGAATCATTGTTCTCGACAAAAGACCCAAACTTACTTTGTTATTTAAAAATGCGTACTCAATCCCTACATTAATTTTTGGAGTTGTGTAGGATGTGTAAGCAGTATTGTTGGTTATCGTATCGTGAACTGAGTTTTTGAATGCAGTAAATATGGAATCTGCCCTATTGGAATTATCGATATTATCCAGCGTCACATTATCAACTCCTTTAAATTTATAATCTACTGTATATCCTATTTTCTTTAAGTTCTTGTTCCAACGAATAAAGCCCAAATCGGTTACAGCAGCCGAAAGACTTATATGTTTTGTGGGCTTATAAACTGTACCTAAATCAATACCTCCGCCCAAACCGGATGGTTTTAGCCATTGGTCTATCGACATATCGGTGTTCGGGTCAAAGTCCTGAAAACGATTTCCATTCAGATTTATCGGAGAAGAGTAATTCATAGATCCGTTACCTACCAAATTCCACTCATCTATGCCGGCATTTAATTTCAAATTGCTATTTGACCCGGAAACATTGGCCGTTCCCAACAAAAGTTTGAACTTTAGTCCGTAAGTCCACCTTTCATTCACTTTCTTGGAATACCCCAATCCCGCTTCGGTATAAAGAGTCATATCGGCTCCAAGTGAAGATAAATCATACGAGTTATTATTATTCATATCCGGAGTTCCGTACAAAAAGAGTTTAAACATTTCTTTTGGAATGCCTATTTGTCCTTCTGATTTTTCTGTCAACGAAAAACTCCAGTAAGCTTTACCTGTTCTGAAGCCAAAATCCAATATATTAAACTGGTAATTAGTCTGAATCAAAGTCGTAGGTTTCAGGGCATTGTAAAAGTTGTCTTTATTACCATTTTTATTCAAAAACCAAATAGGCTTTCCGCTCGCATCGTTATAGGCAAAATCTTTCAGCGACAAAGAATTATTGCCAATACTGTATTGAGAAAAACCTACAACAGGAAAACCTATGTAAAAGTTACTCAATGGCTGAAAAGCCGGGTTCAGGTAATTGCGTACAGGCACATTCTCCATGAAATACATCGTATTTACTTGCTGTGAATGTACACTAAACGCCGAAAGGCTTAAACAAAGAATCGAAAAGACTTTAATGAGTATATTTTTATTCATAAATATATGATTATTATATGCTATATTTAATTATTGCGATTTTACTTCGGTGCTGAAAAATTATTTCTCGTTTGGTTTAGTTGGTCGTATTCTGGACTTTAACATGTAATCCGGATCTCCTATGCTTTCAGCATCAACAGGACAACCACATTTGTCAACAATGACTCCACGAGGGGTATCAGGACATTTATCTTTTCTGTCGATAACACCATCGCCGTCTTCATCCAGTCTGTTGCCAAATACAAAATTAATTCCCAAAGCCAGGTTTACTCCTTTCGTACTGTAAGGCACCGGAGTATTGGCTTGCAGAGAAGCCGAAGTCATATCAACTGTTGCATATTTCACGGGAATGTAATCGGCCGATAAAAACCAGTGAATAAAACCGGTTCTTAATCCCAACCCCGCACCGATATTGCTCATCCGACCATTCAAAACAGAGTACGACAAAGACATATTGAACCAATCGATTGGGCGACCATTTATGGAAGCTGTGAGTTCCTCGTAAGGCAAACTCTGATGAAACATGGTTCTCGATAAAAGTCCAAAGCTTAATTTATTTCTTAGAACAGCGTACTCAACGCCAATATTCAACTTAGGTGATGTATAAGTGGTGTAGGTGCTATTACTGGTAATGCTATCTTTTTTACTGTCTTTTATAGTATTGAAAACTGAATCGGCAAAATCTTTAAAATCATCGACTGTCTTAATCTTAACCGTATAATCCAATCCTGAGAACTTTGCATCAGCGCTAAAGTTCATTCTTTTCAGATTTTTGCTCCAGCGGATAAAACCCAAATCGGTTACAGCAGCAGATACAGTCAATCCATCTACCACTTTATATACGGCGCCCAAATCTATTCCTCCACCCATTCCCGATGGTTTTAGCCACCGATTTACTGTCAAATCAGTATTCGGATCAAAGGTTTTGAAGCTATTGCCATTTAAATCTACAGGCGAAGAGTAATTAATCGAACCGTTGCCTACTAATCTCCATTCTTCCATCCCTGCATTGAGTTTGAGGTCATTTAAAGACGTTGATACGTTGGCAGTTCCCAGCAATAATTTCAGTTTTCCACCCACCGATAATTTCTTATTCACCTTACGGGAATAACCCAAAGCAGCTTCGGTATAAAGCGTAGCATCAGCACCCAGTGTAGTAAAATCGTATGTATTTTGGTCCTTATCGGGTGTACCGTAAAGCAAAAGTTTCATCAAATCTCTTGGTAATCCTATCTGACTTTCAGCCTTTTCCGTCAATGAAAAGCTCCAATAAGCTTTACCGGTTCTTAATCCCACATCCAATATATTTATCTGAAAATTAGTCTGAAATAACAATGAGGGTTTCAGTACATTAAAGAACTTATCTTTATTTCCGTTTTTATTCATAAACCAGATTGGATTTCCACTGGCGTCGTTGTACGCAAAGTCTTTTAACGTCAAAGAGTTATTTCCAACATTAAATTGTGAGTATCCCAGCACCGGAAAACCTAGGTAAAAATTATTCAATGGTTGAAATGCCGGGTTGAGATAATTGCGCACCGGCACGTTCTCCATGAAATACAGAGTGTTTACTTGTTGTGATTTCGCGCTAAACGACGAAAACCCGAAACATAAAACTGCGAACATTTTAACGACTAAAGTCTTTCTCACAATAAGAAGGATTAATATTCAAAGAATTAAAGATTCGTCGTTTTATTTATTTTGGCGAATATGCCGAGTTTTACTCCAAATATATTTTTAGTAGTAAATTGCAGTTCTTTAAGTGGATCCTGACCGGCCAATACAACATTATAAACAAAATATTTAGCCGCTTTGAGATCTTTTACCTGCGCACTGGTAAGTTCTATATTGAGGTCAGTTATAACACTCGCAGTAGTTAAACCATTAGCTCCCACTAAAGCAGACTTAATTTCATAAGTTTTATCGCTCAATGTAGAACTGACTAAATGCTTATTGGCATCCAAAAGCTTAACTCCGAATTTTGCTCCTGCAGGCAATCCGTTGGTAATTTTCAAAACCAAAATACCCTGATCCACATAATCTACTTTTGAGTTGTCGTACTCTATTGTATCGGTATAGTCGTATACACTACCTTTTTCAAAATACATCGGAATCTTTACTCTCACTTTGGCTTTCATGGCCATACCCTGCACCACAAAACTTGGTGGAGGTGAAGCCTGACTGGCTTTTAGTGAAAATTTATATTCGAGTGTATCAAGCACATCGTATGTTTCAAAAAGCTGATTAGTCGTTCCGTAGTTTTTGTCGAGAGTTTTTAAATCCCAGTTCATAGGTTGCCCCGGGGCGGTTGGTTTTCTAGCAATCGTTTCGGAGGTAGAAGGACTTCCATAAAATGAAGCATTTTTCACCACTGTTTTATTCTTGTTATAAGCCTTCACATAATCAATCTTGAAATCGAGATAAGAACCAACATTGCTCTCTACATTTATAAGCGCTTTAGGATTAGCAAACTGCAATCCTTTTGGTAGGGTCTGTAATACATCCAACGGTATTTTTATCGATGTAGACTGAATAGTCGTTGGTTGGAATAAACCATAACAAACGGAGAAATTGACACTATTGAAACGTACATTGATATTGATAGAAGAACTTGCATCCACTTTAATCTGACGGTTACCTGAAGTCAGCGAAACATCCACAGGAACTCCTGTTTGTCCATGGGTATCAACAATTACATTTTGCAGTGTAAAATTGTATGGTGAGCCAAAAGAATATGGGATAGCCCAGGCTACAGCTAAACGATTGCCTCCATTAACCATTGTAGGAAATCCCAATACTACTTTCAGGTCGGAAGGAGAAATTGGTGCTCCGTTGCTGGCCAACGTGATACCAGAATAAGTTACCGTAATACCAATGGCAGCAGAACTCACATACGTACTATCCACTCGTTTGTCTGTGGAATTCGGATCAAGTCCTAAGTTAATGATAAAGCTATTTGATCCTGGAATAGTAACAGTAGAGTTTACAGGAATTGTAGCGGGTACAAAGTCTGTTATAGCTATATTGCGTGGCACTGCATACTGTAGAATATCTATCGGTTTAAAGATATAATCATAGCTATAATCAGATATATAATTAACCGTGTCACCCTCTATTACAAGATTATTTTTGTCAACAAACTGAGCCAAAACATCTCCGATACTGGCACTACCCTGTCCTATTGGCACCACCAACGACTCATCAAAGGTTACCTCATTGGAAATATTGGTAAGGTCAATTTCTTTACAGGATGATAGCAAAGTCAGCAATATTCCGGTTGAAAATAAAAATTTAAAAACAATCTTCCTTTTCATAAATCTATAATTTTAATGTTTTATATTAACGGTTTAGCAAGGTGATATGCAGCAGATTTACATAATTATACCTTTTTTTGGAAATAATTAGACAAATATACGGGAAAAATTTTGTTTAGAAATTAAATATGGGCGAAAATATCAAATTAATTAAGATTTAATCTCGATACAAAATACAAATTATCAATCTATTATAATTTAAACCTATATTTCAAAATCAATCTTTTATTCTTGAAAACTACATATTTAACCTTGATTTAAAATGATAAATTCAGTCAAAAATAACTTTATCCAAGATGAGTTTCCCGACTGATAGTTCTGTGAATATATCGTTACAAACGGCACTGCAAAGCACCAACAAAGTATTTAATCCGTCTCGCAATTACAATCACTTTTCTTATGATGGCGGCGTGGTCCCTTATTCTTCTTGTAAGAACCAAAACCCGATGAACTGTTCTGTTCGCCGTCACTTTTGTCAATCACGATACTCATCCCGATTGCCAGATTAAATCGGGGGATATTATAGGGAGCCAGAATTTTGAAAGTCGGATAATTCGGACTGATGTACGATGGAGAAAATATAGCCCTCTCGGCCGGAATATAATCGGCAGCCACAAGCCAGTGTATAAATCCGGTTTTAAGTCCCAATCCTGCGCCCAGCGAGCCAAAACGCCCATTGAATGCAGAGTAACTGAGTGACGCATTTATCCAGTGGGCCGGTCTGTAATTGATTGAAGCGGTAAGCTCTTCTGTGATCGTTCTTTTAAAAATACCGGAAAAAGACAGCAAACCAAAACTCAGGGTGTTATCGAACAAGGCGTATTCCGCTCCCAGATTAATTTTGGCTGTAGTTCCCGTAAAATAATGGTTGTTGCTACGCCTGCTTACAATGGCTGTTTTCAGAACATTATTCAGCGAGTCGGACACATAATTTCTGGTTGTAATCTTGTCTATTATGTTCTGAAGATTAGTTGCATTGGCGGTTTGCTGAGTTATACCATCGTAGGTCAAATCGGATGTATAGTTGAAGTTTTGGGTATTTTTTGTCCATCGAATGAATCCCAAATCAGTAATAGCACCCGACAATGTGAGTTTGTCGTTCAGGCGATATACTGCTCCGACATCAACACCCGCTCCCAAACCGGCCGGTTTCAGCCAATCGCCAACTCTGTTATTCGAAGAAACCGAAACGGACTGATAACCACTATCAACCCTGTATGCTACCGGAGCCGATACATTGACCGAGCCATTCAGATTTAAAACCCATTTGTCGATACCTGCGTACAGACGTGCGACTTTATTGGTATTGGAAATATTGACATTACCAAGCAACAACTTGAGCTTAGCTCCTATTGTCAGTTGGTCGTCTTCCTGCCTGGAAAAACCTGCCGCCAACTCGGTATAAGCAGTCATATCGGTTTGCATCGTGGCGAAGTTATAGTTGTTGGCATTTATATCGGGGGTTCCGTAGAGTGCAAGTTTAAAGGCATCTTTGGGAATGGCAACCATCCCATTGACTTTTTCGGACAAAGAGAAATTCCAATAAGTCTGCTCGTGTCGGAAACCGAATGCTAACAGGTTTGTTTGCAAATCGGTGCGGATAACCATATTGTGCCTGATATTTCGGTAAAACGAACCAACATCTCCATTCTTATTCAGAAAAGTAATGTTCTGACCATTTCGCTTATAAATAAAATCTTTCAGAGCAAGTGAGTTATTTCCAACATCAAGTTGTGTAAATCCTATTACCGGTAAGCTGAGGTAAAACTGAGTGAGAGGCTGAAATGCGGGATTTAAATAGTTTCGTTCGGGTGCATTCTCCATAAAATAGAGCGTACTAACCTGCTGGGCACGAATAGCATTATTCAAAATTTCAATTAAAAAGAGTACAATCAGGGCTGCAATAATGTGCTTCATCAATACCTGGTGATTTCTAAATTAATACAGTTTCAGACTTGTCAGGAAAACAAAAACAAGCTGTAGATAAACGATGTACATGTCATATTTTTAAATATGACATGTGAATGCGCTTTTACCACTACGGCTTTTGAAATTATTCTTCGAAATATTAATACGCAAATATATTGATTTTATTTTAAAATGCGGTTTCGGGGAAGTTGACCAGATAAACGGTTTCGCTGGCACGGGTCAGTGCGGTGTAAAGCCAGCGATAAAAGTCGCTGTTCAGCTGCTCTTCGGCTATTTGTCCTGGATCTACAAATACTTTTTTCCACTGTCCGCCCTGTGCTTTGTGGCAGGTTACGGCATAAGCAAATTTCACCTGCAGAGCATTGTAATATTCGTTTTCAAGTACTTTTATATACTTTTCCCGCTTGGTGGTTATTTCGGGGTAATCTTCGAGCACGGCTTCAAAGAGTTTAGTAGTCATTTCGTTCATGGCTGCAGGCGACTCGGCCTGCAAAGCATCAAGCCAGATACGGGCATCAATCTCCCACTCGTAATCCAGCGAGCGAAGCGTTAGATTGACAAACCGAAAATCGTAGATAGTATGATGCTTGCCTACCCGCACTATTTGCAAAATATCGCCGTTGGCAATAAAGTCAATCTCCTTATATGGCTTATTCCAAAAGTAGTTATTGCGGGTCACCATCAGCAAATCTCCCCCCGAGAGTTCATCTTCTTTCATCATTACACGTGCCCTGATACCGTTGTTGTAGATACCTGCACGTTTATTGGAGCGTGTCACCACAATGGTGTCCTCCACTCCCACTCCGTCGTACGACCGCTGAATTTCATCGATCAGATCCATACCGCTGAGTTTTCTAATATCGGAGAAACCATCGAGCTCAAAGTGGGGAAATTCCGTGGTTCGCTCATCTAGCAACTGTTGACGCAGTAAGGTGGCATTGTGTAAAATACCGCTTTCCAATGCTTGCCTTACCACATGAGTAAGCGTGAAATCATGTACCTTCAGTCCGTATCCAAGCAGTTTATCACGTTCCAATGCCGGACTATGGGGCTGCATCACGGGTGGAAGCTGAGCTGTATCGCCCAAGAGCAACAGACTGCAACCATCACTGCCGTAGACGAATTGCACCAAATCATCCAGCAATCGTCCCGACCCGAAAGCCGTTTCACTACCGGTATTCGAAATCATGGAAGCCTCATCAACAATAAAAAGCGTGTGAGTATGCAGGTTATCCGCCAATTGAAAGCGGAATTCCGACATGGACTTTTTCCGGTAAATTTTTTTGTGAATAGTAAAAGCAGGAAAGCCCGAATAGCCCGAAATAACCTTAGCCGCCCGACCGGTTGGTGCCAGCAACACAGTCTTTTGTTTCAGCTCGTTGAGTGCACGCACCAAGGCACTCATCACCGACGTTTTTCCTGTTCCGGCATATCCTTTCAGCAAAAAGGCTTTATCCTTGTCCGTAGACATCAAAAAAATGCCAAGTTCTTCTATCAGTTGGGTTTGCTGCTCGGTTGGTTCAAACGGAAGCTGAGCTTGTATACACGAAGCTATGTAATTCTGTAACATGAAGCAAAGATAATTAATTTCTGAACACATGTTACGC
>Ga0302215_10001847_pt1 | contig 14840 bp, 7 predicted proteins | sample II_Fen_N3_1_FD_194580 | JGI IMG/M metagenome (GOLD analysis project Ga0302215, IMG submission 194580) | Peat permafrost microbial communities from Stordalen Mire near Abisko, Sweden - II_Fen_N3_1 | ecosystem: Environmental > Terrestrial > Soil > Wetlands > Permafrost | place: Sweden: Abisko...
CGTGATGTGTGCCGGAGCACTTGGCTGGTCGCAAATAAGCCGGATAGTATATGGTGCCGGGGATGAGAAACGGGGATACTTCCGTTTTGCACCGAATGCATTGCACCCTAAAACAGAAGTTGTGAAGGGGATTCTGGAAGAAGAATGCAGCAGGTTGATGAAGGAATTCTTTAAAGCTAAACGTTAATTATTATGTGTTCTGCGTTCCGCGTTCTTGGGTTGAAAGTTATTCTGGTTAAAAGGTAGCTGTTTTATTTTGTTTATTATTCAGCTGATTTAAAATTGAACTTTAATTCAGTTAGTTATTACCTCATTAACACATAACACATAACACGGTATACATAACACGGAACGCAGAACGTGGAACATCTATATTTTCAAATAAATAACTACCAGTTCCGATTGTGTTCCAATGCGATACTGTGGTCCCCAAAGTCCCAGGCCCGAAGAAACATAGTAATGGGTATTTCCTTTTTTCAAATAGCCATAACTCAATTCATATATCCATTTTACAAGCAGATTTCCCGGGAAGAATTGTCCGTTATGGGTATGTCCTGATAGTTGCAATGCGATATTGTTCCTTTCAGCTTCTTCCAAATGATAGGGTTGATGATCCATAAGGATGCGTGGATATTTCTGATCCAACCCGCCCACTATTTCCTTCAGTGACTTGCGATGTGTGTTAGTACGGTCATCACGCCCCACCACATAAAAACTATTATCAACAAGGCAAGACGAATCCCGTAAAAAAATGATCCCAGCCTCTTTAAGATAATCAGCTGTTGCAGTGATTGTTTCTGCATAATGCTCGTGATTCCCATTAATGGCATATATCCCCTTGGGTGCTTTGATTGATCTTAATTCCTCCAGCATATTTTGCCTGATAACGGGTATCATGGACCTGTCGGAAACATCGCCTGCCAACAACACGATATCAGGGTGTTGGTCATTAATCATTTTTACATAGCCTTGCAGGCTCTTTTTATCAATCGTTATGCCCAGATGCAAATCACTTGCCGCTACAATTTTCAAGACTTTGTTTTGAGTAGGGTTGGAAATGCTCAGATTGAGTGTTGTAATTTTCGGATGTTTGAAATTGTAATTTCCAATAATCAAAGATATTCCTGTTATCCCTAATGTAGCAACCAGCATCCAGAACCTGAAACTGGCTATATAGGCCGGTGCGATATGTACGACTAAATTGATCAGGCGCAGAATATCCACCAGCAGAAAAGACAAAAAGAGGTAGCAAAAAATAATGAAATACGTAAAACCGGCTAAACTGACTGCTTTAGCTAGTCCTTGTGACATATTATTGCCGAAAATCATTCCGGCAAACATTGCCAAAAAAAGCAAAATGGCTGTCACCAGATAAAGTGGCCGGAATAAAGAAGCGGAAGGCAATGCCTGCCATCCGCGTACGATAATATAACCATTTAATGAAAAGAGTAGTAACAGGGCAAAAATAAGAAATCCGATTTTCATATAATCTATATTAATAAGAGTAATTGAGAACTCAAACGTTTGAATTGAAAGAATGTTTTCGGACGTTATCCATGTATCTAATTTGTTTCAATAAAAAGATGTTCAAAAGTAATCAATTTTATTAATCTTTCATCAGGATCAATTGCTAAGAATCTTTTTTAACCTTGGCATCTCTAGTATTCGAATAACTGAAAATCAACATGCTGAAGGACAGGTGGCCGATAATTGTAGTTTTTATTAAGAAAAAAAAATAATTCAGTCCAATCAAACATGTTATTATATTCTTTTGTTGTATTTTTATGGTGTTTAACAAATCAATTTTTACAATGAGAAAGTATACCCTGTTTTTATATTTGTTTTTACTTTTAGTTCCTGAGATTCAGGCTCAGAAAATAGGACTTGTCATGAGTGGGGGTGGTGCTAAAGGCATTACCCATATCGGGGTGATCAAAGCATTGGAAGAAAACAACATTCCCATTGATTATGTTGCGGGCACATCCATGGGTGCTATAGTGGGAGGAATGTATGCTATGGGATTTACCATCGATGAAATGATTGAAACTATTAAATCTAAGGATTTTAGGAATTGGTCAACGGGTGAAGTTGATTCAAACTATAAATATTATTACCGAAATGCTGATCCGAAACCAAATTTTGTAGAAATTTCATTCAACATTCACAATCTGGATTCAATTAATTTAAAATCAGCAATGCTTCCAACCAATATCGTTTCACCCCGTCAGATGAATTATGCGTTTGTACCGTTGACCTCACAGGCTAATGCAGTTGCTGGTGGCGATTTTGACAAGTTGTTTGTACCTTTCCGGTGTGTTGCCTCGGATATTTATAATAAAGAAGCAGTGGTATTTCGTTATGGAGTGCTGGGGGATGCCATACATGCTTCTATTTCATATCCTTTTATGTTCAAGCCGGTGGTTATTGATAACAGGTTGTTGTTCGATGGGGGAATTTTTAATAATTTCCCTGTAGATGTCATGCGTAATGATTTTAAACCTGATTTCATGATTGGAAGCGTGGTTGCAAGAAATCCCCGTAAACCTGATGAGCGAGACATTTTGATGCAAATACAAAATATGATCATGAGTCGTACAGATTATACAATTTCCAAAAAAGAAGGACTATTGCTCAAGTTCAACATGCCCAATTTTAAGATATTTGATTTCACCAGAGTTGATGAAATGGTTCAAATGGGGTATGACTCAACCATAAAACATATGGATGAAATAAAAGCACGAGTTCACAGGCGGATTTCTACTGAAGATTTAAACCTGAAGCGAAAGGCTTTCAGAGATCGTTATCCTGAATTAAAATTCCAGAAAGTAGAAGTCGAGGGAGTGGATAGCCTTCAAAAGATCTATATCCAGGATGTATTTCATAATAAGAATGAAGTTTTTACATTAAAAGAATTTAAAGAATCCTATTTCAGATTGATCTCGGACGATAAAATTATGGAAGTGATTCCACATGCTAAGTTCAATTCCTCCACAGGGAATTTTGACCTTCACCTGAAAGTAAAAACGGAAGACCATTTGAAGGTCTTACTGGGTGGAAATGTCTCATCATCTACTTCCAACCAGGCTTATTTTGGACTTTCATATCAGAATCTTACAGAATATGCTCAAACAGTCACAGTTGATGCGCAGTTTGGCAAAATGTATAATGGGTTGGCATTGGGAACAAAAATTGACATGCCTGCCCAACAAAGCTGGTATGCAAAAATGGTACTTGTATTGCATAAATTCGATTATTACGAAGGTGACCAGATATTCTACAACGATAACAGAACTTCAAATTTCAGACAAAACGAAGTTTATAGCAAATTAAGTGTTGGCTTTCCGCTCTCAATGAAGGGCCGCATAGAGTGTGGCATAGGGTATGGTTTTTTGACTGATAATTACTATCTGAACAGAGCTTTAATAACATCCACCAGCAAAGAAGACGAAAGCCTGTTTTCAATAGGAAGTATATTCGGAAAGATAGAGACCAACACCCTGAATAATGTGATGTATCCTACCAAAGGGTATCATCATTCCACATCATTGCAGTTTTTAGGAGGTGAACAAACCTATAGATCGTTTGACGATGCGACGAAAAATGTGAATGATGTCTTTGATGTCTGGCTGCAATGGAAGGCTAAATTTGACCACTATTTTCAGTTATCCACCCAATTTGCGCTTGGCACTTTTGGTGAATTGTCACTGTCATCGCGAAAACTGCTTCAAAATTATACGGTAACTATTATCGAAGCTCCGTCTTTCCGGCCTACTCCTTACAGCCTAACGGTATTTAATGAAGCCTATAGTGCCAATCAATATGCTGCAGTCGGATTAAAGCCAATTTTTAATTTGACGAAGAACTTGCATATACGTGGGGAAGCATATTGGTTTGTGCCTTATAAAACCATCAACCGGGCAGACAATAATTCTGCTTATTATACTGCTCCTTTTCATTCCACTCAGTTTTTGGGAGAAACCTCGTTGGTTTTCAACTTTAAAATAGCTTCAGCCGGTATTTTTGCGAATTATTACAGTTCAGCGGCCAGCAAGTGGAATTTTGGGGTAAATATAGGCTTCCTGCTGTTTAATCCAAAGTTTACGGAATAAAAGCTATTTGCAGATTTCGTAGTGGATGCTGGACCTAATATCAGTTGCCTGACTACCTGAAAATCGATTTTGTTGATAGTTCAATCAACAAATACTTTTAAAAAATAAAACCCCGTTTGCCGGTCTGACAAACGAGATTTTAAATGTACAATTGAACATTGGCACTACTCATAATAAACTTGTAGAAATGGTCTTAAAAGACCTCCAAATCATTCGAAACAGGCAATAATTTTCTGCTAATAACTATAAAATAAACAGGATAATTTAGTAGCTAAATCCCAGCTTAGTCAGTCCTGCCTGGATATTGGGGTTTTGCATAAACAGGTTCCAAAGCAACCCTGTCCGGTGGTTCTCAATCATAACAATAATGGGTCCCTGATCGATGGCCAGATAAGAGGTGGCAAACCATCGTTGGCTTAAGTTGAATGCATCAGTAAATCCATAGGTACCCCAGATTTTGTCACCCAGCGTATAATAGAAGAAATGCAATGCCTGCATACTTTCAACGGGTGTATATGGAAATGATGAAAGGGCAGCAGTAGGAGCAATCACACCCACATCGTTGGTTGGTGATGAAGCAGTATAGCTGTTTGGTATATCACTCGCTGTAAGTCCCCAGCAATTAGCTCCATACCCGTAGTATTTTCTGGGATTAGTCACGCAATACTGATAATTTATCCGGGCATGTGCTGTGTTTTGCTGCCAGTAGCTGGCATAAGTATCCGTTAATTTGCGCGGATTAAGTCCCAGGAATGAATAATGGGCAAAGAACATTGGACCGCCATAGTCTGCTCCCAAAGGAAGTTTTATTCCATAAAAAGTCTTACCGTTTTCCATTCCTCCGTTTAAAGCCCACCCATTATCATACACAGCTTTTGTGATGGGATAAGTTGGTGAAGAAGCAGCCAGGACATATACTATCAATGCTTCGTCCCATCCTGAAATTGGCATATTCATTGCCCATGCGTAATTCGGTGACCAGTGCCAGAATAGTTTTTGCAGTCCATTTTGTTGGAACCAGTTCCATTCCACATTTTCCCAGATAGTCTCAATGTTGGCACACATGGCTTTTTCCGATGTGTTCCCATTTTTAAAGTACGATTGAACGGTGAGTAATCCCTGAATAAAGAAAGCCGTTTCCACCAGGTCAGCACCATTATCCTGGGTGCCAAAAGGAATCACTTTCCCGGTTGTGCCGTTCATCCAATGTGGAAATGCTCCATGGAATTTATCTGTAGAGGATAAATTCAAGAAGCTGATTATCTTATTCATACGTTCCAAGCCCTGGGTACGGGTTATAAACCCCCGCTCAATGGCTACCGGGATTCCCATAATTCCAAAACCTGTTCCTCCAAAAGTAACGATATCACCCGAATTAAGCCTTTCACGTGCAAGACCTGAAACAGGATGGGAATAGCTCCAGAAGTAGTCGAAGGTTTTTCTCTGAACAAGGGTAAGTAAACTGTCATCTGAAATCAAAGGGAATTTAGGGGTAGGGTCCAGATTGGTGACAAAAGTATATTCGTAGGGGTCAATGAGTTTAATGCCCATGTTTTCTCCGGCTAAAAGGTCTAATTTATAGGTGGTATAGTAACCCAATGATTTTTTGATGCGAAATGATAGTTCCGATTTACTGGTATCGGGCAAAATAACAAAACTTGTATCCACATTGTTCGTGATATATAATTTCTGTGGATTTATTTTGGACCTATCAATTTTAGAAGAAAAGAGGATGTGAATTACAACTGAATCGTTTTTTGTATTGTAAACAATGCCTCCATTATTAATTGAGTTTCCGTTGATGCTCACCGATTCAATAAAAGAGTTCACTAAAGGAACTATTACCTCTTCATTTTGCTTACAAGAGACCGCTGATAGAATGAAAAATACGAATATTGAAAATTTGAATTTCATTTAATTAATTTGATTTTTTTTAAATCGTGAAATGCAATGTCTAATACATGTTATTGAATAATTTAATAGCAAATAATTGAAAATATACTGTTATTAAAGGGTGAAAATCTATTTCTCTAAAAGAGAGAAGGAACCATACTTAAAAAATACTACCGGCAGCAAAAGCTTACCGGCAGTTTTTTAAGTGAGGTTTAGAAAATAAGTTTTACTAAACCTTGAAATTCTCAGAAGTTACCTGCCTGCTTTTTCCAATTCGTACAATGCACCTATATCAGAAAGAATCAAAGCGCGCTTCCAAACCCTGATTTCGTCAAGTTGTCCAATTAAACCTGAGTTCCATGCATCGGTAGTTGTACCATTTGCAAACGTTTCGAAAGCTCCAATAATAGGATGCGTTGGTGTGGTCATTGCAAAGGTTTGTCCTGCAGCACCTCTGGCTTCCCATACAGGATTTGAAATTTTTACGCCATTTACATAAATTTTTGCCAATCGGGTTGTATTATCCCAAGTGTAAACTGCATGAGCCCATTTGCCACCAATTTTATTTGGATAAGCAACATGACCAGCAGCTATATCAGCAGCATTTGCTTTTACAGTGTTACGAGTATCTTGCCAACCTAAATCAGTACTTGATACAAGCAAGCCTTTGACAGTTATACTATCGCTGGTAGATGGCATCCAAGCTGTTTCAGACATGAAATTAATGTTTCCTGCCCATTCATTTGGTCTTGAAAGTGATAAAATTACAGATGAACTGTTTCCTTTGTCGCTATTGTTTGTAAGTTTTATCCATGCACTAATTGTAAATCCACTTTGTAGATTTGTTCCTAAATTAGCAATTGCATTATAAGCTAAGAAACCAACATTAAAACTGGCTGCCTGACCTTTTACGCCATCAGTCCAAGTCACATTTTTAGTTGTTGCAGGTGCAGCGCTTGACAGTGATTCAATACCATTTCCATTTAGAGGCCAATAGGCCACCAAATCGGCTTTTGCCACTTCGTCCGCTGAGTTATATCCTCCTATAGGAGGAAGGGGTTCTGTTGTATTGCTTTTACAACCAATAAAACCTATTGCCATTGAAGCAATAATGAACGTGCTAAATAATTTAATTTTTTTCATTTTACAACATTTTTTTAAAGTTAATAATTCAATTGTTTATTTTTAAGATTAATAATTTGGATTTTGGGTCAACTGACCCTTGCTTAATGTAATTTGCTCTTCGGGAATAGGGAATAATTCATGCTTGCCAATAATAAACACCTGACCGACAGCTGACATTGCCGTTGATGCCTGACCTGTACGAACGATATCGAACCAACGTTCATGTTCCATAGCCATTTCCAATCTCCTTTCTTTATAAATCTGATTCAAGGTCACTGTAGTTAATGTGTCTAATCCGGCTCTTGTCCGAATTTTATTTACCTGTTTCAATGCATCATTGGTATTTCCTATCTGGAAAGCCGACTCAGCCCTTATTAGCATCACATCGCTGTATTTAAGTAGTCTGACGTTTTTAGCAGTCTCACCTTTGTTGTCGTCCCATGTTTCTGCTGTTCTGCTTTGGTAAGCTTTGTAATTGTATCGGGGGTTCGTCCATCCACTTGTTGGAGTTTGGAAACCATCCCACAAGACTTGTCCTGTAAATATAATTGTCGCAGTGCGTCGTTTGTCACCAGGCTCGTAAGCATTTGTCAGATTCACTGTCGGAGTATTGAATCCCCAGCCATAATCAGGAGTTCCACGACCACTTTGAACATCGGTATAACCTTGAACTCCTTTTCCGAGCGTTGCCTGAATTTCAAATAACGATTCAGAACCATTTTCTCCAACTTCGCGCCAAACATCCCCATAATTTGGCAGCAATTCATATTGTTTACTGTCAATTACATTGCCCGACATAGTAAAAGCATCATTCCATTTTTCCTCATACATGAAAACTTTAGACAAAAGTCCCTGAGCTGCTCCTTTTGTAGCACGGCCAATGTCTGTGCTACCGTATTTTGCTGGTAGAACAATAATGGCATCATTTAAATCTTTTTCTATCTGAGTGTAAGTTTCTTGTTTGGTTTTACGGGTATAAACCACCTGATTGACCAATTCTTCATTTTTGAAATCAATTTTATCTGCAATAATAGGTACTCCACCAAAGCAGCGAACCAAGTCGAAATAAAACATAGCTCGTAAAAATTTCAATTCTCCGATATAACGAGCTTTTAAACCAGCTTCCAGGTTGACTTGACCAAGGTAATAGATGCCTTCGTTACATCGGTAAATGCCAGCATAGCGTTGTTTCCAGATGTCGTTGAACGAACGCAAGGTAGGATCAAATGCCAGATTATCGAGTTTATCCTTATCGGTTCCGGCATCTCCGGAAGAAGATCCTTTATCGGCATCGTCGGATGTAATGCTTGTCATACCAATCCATGCAAATGAATACATTTCGAAATTCAGCATTTGATTGTACGCCGAGTTTACAACTTCTGACGCATATCTGGGATTAGATAAAAAATCGTCTTTAGATATTTTATCTTGTGGTAAAACATTTAAGTCGCTTTCACAGGCATTAAACCCCATTATGCTGAGTACCAAAATTATGATTATCTTAATATTTTTCATGGTTCATTAATTTTTAAATGCCAATACTAATTCCGATTGATAATGTCCTGTTAGTTGGATAAGCATCTAATTCGATGCCTGCTGTTGTTAATGGATTTCCATTATCAGAACCTGATAGTTCAGGGGAAAATCCTGAATATTTTGTAAAGATGAATGGATTTGTTGCGGTAACAAACACCCGTAGTTTATTAATCTGTTTTACAATTTTGGGCATTGTATAACCAATCGTTATATTGTTTACCCGTAAGAATGAACCATCCTCAATGTAATAGGTCGAAGCCAGCGGTGTATCCGAAAAAGGTCTTGGGTTAGCATAATTTTGACCTGGTGCAGATGGTATCCAAAAGTTTTTAAGTTCACTCAGTTCCACGTTTTCACCACCCCAGCGTTGTGCTTTTTTCCCGTTAAATACCTTGTTTCCTCCTACGCCATACCAATCTGTTGAAATATCAAAATGTTTGTATTCAAGTCCAAGATTAAATCCGTAGGTATATTTTGGAATGTAGGAACCTGCGTTAACTCTGCCTGCCGAATACGTAAATCCTCCGTCGACGTTGTAACCTGTTGTTTGATATACATAAAATGAGCCTATTGGGTCGCCTTTATGAATTTCTTTTGTGTATTGTCCATTTCCTAAATCTCCACCTGTCAACTTATCAAAATAGCCACTATAAATATCTGTAATTGCATTTTTGTTTAAAGCAAGATTTATACCCATCTTATAAATTAAAAATTTTCCAATTTTATCCTCCCAGTTGACTACTGTTTCGATACCACTATTTTGAACTACACCAGCATTTAAAAATACCGGATCAGGTGATAGTACAGTAGGAAGCTTAACCGGTAAAATTACATTGTCTGTTTTTCTGGTATAAAAATCAATCGAGCCTGATAGACGTTGTTTAAATAATCGAAAATCAATACCCCCACCAAATTCAATCGTTGTTTCCCAGGTCAAATTCGGATCAACAGCATACGGCACATAAGAACCTGGGTAAATGGTTTCGCCAACTCCAAATGGATAGCTTGCACCATTTTGGAACAGTACCTGATTGACTGAAGGACAGGCATTCCCATTCCCAATCTGACCATAACCGCCTCTGATTTTCACATAATCAACTACCGAACTCAATGGCTCAAAAAAGTTTTCGCTACTAATCACCCAACCGCCGGAAACTGCCGGAAACATTCCCCATTTATTAGACCCCTGGAAGTCACTAATACCATCGCGTCTCAAAGACACTGTTAGTAAGTACTTTTTATTATAATTGTAATCGACTCTACCAAAGTATCCTACATTTACGAGTGGTGTCTGGCTTGTATTTGAAATAAGCGTGGATGGAGCAGTTTTATCGTCGTTTTTTGAGAGATCCAGGATCCAATAATTTGATTGCGAAGGAACATTATAGCGAGTGGATGATAAATCTTGAGTTGTTCGTGAAGTTGATCGAGTCATACCAAGTACCATTGTCATAGAGTGTTTCCCGAAATCTTTATTATATGTAAAGTAATTATCCCAGTTCCAAACATAAAAGTTGCTTCTACGCTGTTGCAAAGTGCTGTAGTATTTGTCTGGAAACGCAGTACCAGTTGGATTTTGGCTGAACCAGTTCAGTTCGTTTGGAGTATAAGTATACCCTTTGCCAGAATCATAAGTAGCCCCATAATTTGAGTTGAATTTCAAATCTTTATAGATAGTATATTCTGCACTAATAGTTCCAAATAAAGTTACGTTCTGATTTTCTTCATCATTATAACCTAACATGGCGACGGGGTTGGGAACGTTGTTGAATTTGTCTCCGGTAACACCAATCTGGCTTGTTACATCATCCAAAAAGGGCATTCCCCATTTTCCATCAGCATATTTTACCGGCATAATAGGAGTTTGTTTATAGGCAGCCGTAAATGCACTTAATGGTTTGGGGACGTTGTTCGTTATTGATAAGTTAAATGTTTGAGTGATTTTCAAGCGGTTTTTAAATAGTTTATATTCGTTTTTGCTAATAACATTTGTACGGTTGTAATCCGTTCCTTTCAAAATTCCCTGTTCGGTGTATCGGGAGATTCCAAAATAATAATTGACATTTTCTTCGCCACCCGATAGAGAAATGGCATTATTTGTCGTTACTCCGGTTCTTGTTATTTCCTTAAGCCAATTGGTATTATAAGGTTGATTCGTATCAAATTTAGATCTCCCGGAAGCAAAATTCTGATAGTATGCAAAACGATATGAATCAGCCATATCAACGGTTTTTAGCATGCCTTTAAATCCAACATTACCTTCATAATTTACTCTGATGGCACCTTTAGTCCCTTTTTTTGTCGTTACAAGTATAACTCCACTTGCAGCTTTATTACCATAAATTGCTAATGATGATGCATCTTTAAGTACATCGATTGTTTCAATGTCATTACTGCTTAGTCCATTTAAGCTTGTTGCTTCAACTCCATCAATTATGTAAAGTGGACTTCTACCCCCGAGCACCGTATTGATACCACGAATCATAACAGTAGGTTGCTTGCCGGGCTCATCAGTGGCTATTATATTTACCCCCGCAGCTTTTCCTTGAATGGATTGTATGGCTGATTGAGCTGGGGTTTTAAGAATATCGCTCGATTTTATCTGAACTACTGAGCCTGTTATTGCCCCGGCTTTTTTAGTACCATAACCCACGACCACTACTTCTTCCAGGTTCTTGGCATCCGATTCCAGGAGTATCCGCAATGGATTCGCATCAGTTATAACCAGTTCCTGACTGTTGTAGCCAACATAGGAAATAAGTAAGGTTGAGCCAACAGGCATTGCAAAAGTGAACTTACCGTCTATATCGGTAATACTCCCATTGCTGGTCCCTTTTTGCATTAAGCTAGCTCCAATTAATGTTTCACTTGTTTTTTTATCAACCACGACTCCTGACACAGTTATGTTCTGTGCGAAAAGCGAGCCCGATACAATAAGCGAAACCAGTAAAAGAGTGAATGTTCTTTTTTTCATGGTAAAGTGATTTAATGGGTTAATTAGTGCGTCGTACTATTTGTCTTAATGAAAACACTCTGTTTTTGAACGAAAGTTGACTGCATAAAACAAATTTTAATATTATACCTATATTATGCAAAAATAAGTACTTTGAAAATTTGATTGTTACATAATTTCAGAAAGAACTTGCATAATTCACATGTTTACAGGTGTTACCGGTATATCTGTAAGTAAACCTATGCTATTTAAGAGTTTTGTTATTGCTGGTTTTAAATCCTAGCCTGTCTAATCCTGTATGAATCTCGGGATTGCCCATGAATAATTTCCAAAGCAACCCGCTCCTGTAATTTTCTATCATTACGGCTATCGGTCCCTGGTCAATGGCCAGGTAACTGTGAACAACCTGTTGCCCCTCTACTAATCCGGCATTAAAAGCGTCGAAGAATCCATATTCCCCTAATAATTGATTGCCTTTCGTGTAATAAAAGTACCGAAGTGCTGCTATCGATTCTTTGGGTGTATAAACTACCGAAGCTAAAGCCGCTGTAGGCGAAATGGTCCCATTTTCTTCACTGGTTCCCGGTTGATGCGAAGTGTACCCATTCAGTGGATCGTCCGAAGAGGTAAATCCCCAACATGACGGACCAAAGCCAACGTGTTTTTTTGGATTATCTTTTGCATATGCCACCTGTATTAATGCATGTGCCCTGTTTCTTTCGAAATAGTTTGTGTATTTATCCGATAATCCGGTTGGATTTAATCCTAAGAATGAATAATGGGTAAAGAAAAGAGGACCACCGAACTCCATTCCTAAATCAAGTTTAATACCATAGTATTTTTTCCCGTTTAAAAAGTAAGATGACTTAGTATAACACTTCTCATATACAGTTGGTTCAATCGGAAAAGTAGGGGAAGATGCTGCCAGTACATAGGTGATGAGTGTTTCATCAAAACCTGTGATACGGTGATTCAGTTTAAAACCATAATTCTTCGACCAATGCCAGTACAAGGCGTCTTTTCCTTGTGTATACCAGTTCCATTCCACTGTTTCCCACAACTGTGTAATCCGTTTTGCAAGTGCTTGTTCGTTTAAGTTGCCATTCCTGAAATATTCCCTTGCTGTCAATAACCCTTCCATCATAAAGGCGGTTTCTACCAGGTCGCCACCATCATCAAACTGGCTGAAGCTAAATGCTTTTCCGGTATTCCCATTGTACCAGTGTGCCCAGGCTCCGTGAAACCGTTCTGTTTTTTCCAGGAAAGTGACTATCTTATCGATAGACTTTAGTGCTTCCGTCCGGCTGAAATAATTCCGTTCTGCTCCCGCTACCAAAGCCATAATTCCAAATCCAGTACCACCTGTCGTGACAATATTCCCGTTTATATCATTACTCCGTTCGCGGGCCATGCCTGTTTGAGGATCGGCATAATCGTAGAAGTAACGGGTAGTATAGTGTTGTACCATATCCAGCAGGTCACTTTCTGATGCTGGTTTAACGGGTACGGCTACTTCAAACTTTGCAGCATTTTTGTTGTCTACCGGGAGTCCTTTGGGCATAACCCGGTAAAAAAAAGTCTGATCTTTTAGTATTTGTTTACCAAAGAAATCCATGTACCGGTTTGAACTGGTCTCGTCTATTTTGCTGAAATTACTATTCCCATCGTCCGAACGGTAAATACTGTATACAAATCCAACCCTGTTTTCCCAGGTCAGTTCAGTATGCGCTGAATACCCGATACCCTTTAGTTTATTCGGTACCACATAATTCATCTTTTCGGCAGCCATGCAGTTGCTGAAGATAAGTATGTAAAGACCAAACATAATTATTTTTTTCATTGTTCTAAATTATATTTACCCCACCTCTGTTAACTGAAAGAAAGATGAATAACCCCCAGCCCCTAAAGGGGAGTTGAGTTAGTTCTGTTTTGAATGTTTTTTCTTAAATGCTATTTCCGTGAATACCTATTCTCCTAATGAACCAATCAACCTATTCAACTTAATCAACATAATCGACCAATGAACTAATTAACCAATCCACCAATTACTTCAAACTAAACGCAGTTTCTTTCACATCCCTCGAGTTCCCACCTACAAACAACTTGAAGTCTCCCGGTTCAGTCCCGTAAGTCATGTCAACCCTGTGGAATCCCAGCATGTCAGGGGTGATGGTAAAGGTCACATTTTTGCTTTCGCCGGCCTTTAAAGCTATCTTCTCAAAACCTTTCAATTCCTTTACCGGACGAGTCACACTGCCCACCAAATCGCGGATATAACACTGAACTACTTCCTCTCCTGCCACACTCCCGGTATTGGTCACATTCACGGTAGCTTTCAATTCCCCCTTTTCCGTGAGTTCGGTGGTAGAAAGTTTAATATCCGAATAGGCAAAAGTGGTATAACTCAACCCAAATCCAAACGGATAAAGTGGATCGTTCGGTGAGTCAATATACCTCGATTTATATTTTGGGTTCGCCAGATAAATAGGGCGGCCTGTATTTTTTTCATAATAGTAAATCGGAACCTGTCCCAGATTTCGTGGAAAAGTCATGGTCAGTTTGCCTGCCGGGTTGTATTCCCCGTAAAGAACCTGGGTAATTGCTTTTCCACCCATAGTGCCCGGGAACCATACTTCCAGAATGGAACTGGCCAGCCCGCTTTCCTTCGATAAATCCAACGGACGTCCATTCATCAATACTATCACAATCGGTTTATTCAATGCTTTGAGTTTTTCGAGCAGTTCGGTTTGTACCCCCGGGACATTGATACTGGTACGGCTGGTGGCTTCGCCACTCCAGTCGCAGCTTTCACCAATCACCATCACGATTTTATCTGCCTTGCCGGCTGCGGCCATAGCTCCTGCAAATCCGCTGCGATCTTCACCGGAAGTCTTGCAGCCTACTGCGTACGTCACATTCGCTTCCCCGTTATAGGCTTTCAGTTCATCCAACGTTGATTTCATGAAGTTCCAGTCGCCTGCTGCTTTCCATGATCCCAGCAGGTCACGTGTCGAAGCAGCCAACTCTCCAATCACTGCAATTTTCTCTCCTTTTTTCAGGGGAAGAGTGTTGTTATCATTCTTCAGCAATACCATCGATTTCCTGGCTACATCCAGGGTAGCATCCAAATGGGCAGGTGAATATACTTCACGTTTCTCACGGGCTTCATTGCAATACAGGTAGGGATCTTTAAACAGGCCCAGCATAAATTTCACACGTAAAAT
>Ga0302215_10001849_pt1 | contig 14829 bp, 11 predicted proteins | sample II_Fen_N3_1_FD_194580 | JGI IMG/M metagenome (GOLD analysis project Ga0302215, IMG submission 194580) | Peat permafrost microbial communities from Stordalen Mire near Abisko, Sweden - II_Fen_N3_1 | ecosystem: Environmental > Terrestrial > Soil > Wetlands > Permafrost | place: Sweden: Abisko...
GTAAAAGTTCTTAAATAATCTCTGACCTCAAGGACAATATCCTTCAATAATAAATCATTGACGGTTTGATTCTACCCTGTAAAATCTTGTTTCTTGTACTACTATTCAATATCTTCAAAGAACGCTTCTGTTCGCTTATTAAAGCTCCTTTTGCGAAAAAATAACCGAGGACTTCTCAGGCTCGGCTTTTTTAATTGCGAAAGGGTTACAAAGATACTGCTTATTATTGAACCTCCAAACGATTAATTGATTTTTTTCTCAAAAAATCAGGGGTTATTTGTAGCAGTACTTGTGATGGTGCTTCTCTCTTAAAGCGGGTGCAAAAGTAGAAGGATTTCTGTTACCATCCAAATAAAAAGGGTATAAAAACATGCTGAAAAACATATTTTTTCTCAAATAGCTAGAAATCAGGCTGTATTTATAGAATAACAAATCGTTAAGTCGGGTAAAAACATGTAAAATTGGGGGTTTTACATTGCCATTTGTCAGAAAGCTTCAAAAAAAATAAACAGGAAGGGACAAGATAAATACTTAGAATACGTTAAATAAGTAGCGGATGGGGTAACGAAACGTCCTTCAATCCATCTACAAAACAAGTAACAACCCCAAAAAAATAGACAAATGAAGAAAATCATGCTTGCAGGATTGCTCCTGTTTACGACCCTAATGGCAACAAAGGCACAAAGCGGCGAAAAGAATTTCATCGACAAACCATATATAGAGGTGACGGGAAAGGCTGAAATGGAGGTGACGCCCGACCGAATTTACATGAGCATCACCATCAATGAAAAGGATAGCAAGGGAAAAATCGTGCTGGCGCAGTCCGAAAAGGACATGATGACCAAACTAAAGGCATTGGGCATTGACACGAAAAAGGACCTTTCAGTAAAGGACATGTCCAGCAATTTCAAGAAATATTGGGTGAAGGGTTCGGAAATTATGACGAGCAAGGAGTACCAGCTGCTGGTGACTACTGCGCAGATGGCAGGTACGGTGATGCAGGATTTGGAAAAAATAGGCATCTCGAATGTGTCGATTGAACGGGTGGACCATTCGCAGATGGAACAATTTCGGAGAGAAGTCAAGATCAATGCGGTAAAGATAGCCAAGGAGAAAGCTGTAGCCATGGCTTCAGCCATAGGACAGACGGCGGGAAAGGCCATTTATATTCAAGAAGTGGATTTTGGCAACAATGCCATGTACACAGGAAGAATGGCGGGATTAGACAGCAATGTACGAATGAAAGTGAGCAGTGCGGACATCGCAGTGCCGGATATTGAGTTTGAGAAGATCAAGTTGGAATACCAGGTGAACGCCAAGTTCGAGCTGAATTAGAGTAAGGGGTTCAGCCCTTTAAAACTGCCGGTAATTGGAATAAGCTGGTCGCTTCTATATAAGGTGTGGCCGGCTTTTCTGTTTTTTCGAACTGCCACTCCATGTGAAAGGGCACGTGGACGGCTTTGGCACCAATGTTCAGGACGGGCAGGATGTCCGATTTGAGGGAGTTGCCCACCATGAGGAATTCGTGGGGTTGGATGTTCATGAACTCGATGAGTTGGCGGTAGTTGGCCTCGTGCTTTTCGGTGACCACTTCGACGTGTTGGAAGTAGGGCAAGAGACCGGATTTGGCGAGTTTGCGTTCTTGGTCGAGCAGGTCGCCTTTGGTTACAACCACGAGGCGGTAGCTGGAAGAGAGCGTGGGTAGGATTTCCGCAACGCCGGGAAAGAGTTCGATGGGCTTGTCAAGGATGGATTTGCCTGCAGCCAAGAGTTCAGCTATAATAGGGGCTGAAACCTGCCCGTGACTCACTCGGATGGCCGTTTCGATGAGGGATAGTGTGAAGGCCATGGCGCCGTAACCGTACCATTCCATGTTGCTGAGTTCAGTTTGATAGAGTTCGCGGGCCAGTGTTTCCTGGGGTTGAAAGTCGCTGAGCAGGGTACAGAATTTGCGCTCAACCTCCTGAAAATAACAGGCGTTGGACCAGAGGGTGTCGTCTGCGTCGAATCCGATGACTTTGATGGCTTTCATTTGGCTGAGTGCTTGAAGGTTTCAAAGATAGGGAATTTGGCAGGATTGCGTGCTTTTGGTGTTTCCATTTAGGCGAGAAAAAAGTATATTTGCTCTGCTATTGATTGGCCTTGATTAAACCATGGAAAAACTATGAACTTACTGGAAATGACTGGAAAAAAAAATCAACATAACATACTTTTCGCCTATACGGGCAAACCGTTGGAGCTCAAGGACGAGGAGTTGCATAAATTGCCTTATGTGCCGGTTGGCGGCTTGAACCTGTATTCGACCAAGGAATTGAAAAAGTTGCTGAACGGTGTGAAGCAGGACTTTTTCGTGCTGTACACCAAGGCTGAACTGCCGGTTTTGGGTGAACACGCGTTGGAGCGGCTCATGCAGGTGGCGGAGGATTCGGGGGCCGGCATGGTGTATTCGAATTATCAGGAAATCGTGGGCGGCGTTCGGAAGAACCATCCGGTGAACGATTATCAAATTGGAAGCGTGCGGGACGACTTTGATTTCGGGCCGTTGCTGCTCATTCGGACTTCGGCTGCGAAAGAGGCGTTGGAGGTGAAGGACCTGGCATATGAACATGCGGGTTTGTACGACCTTCGGCTAAAGATTTCAGCCAAGTATGGAATTTTGCATTTGGAGGAGAATTTGTATACGATTGAGGAAACGGATCTGAGGGATTCGGACGAGAAGATGTTTGCCTACGTGGACCCCAAGAACAGGGCGGTGCAGGTGGAGATGGAGCAGGCGTGTACGGCGCATTTGAAGGCAATCGGGGCCTGGTTGCCGCCGGTTTTCGAGACGGTGGACTTGAGCAAGGGGACGTTCCCGGTGGAGGCATCGGTGATCATTCCGGTGCGGAACCGTATCAAAACGATTTCGGACGCGATTCATTCGGTGCTGGAGCAGGTGGCTGCATTCAAGTTCAACCTGATCGTGGTGGACAACCATTCCACGGACGGAACTTCGGAGGCGATTGCCAAATTTGCGGCAAAAGACAAACGAATAATCCATGTAATGCCTGAACGCGAGGATCTTGGCATCGGGGGTTGTTGGAACGTGGGGGTGCAACATCCGCAGTGCGGAAGGTTCGCCATTCAACTGGACAGCGACGATGTGTACAGCGGGCCGGACACGGTGAGCAAAATCGTGGCGGCGTTTTACGAGCAGAACTGTGCCATGCTGGTGGGTACGTATCGGATGTGCAATGTGAAATTGGAGACGATTCCGCCGGGAATTATTGACCATCGGGAATGGACGGAAGAGAATGGCCGAAACAATGCGCTGCGAATCAATGGCTTGGGGGCACCTCGGGCGTTCTTTACGCCGGCGCTGCGTATTATTAAGGTACCGAACACGAGCTATGGGGAGGATTATGCATTGGGGCTACAGTTCTCGAGAAGGTGGCGAATCGGGCGGATTTACGACGTGCTGTACTTGTGCCGCCGTTGGGAGGACAATTCGGACGCGTCCATCGATCTGGTGAGGCTGAATGCGAACAATGCGTACAAGGATAAGTTGAGAAGCATCGAGATAAAAGCTAGACAGCGACAAAACAAATAGGTATGAGAAATTTCAGTTACGCCAATCCGGTCAAGATTATTTTTGGGAAGAGCACGATTCCGCTGATTGCGGCAGAAATACCTGTCGGCCTTCGAATTTTGTTGGTGTACGGTGGAGGCAGCATCCGCGTCAACGGTGTGTACGATCAAGTGATGAAGGCGTTGAAGGACAGGACGGTTGTGGAGTTCTCCGGCATCGGGGCGAATCCTGAATTTGAAACGTGCGTGAAGGCGATTGAGTTGGTTCACAGGCATCACATCGGATTTATTTTGGCAGTTGGGGGCGGTTCAGTCATTGACGCGGCCAAGTTCATCGCGTTGGGAAGCAAGGCTGAAGGGGACCTTTGGGATATTTTCGTCAAAGCCAAGCACCCGTTGACAGCCCTGCCACTGGGTACTGTTTTGACATTGCCGGCCACCGGAACGGAAATGAACGACCGCTCGGTGATGACGCGGGTGGAGACGCAGGACAAACGTTCGTTCCGGACACCATTGGTGTATCCGAAGTTTTCGGTGCTCGATCCGGAAGTGACGTACAGTTTGCCGCAGAAGCAAATTGGGAACGGAGTGGTGGACACGTTCGTGCATACGACGGAGCAATACCTCACCTACCCTGCCGGCGGCGCGTTGCAGGACCTTTTTGCGGAAAGCATTCTTAAAGTACTGGTTCACAATGGGGAACAGGCGTTGAAATCGCCGGAGAATTACGAAGTCCGTGCCAATTTGATGTGGGCATCGTCTTGGGGGCTGAACGGGTGGATTGCCCAAGGCGTGCCTGAAGATTGGGCCACGCACATGATTGGGCACGAGTTGACGGCTTTCTTCGGACTGGACCATGCGCAGACGTTGGCCATTGTTTTGCCGGGTTTGCTGGATGTGTTGCGTGAGGACAAGGCGGAAAAGCTGCTGCAGATGGGCGAACGGGTGTTCGGCATCTCGAGTGGTAGCCGGGAGGAGCGGGTTCAGCAATGCATAGACGCCATTGATGCGTTTTTTAGGAGCATGGGTGTGGGAACGCATTTTAGCGACTACGGTTTGGGCGAGGAGGCAGTGAAAAAGGTGGTGCAACGGTACCACGAGCGGGGTTGGATTTTGGGGGAACGCCAAAACATCACGGCGGAAGTGGTGGAACGAATATTGATGAAAAGACTGTGAGCAAGCACCAAGCGTTATTTGACGAACAGATGCGTGACTGGGCGATGGCGGCTGAAAACTACCGTGCATTGGATCAGGTACTTCTGAAAGATTTTTTTTTAGAGGATCAACGGATTCGGTTGCAGTGCAATCCGAAGCGGTTGGTTTCGGTGGCTGCCAATGTTTCGGCGGCGGCCATTCAGGAGCGGCCTTGTTTTTTATGCCCGGCAAACAGGCCGGTGGAGCAAAAAGGCGTGGCGTTCGAGGATTTTACGATTCTGGTGAATCCGTTTCCGGTTTTTCCGAGGCATTTTACGATTGTTGGCGGACATGTGCCACAGCGTATTGGTGGGCATTTCGGTGCTTTTTTACGACTGGCTCGGGAGATGGACGACTGTGTGGTTTTTTACAACGGGCCCAAATGTGGGGCTTCGGCGCCGGATCATTTGCATTTTCAGGCGGGAAACAAGGGGGCGATGCCGGTGGAAATGGAAAACGTTCGGTCATCGGCCAAGTCGGTTTATGCAAATGAAGGCGTGGAAGTGCTGGAATTGCGCGGCATGCTTCGCGGCGGTTGGTTGCTGGAAGGGTCTTATGAACAGGCATTAACGAATGTTTTTGAACGGATTTATGCTGTTTTGAAAACATCGGAGGAGGAACCCATGATGAATGTGCTGGGTTGGTTCACCGATGGTCGCTGGACGGTGGTTGTTTTTCCGCGTGTGATGCACCGGCCTTCGTGCTATTTCAAGGAAGGTGCGGACAAGATGCTCATCAGCCCGGCTTCCGTGGAGATGGGCGGACTTGTCGTTGCGGCGCGGTTGGAGGATTTTGAGCGGATGACCGAAGCCGATTTACGGACGATCTTTGAGGAGGTTTCCATGTCGGAAGCCGCAGTTTCGGAGATTACGACTCGTTTTTTGGAGAGTTGGAGCGAACCACTTTTGGAAGTGGGCATCGTTTCTGGAATGGAAATTCCTTTTAGGTTTGCTGAACCGTATAAATTGAGGCAAACTGGTAAAGTCTATCAGGGGGATCTTGAAGTTCGTTTTGTCAACGGAAAGATTTTTTTTGAAGGTGAACGGCTTGATTTGCTGGAATTTGAGGCGACGGTTTCGGAAGGAGCTCGATTTGTGTTGCCTCAGGTGAAGATTGGCATTGGATTCCATTGGGAACGTTTTGAGGAACAGGCCTTTGAGGGGCATTTGAAATTTCTGGTGGAAGGCGAAAAGGTGACGGCCGTGAACCGGGTGCCGCTGGAATCGTATTTGACCAGTGTCATTTCTTCGGAGATGAGCGCGAAGGCTTCTGGGGAATTGCTGAAGGCGCACGCCGTGATTTCGCGGAGCTGGTTGATGGCGCAGATTCGGCAAAAAGGGAAAAATCTCGGGCAGGGTTCAGCCATGGTGGAAACGGAGACGGAGCGGATCAAGTGGTACGACCGGGAAGACCATGCCTTGTACGATGTGTGCGCGGATGACCATTGTCAACGGTATCAAGGCATTACGAAGGCGAGTACCCAGCAGGTGCGGGATGCTATTCGGGTGACAAGGGGGCAGACCTTGGTTTCGGACGGGGAGATATGCGATGCGCGGTTTTCGAAGTGCTGCGGGGGTGTGATGGAGACGTTTGAGAATTGTTGGGAGGAGGAGCCGAAAAGTTATTTGCAGGGTTTGGCGGATTGCGATGTGAAGACGGTATTGAAAATGCCGTCGAACGTATGGAAGGTCAAACCGGAATTCGATGTTCCATCAACCAAATTGATCTCTGGAAATGAGGGCATTGCTTTTCCGGATCTGACGGTGGAAGAAAACGCAAGTGCCTGGATTCTAGGCACCCCACCTGCTTTTTGCAACACCACTGACAAACGGATTTTGGAGCAGGTGCTCAATAATTACGACCAGGAAACCACGGATTTTTATCGTTGGAAGGTGCATTATACCACGACTGAAATCAGCCGTTTGGCACGCGAACGGTCGGGTATTGATTTTGGAGAGATTTTGGAGTTGATTCCGGTGCAACGGGGTGTGAGCGGTCGGTTGATCCAATTGAAGGTGGTCGGAAGCAAGCGGACGATGCTGTTGGGAAAGGAATTGGAAATACGTCGGACGTTCTCGGCTTCTCATTTATACAGTTCAGCCTTTGTGATTGAGAAAACGGTGGATGGGTTTGAGCTGATTGGGGCTGGATGGGGTCACGGAGTGGGTCTATGTCAGATCGGGGCTGCCGTGATGGGTGAGCAAGGGTATGATTATGAGGCGATTTTGAGTCATTATTATCCGAATACGGAGTTGATAAACCAGTATGTATGAGTAAACGTTCGCCTTGGACTTGGGTCCCGACTTTGTATTTTGCAGAGGGCCTGCCCTACGTTTCGGTGATGACCATCGCGGTGATCATGTTCAAGCGGTTTGGCATGTCGAACGGGGATATTGCGCTGTACAGCAGCTGGTTGTATTTGCCGTGGACGGTCAAGTTCCTATGGAGTCCGTTTGTGGATTTATTCAAGTCGAAGCGGTGGTGGATTGTGACGATGCAGCTCATCATCGGGGCGTGCATGGGCGGGATTGCGCTGTCCTTGCCGGGTCCGCATTGGTTCCAGTATTCGATGGGCTTTTTCTGGCTGCTCGCATTCAGTTCGGCCACACACGACATTGCGGCGGATGGTTTTTACATGTTTGGGCTGAACGACAAGGATCAGGCTTTTTTTGTGGGCATTCGCAATACGTTTTATCGCATCGCGATGATCAGCGGGCAAGGTTTGCTGGTGGTGTTGGCGGGGGAACTGGAGGAATCGGTTCAGCCATCGTGGGCTCACAACGTTGGTCAAATTCCGTTTGCCTGGGCGGTGACGTTTGGATTGATGGCGCTCTTGTTTATTGGTTTCGGCCTGTACCATCGGTTCATGCTGCCCAAGCCAGTCAATGACAAATTGGTGGCACCGAGGCAACCAAAAGATATCTTGAAGGAATTCGGACTGACCTTCGCCACTTTTTTTCAGAAGAAAAACAGCGGGATGGCGGTATTATTTTTGCTTTTTTACCGGTTTTCGGAAGCTCAATTGCTGAAATTGTCGTCCCCTTTTTTGCTGGACAGTAGGGAAGCGGGTGGTCTGGGTCTGAGCACGGTGGCAGTGGGCACCATTTATGGAATTGTAGGTGTGATCGCTTTGATTGCCGGGGGCATCATCGGGGGCATCGTGATTTCGCAAGGCGGTTTGAAAAAATGGATTTGGCCGATGGTGCTGTGTTTGACCATGCCGAATCTGACTTCCATCTATTTTGCGTATGCGCAACCTGAAAGCCTTTGGCTGATCAATGCTGGGGTCGCCTTCGAACAGTTCGGCTATGGTTTCGGATTTACGGCCTATACTATTTTTATGTTGCAGTTTGCCAAAGGGCTGCATCAAACGGCGCATTATGCCATTTGTACGGGTTTCATGGCGTTGGGCATGATGTTGCCTGGCATGGTGGCGGGCAAGATACAGGAGATCCTGGGCTACCAGCATTTTTTCATCTACGTGATGGTCTGTGCGTTGATTCCCATCTTGTTGGTCAAGCTCATTTATTCAAAATTGGAAGAAAAGCGTGACCCTGACGGAGTTTAAGTTATATTTGAGCAAGCGTTCCAACTAATTCACTGATTCATGGCAGCAACAATCGACATCAAATCCATCACGGTGGACACCAAAATGGTGGATCTGCTCCGAAGCAATCTGAATTTGATGTTTGTGCTGAACCAATTTTCCATCCCGCTCGGGTTTGGCGAAAAGACCATTCGGGAAGTCTGTTTGAAACATCAGGTGGACAGCCAGAGTTTTTTGACATTGCTGCAATTGCATGGAAATCCGGACAACCCGGACATGCAACGGCTCAGTAACCTAAAGCCTGAGGTCATTTTGAACTACCTGCGCAAGTCGCACCATTATTTTTTAGGGTATCGGTTGCCAGCCATTCGGGAACAATTCGCCGCCGCATTACCGGAGGGTGGAACGCGTGAAACCATCCTTTCCTATTTTGAGGAATACGAAAGCGAGGTTCGAGAACATATGGGTTACGAGAACACGGTGTTTTATCCGTATGTGCAGAAACTGATTGACCATACCGACAAACTGCTGTATTCGGTTCGGGAATACGAAGCCAGACACAACAACATCGAGGAAAAGCTGGACGATTTGATCAACCTCATCATCAAGTATTTGCCCACAGAAGGAAATGCCCTGATGCTGGCCGACGTGCTGGAAGATTTGCGTCAATGCAACAGCGACTTGAACCTGCATACGTTTTTGGAAGACGAGGTCTTGGTGCCTAAGATTCGGAAGTTGGAAAAGAAACCGGAAACGGATTTGATCAAGCATTCCAGGGAGCAGGAGGATTTGAGCGAACGCGAGAAGGATATTGTTCGAAGTGTGGCCAAAGGGCTCAGCAATAAGGAAATAGCCGATGAACATTTTATTTCCATCCATACCGTGATTACCCACCGGCGCAACATCAGCCGAAAGCTGGCGATACACAGTTCAGCAGGATTGACGGTTTATGCCATTCTGAACAAATTGGTGGACATTGAGGAGTTGAGAAGGTAGTTGTAGCGAATCTTTGTGAAACTTCATCTGGTTATTATACGTTGTACCCTATGAAAACACTAAAAACCTATCTTTGGGCATTGCTGATTTTACCACTGTTGATAAGCTGTGACAGAGACGTTTATGTGGTTAGGAACGGTCAGAAAGTTCTGTTCCAATACGAGCGGTCCGATTTTGCATGGGGACGGTATCAAGTTGGTTGGTTCATTGACAGTGAGGGTTATGTACGGGCTTATAAATATCCTGAGCAATGGAAGTATCAAGACCAAAGCAACCACATCAGCAAAGCGGATATGGATGCAAACTTATTGTATGCGGATTCTGTTTGCTTTAAGATTGACGCTCAGGTGCTTTCCAAAAAAGTGGCGCTCATTCAAAAAGCTTCGGAGGGAAAATTGTCCGATCCCATAGGCAGGATGGCCGATTACGGAGAGTTGACCTATTCTTGTTTCACTTTCGACACCACGACTCAAAAATACCAAGTTGTGTTGCTTTCGGAAACGGGTGATTTTGATATGGAAAATACATCCAAGGAGGCAAAGGCACTTTTTGAATGGCTGAAGGAAGTCAATCAGCAGGTGCTTCAATAGGATATCGTTTGTAGATTTCTTAGGAAATTGCGATATTTGCAGGCTCAAAATCGACCTGTGAATCATGAAAAAAATCGTTGCCCTTTTACCCCTAATTTTACTCAGCTTTAGCATCAATGCCCAGACAGGCAGAGAGTTGACCTTCCAGAAATGGGCGTTGACACCTCCCATGGGTTGGAATAGTTGGGATTGCTACGGCCCATCCGTCAAGGAGGCTGAAGTCAAGGCCAATGCCGACTACATGGCAGCCAATTTGAAACAATACGGTTGGGAATACATTGTGGTGGACATCCGTTGGTATGTGGACAACCAAACGACGGGGACGTACAATTCGTACGCGACTTCCACCTTTATTTATGATTCCTACGGCCGGTACATGCCCTCACCCACCCGATTTCCATCGGCAGCGAACGGTGCGGGATTTAAACCGTTGGCCGATTATGTGCACGCCAAGGGGCTGAAATTCGGCATCCACATCATGCGGGGCGTGCCCAGAGTGGCAGTTACCAATAGTTTGCCGATCAAGGGTTCAGCCAAAACAGCAGCGAATATTTACACGACGGCTGACCAATGCACGTGGTTGCAGGATAATTATACGGTTCTTGCCGCTCAGGACGGTGCGCAACAATATTACAATTCCATATTCGAACTCTATGCTTCGTGGGGGGTGGATTTTGTCAAGATTGACGACTTGTCGAGGCCTTACCATTTGGATGAGATCAATCTGATTCGCAATGCGATAGACCGTTGCGGAAGGCCCATCGTGCTGAGCATGTCACCCGGTGAAACCCCGGTTGAACAGTTCAGCCATGTTAAGACGCATGCCAACATGTGGCGGACGGTGGACGATTTTTGGGACAATTGGAGTCAGTTGAATTACCAGTTCAACGTATGCAACAAATGGGCGCCGTACATTGCCCCTGGAACTTGGCCGGATGCGGACATGCTGCCGTTGGGGCACCTAGCCATTCGGGGTGAGCGTGGTGTGGATCGACAAAGTCTTTTTACGCAGGATGAGCAATATACGTTGATGACGTTGTGGAGCATCTTTAAGTCGCCGTTGATGTTCGGTGGAAATCTGCCCGACAATTCGGCCTTTACCAAGTCGTTGATTACCAATGAGGAAGTGCTGGACATGCACCATTACTCGGTGAACAACAGGCAGTTCTTCAATACCGATGACCAGATTGGATGGACGGCGGATGACCCCAAGACGGGCGACAAATATGTGGCGTTGTTCAACAATGGAGGCGACGGGTTCGTCAATACCAAGAATGTGCTGTATCGGAGCGGAACAGTTTCCAGATTGACAGACAATTACAGTGTCAACATCGATGTGGCGCTACCGGCTGGGAGCAATTCGTTGTATCTGGTGGTGAACGACGGGGGCGACGGGTATACCAACGACCACTCGGACTGGATCAATCCCGTGGTGTACAAGGCCAACGGGGATTCGTTGTTGCTCACTTCGCTGACTTGGGAACTGGCGACTTCAGGCTGGAGTTCAGTCGTTAAAAATAAGAGTGTGAGTGGCGGAACGCTGAACATCAAGGGTGTGACGTATGCCAACGGCATCGGTACGCATGCCAAATCGGTCATTCTGTTTGCGTTGCCCGATGGATACGTGCGATTCAAGGCAACAGCCGGTTTGGACATCGGTGGAACGAGCCAGGCAGGCGGTGCCACGGTGGAATTCCTGGTAGCCACGCAGGACCCGACGGTTCGGACGGTGGACGTGACCAAGGCGATTGCCAATACAGGCCGCATCAGCAGGACGTTCAACGGGCTGGAAAAAAGATTTCAGCCGATATAACAGGGGCGACGAAGCTTTATTTGGTGGTGACGGATGCTGGGGATAATTACAACTACGACCATGCGGATTGGATTGCGCCGACCATTTACAAACCGAACGGGGATTCGATGTTGCTGACGAACATGACTTGGGTTTCGGCCACCAGCGGTTGGGCCAGTGTGGTCAAGAACAAGAGTCTGGACGGTGCCACATTGAAAGTGAACGGTGTGAGTTATGCCAATGGTTTGGGGCTGAACGCGAACTCCATCATTCAATTCAATTTGCCGGCCGGTTATACGACATTTAAAGCGTTTTGCGGGTTCGATGACGAGGTGTTGAGCGCGGCCAATGGGGTGACGGTGGAATTTTTGGTGTATACACAGGATCCGTCCATTACCAGTTCGGTGCCCATGACGTTGGACTTGCCATCGTTGGGTTTGAACGGGGATTGTTTGATTCGCAATTTGTGGGCGAAAAAGGATACGGGAACGTTTTCGGGCAGTCAGTTCGTACCTTCCATCAAAGCGCACGGAGCCGGGCTGTATCGAATTTCAGCCTTGAACCGTTCGACGGAAACTTCGGTGAGTCTTTCGGCTTCTGCTTCACAGGTTTCGGCCACCGATACGGTGGTGTTGGATGTGACGGTGACGGGTACCTTGACTTCGATGCCGACGGGTTCAGTCGTGATTACGAACAATGACACGTTGGTGGGGGTCGTGCCGGTGGATGGTTCTGGAAAGGCAGCGTTTCGCGTAGTTGGATTGACGGCGGGCACGCATGTGTTCAAGGCGAAATACAGTGGGAACGTGACGTATGCCTCGCAGGGTTCGAATACAGTGACTGTGGATTTGGCACCGGTGTCCACTTCGAAAGTGTTTAGGGGCAAAGCCAAGTTGGCAGTAATCACTTTGGACCAGCGCAATTATTTGAGTGGGACAAAACCGGGGGATAAGGTGGTGCTGTACAATTCGTTGGGACAAATGCTCAGCGCGTTGACTGCAACCTCAGACATGCTGGAACTCAATCGTTCGGGCATCACGTTGATTGAGGTGCGGTCGGGGAAAGACCATTATTTTTTGAAGGCGGTACTTTGAACAAACTTGCGGCAAGCCACGAAGGTTGCAGCATTTAGTTTTGCATTCGGTATTCCTGCGGCGACTGCCCCACCCTGGTCTTGAACAGTCGGCTGAAATGTTGGGGATATTTGAAACCCAGTTCGTAGGCGACTTCGCTAATGGATTTGCTGGTGTCGAACACTTTTTCCTTGGCCAAATCAATGACTTTCAATTGAATGTACTCTTGGGCGGATTTGCCGGTTTCCTTTTTGATGAGGTCCCCGAAGTAATTGGCGGAAAGGTGCAGTTGGTCAGCGCAATAGGCAACGGAAGGCAAGCCGAGTGTTTGCGGTTTATTGGATTGGAAGTAGCTGTCTAGTAGGCCCTCGAATTTTTCCAAAACACCTTTGTTCACGATGTCACGGGTAATGAATTGGCGGTCGTAGAAACGGACGCAGTAATTCAAAAAAAGCTCGATGTTGGTGACAATGAGCGTTTTGCTGTGCTTGTCGATGGCATGTTGCAGTTCAAATTCAATTTTGTCCAGACAATCCATGACCACCTGACGCTCCTGTTCGGAGAGGTGCAGCGCTTCAAAGGATTCGTACGAGAAAAAACTGTAGTTCTTGATGTGTTGCCCAAGGGAAGTGCCGCGAATTAAATCGGGGTGAAAGAGCAGCGCGCGGCCTTTGGGCTGGAAAGTTTCGCCGATATCGCTCATGCCGATGACTTGACCGGGGCCAATGAAGACTAGCGTTCCCTCCTGATAATCATAGAGATGCCGGCCATAAGTAATGTCGCCGCATTTGACTTCCTTTAAAAATATGGTGTAGACACCCATGTTCATGCGGTGGTGGCGTTTGGGCTGTGCCTCGGAGAGATCGACCACACTGACCAGCGGGTGGAGGGTTTCCTGACCCATCATGGTATTGTATTGATGGACGGATTCAACCAATAGTATTTCTTCCATTGTTGCGTATATTTATGGATGCAAAGATAATGGTCGGATTCGTAAAATGTCGAGGATGTTGGCGGTAACCGTAATAATGGTATGCATGTGAGTAATTGGTATACGTGCGGAGCGGATTTTTCGGGGCAACTTTGCAGTGTCAAAAATTTAGCATGATGAAGAAAGGATTGATCGCGTATTACTCGCGTAAGGGCTACAATTATTGGGGAAGTAAAATAGTGAACCTGGAAGTGGGCAACACGGAAGTGGTGGCCAAACAGATTCAGGAACTTACGGGTAGTGATTTGTTCGAAATCAAAACCGACAAGACATACCCCGTCGGTTATGAGGAAACAACCGAAGTGGCTAAGCAGGAGCTTCACGACTACGTTCGTCCGGAGTTGTCGAATTTGTTGGAAGATGTGAGCGAATACGATGTGATTTACCTGGGTTATCCCAACTGGTGGGGAACGATGCCCATGGTGGTTTGGACGTTCCTAGAATCGTACGATTTCGCCGGGAAGACCATCGTCCCGTTCTGCACGCACGAAGGCAGCGGTATGGGCAGCAGCGAGCGGGACATCAAGCGGTTGTGCCCTACGGCCAACGTTTCTAAAGGATTAGCATTGAGAGGCAGTGGCGTTCAGGACGCAACTGAAACATTAAAAAAGTGGTTAAGTATATGAAAACAAGAAAATTAGGAAACAGCGGCCTCGAAGTTTCCGCCCTCGGGTTGGGTTGCATGGGCATGAGCTTCAGTTATGGAGTGCCTGCTGACAAAAAAGAAATGATTGCGTTGATGCACGAGGCCATCGAACTAGGTGTCACTTTTTTTGACACGGCTGAAATCTATGGTCCACATACCAACGAGGAATTAGTGGGCAAAGCGTTACTGCCCTATCGGGATAAAGTGGTGTTGGCCACCAAGTTCGGGTTCAGATATGTGGATGGAAAAGAATCTGGTCTGGACAGTTCGCCAGCCAATATTCGTCGGGCGGTGGAAGGATCGCTCAAACGGCTGAAGACGGATTACATCGACTTGCTGTATCAGCATCGAGTGGATCCTAACACGCCCATCGAAGAAGTGGCGGAAACAGTGAAGGATTTGATTCAAGAAGGTAAGGTCAAGCATTGGGGCA
>Ga0302215_10001853_pt1 | contig 14822 bp, 8 predicted proteins | sample II_Fen_N3_1_FD_194580 | JGI IMG/M metagenome (GOLD analysis project Ga0302215, IMG submission 194580) | Peat permafrost microbial communities from Stordalen Mire near Abisko, Sweden - II_Fen_N3_1 | ecosystem: Environmental > Terrestrial > Soil > Wetlands > Permafrost | place: Sweden: Abisko...
CTTCATAAATTGTAGTTTGAGTTGATTTCAAAGGAGAATAAACCACTACACTATCCGATAAATCTGTAACGGGAGTTTCGTAATAATAATACTTATCAATATTTTCACTACTTACTTGTATCCTATGAGTTTTTACATTATAGGCGTAATAGTCGTTTAGGACTTCCTGAAACTTATTTCCCGATCCATCTGTAACAATTGATTTAAGCAAATTACCTTTTACGTATGTATTCCTGTTATCATAAGTTTGAGTAATTTGACGAATAGCATTTGCACCAGCTCCATCCATGTTTTTAGTTATTACTTCGCCAAATCCGTCAAACTCACGTTCTCGTCGGTTATGTTTTCCATTATTATATTCATATTTAGTTGTGATGCTATCGCCATCGTCACTAATACCATCGTTTACAACAATATAACTCATAACCCATTTTCCTCCCGGGTGTTCGGTCGAACACGTACTTCTATCATATCCGAATCTAATTCTTCCACCTAAAGGATTGGTTACTGATTTCAGTTTATTGGTATATGCAATTGTTGATTTTTGAACTCTCAATTGATTGGTATTTGATAAATCCTCTGTATAAACAATATCTGGTAATCCATCTCCATCATAGTCCCTCAAATCATCCATCAATTTTGAATTTGTATTACTTATCTGGGCATTAATATTAAATACAAATTTTAATCCCCATATCAGCCACCCCCAGCCTCCTGCCAAGTTTGCACTTTCCGAAACCGATTCTGTAAAATCAAGTGCTCCTGCTGTGGCTAATTTTACAGCTTTGCTCTCCGGATCAATATCCTTTCCATTGTTAAATCGCACCCAAAGTTCATTTCGGGGTATTGCGTTAAAGAGGCTATTGTTGATCGTAGACCATGTATCCTTTCTATAAACCAAATCTAATAATCCATCATTATTCATATCTATCATTCTGGAATTAGACGAAGAGCTTGCAGTTCCAATTCCAACACCTGCCATTATACTACCACCACAAAGTTCAGCACCAACACCAAGTCCTGCATTGACAGCTAAACTCTTAACCCCCTTATCATAGAGACTTAAACTAACAGGATCTGAAAATCTATAACCATAGTTTATCCTTACCGTATTGTTATCATGGTCTATCAGATCAGGCAATCCGTCGGCATTGATATCTTGATATGATATTTTTTGCGAAGTACTGGATGTTGTAATTGATGTAGATGCATTTAACGAAGTTCCTTCTTCAATTGCTTTTAAGACAGAATTTGTTGTGGCTGTTTTCTTAATAAGCATCGAAGTCCCTCCCCCAATTCCTAGAGAAACACTCCCAGCTATTGTCGATGTTTTTTCTACAGGCTGATTTTCCAAAAACCGTGAACGAGAGATATTTTTATTATTTATATTCGACATTGTTCCACGTGAATTTGAATACAAAATGGTTCCTTGCTTAAAATAATCGGGAAATCCATCTCCATTTAAATCAATGTAATCTAAAGTTTTCTCTGATGTTCCCTTTGAAGCAGTAAATCCGGCATCAATGCTCAATTTTTCCTTGACTTTTTCAGGTATCTTGTTTAATAAATCAAGTATGTTAGCACCGAGTGAAAATGAAATATTAGTTTGTTTAGACGTCAATACCGGAGCAGTAATGTAATACTTCTCAAATGGATCAGCAGTCTTTACTCTGTATGGACCATTTGGGTTGACAAAAGCTTTAAGATCAACCAAGTTATTGTTTATGAGTCGTCCTACACACATGGTATCTCCTTTTAAACTAATATTGTTACTATACCCTTGCCAGTACCGCTTCGTTGCAAAATTTGGATCTAAAGGAATCAAATGCATATCATTAAACAATAAGTTATCCGAATCTCTCAAGATTACTAAACTGTCAACATCAAGAGACCGTGCATAGCGTTGTCTTGCTGCATTATATTCAAACTGCCCCCAATTACGCCACATTGGTCCATAGTTTGTATCTTCCTGTTTGCAATATACATCAGGTAAACATTGAGACAGCACATTTCCATCATAATCTGTAACCTGTATTCCGTAAGTATTATTATCCGAAGTGTTGTCAAAACATAGTTCCGCTGAACAGGTTACTCCTTTAGTTGTCACATCAGATAACATGATATTTGTAGGGTTTAATGAACTTGAAATGTTTATACTTCTATCAAGAAGCACTTTTCGGGTAGCTGTTTCATAAACTACTAAACGAACATTTTTATTAATAGCTGTAAGATTATTCAGAATTACAACTCTAAAAGAGCTGTTTGTGTAATAACCTGATGTTGAATTTGGAATTGTGATACTCTTAGGTAAACTTTCCTCATAATAATTTGCATGGGTAATATATCGATTATACTTTACTCCTGCATATGTTGTATCTCGATAAGTGATATTGTTTCTGACATACGAAGTTTTAATGTTCGGTTTACACTTTATTTTTTCCCAGCTTTCAGTGAAAGTGGATGACAACTCAAACCAAAAGAAATTATCAGTATTACTTGGTAGGTTTTTTGAAAACGATACATTATAATTTTGATTGGCTTTATAAATAAAATCCTGTACTAAAGTTGTTTTGTATTTACTATTATAAATCTGTTTATTATTAGCATCTAATGTGTCAGGTAAGTATTCAGATGGATAGTTTGCAGAGTAAATGTGTAAAGTTATATCACCTCTTGTAATAGGTTTGATAAATTGTCCTTCGACTACTGCAGGGACTCCGGTATCAATTTCATTATAACCGGTTTTATTAACAATATCTCCCTCATAGGAGTAATAAATCATATTCGAGTATCCATTCTCATCTAGAGCTGCATTTACTCCATCAGAGTTGGAAATATACTCCACAACAGGAGAAAAAACAACTTTATCAAAATCACCATTACTCAATAATGAGTCACCACTTTGCACTCTGAAATAAATATTTTCTCCGGCTACTACATCAAGCGGGTCGGACAAATTTATATTCACAGTATTATTATCTGTTTTCTTCAATTTAGTACTCCATAACTCATATCTTCCTTTCTGAATAGCAACACGTACTCCATCTGCATTGTTGTAGCTATCCGTGTCATAGATGCCATTAGGAGGTAATAACTTCAAACTTCCTCTAATCTTAATCTGTCCATTATAAGGTGCTTTCCATACTCTTACCAAATCTTGCAAAGGAGAACTCTCAGATTCTATTTGTTGATCTTTAGTTTTATCATAGGTTGTTAAACCTGCTGCAGCAGGAGTTTTGTTGTATATCGTTTTATTTGTCATTGGAATAGCACTGTATTTGCTATTTTGGTCAAAATGAGGAATCCCATCAATCAAATAGTTAAAATACACTTTCTCATCACTTACAATATCTACTAATCCATCACCATTCACATCCATAAAATATGCAGAAGTCTCGGTTATATTTAAAAGATCCCAGTCAATTCTTGCACTTAATCCATAAATCTGATTAGCTGCTAATCCTATCGCAATATTGGTGTTTTTTGTTTTAAGATATGCGCTTGGAGCACCATACAGCTCATACGTAAGATTTCCTGTTGTACTGTATTTAGTGTAATACAGTTTTTTATCTCTAGAATATACAGATTCCAGTTTACCATCTCCATCAATATCTATCATAGTCAAATCTCCGGTTGTGGTAGTTTTCAAAGCTGATGCATTCACACCTATACTTTTCTCTTTTGACCAAACCTTAACTCCAAGTCCAAACCCAAGGTAAAGTGTTCCTCCAAGCCCAGTTGTATTTGTATTGTTCAGGATCCCTTTCTGAGTTAATTGTGAAACCGTTTTTATAATGGGCGATATCCCGAATGGACCAAGAGGAACAGATATATTGTCAATAGATGGTGATGGATTACTACTTGTAAAGTAGCCACCTGCATCTTTAACTTTGTCGTAGTAACTGAGATTGTGGGTAGCAACAATACCTGTTCCTGTACTATCAATTTGAGAAATTGAGCTTAACAAATTAGTATTGAATTTTCCATCGATATAATTAAAAGCATAAGCCCTGACAAGCTCCATTTTACCAATTGAATTGGAGTATTTAATTACAACACTATCTAGTAATCTTTGATTAGAAACCAAAAAGCCATAACGAGCGTTATTTATTTTCTTAGATTTAAGCGACTTGCTTACAAAACTAACCTCACTCTGTTTAATGTATGTGTTAGACTGTTTTACAAATGACTCAATCTTAGATAAATAAATTGCTTTTGGACTTAAAGCAGTTCCATACCCTTCTTCGAGAACCTTATTATAGGTATATGCTAACGAGTCACCGTGAATATCCACCATACTTTGTAGTTTCCATTCGCCTATTTGAGTTTTATAATAGTCTTTTCCAGTAATGGTCTTATATACAATGGAGTCACCGGCTAGAACTGCCTGTTCTCCTTGAGCATATTCATATCCATAATAATATTTTGCTCCATTTTTATCACCAACTTGCCATTTGTAATTATCGATATTAGTACCATAACGCATTACGAATGGAAAGTTAGATTCTATACGAGGATAAAACTGATATTGATTATTGGGATTAACCCCCCCAGGAAAGCCAGTATCGTTTATTGGTTTATTTCGAAGATATTCAACTCCTCTATCAGGTAAAAACATATTTTCATCCAGATCATCTTCGTTCCCACTGCCAGTTATAAATGCCCGTGCAAGTTGGATTCCATTCAATGAATAGGTCTCTGTTTCAAACGAATCTTTATCGAAGGTTGGCACTCCAAATTTTGTATCCACCGTAATACTAGGCACATTCAAGTCCCATCCTTCTCCCAGCCATCCGCTGCCGCCGTCGCTATTATATTGTATGGCTAAGTTTGGACTCATACCATTGCGGGTCGGTGGCATTTCAAGACTGTAACTTAGGTTGGCAGAGCCACTGTTATTAGCTGTTGGTGGTGCTATAAGTTCTATTTTTGCTGTTGGGTCAGCTGCCTTAATGCGGCTCATCATGGTAGGGGCGAAGCCCTGTGTTTCGGGCGATTCTGGTGTTTTTATCACCCCGTTAATCATATCAGTAAAGTGTGTGGTTTTAGATACAACCATACACAGGGTTTTATCCACTGTGTCGCGCTCCAATGCCACCCAATGATTGGTGTTGGTATCGAAATAATAGGTTTTAATATCATTTTCGGTATATCCGTCGGGTATTTTGGTGCGGTCGTACTTTAGAGCCACGGTGGCACCTTCGGTAAAATGCTCTCCATGAGGGAGGAATCGAAACCCTTTACGTCCATCTGTCACATTGTTCATGCCCATGTCCAAAGCAGGTAAATCCATGTTACGTAAGGAAGTAACCGATAACTGTTGAGTTGCCAGCAGTGCTTTGTTGTCAACCTTAAGTTGAGCATTTTCGGTTTGTAATACGCTTGCTATTCCTTTTTCGAAAGTTTTGGTAGTTTTTTGTATGCTTTCGTCCAGTGCGTATTCTTTGTCGGGTTGGGCATTGCGTTTGAAACAAATTTCTTTCGAATACAATTTCCCATTTATTAAGGCAGTAACTTCCACTTGTTGTTTGTCGGTACTTACAACAGTTTCGAACTCGCCATCACGTACATTCACAGGTTTACCGTCGATTTTTACCGTTGCATTGCCAGCTGTTGATTCTTGTACAAAACCGTGAATATAGGCTTTGCCGTTATAAAGCGAATGTCCCGCATTTACAGCCAATGGAAATTCGTTGGCACCGCGTTCTACTTCTATGGCCAGGTCGCTGACTTTGTAACCGTAACCTGCATTCTCGGGTAACCCGAACTGAATGCGGTTATCTCCTTTTTGTAACCAGGCGGCATTCAACTGTACCCGTTGTCGGTTGGTAGCTGAGTCCTTTTTGGCCAGATAACCACCAAAAGATAAACGGTCGTTTACACTACATGCCACATTGCTGTAGTCGTCCAGTCCGGTAAGTTTATAACTTAACCATACCCTGTCATTTTGGGTTAGTTGGTCTTCCATCCGGATAGTGAAGATATTATCAGCCGGATTATCCAGTTGTTTATCATCGTATTCACCAATAACCCCCGTTTGCCGGGTTGCCAAATAAGCAGTTAGTTTTCCCGGTTGGGTTAAACTCATCGGATGTATGGGAATCAAAGTTGATATGCCACTCTTTTGATGACTGCTTATCATCTTACGATTTTGAATCAACGATTTACCCGTATTGCCCTGTTGATTAGCAACCGATGTCTTCCGAAATTCCGGATTAAATGCAATATGATGTTTTGTAATTACAGAATCTGAATTTTTAGTTCTAAAAACAAACGAGACAGTTAACACACTAATTACAATTAGTATGAGTCCAATGGTAGTTCTATTATTTTTATTTTGAAACATATTCTTGTTTTCTAAATTTATTTAAGTAAATCAAGTATTTAAAATCGTTCTTTCAATCTATCATTTGAAGATTAACGTCCGATTTTTGATATAACTTTAGCCGATAGTTCACCTTTTGGGGTAATGGCTTTCACTATATACACACCGGTAGTTGGTAACTTAATATCAAGTAATTGTACTTCCGCACTTGAAGGCAAATCCGTTTTGTAAATTAGTCGTCCCATCATGTCGTACATGAGTACTGTAGAGGCTGATGGTTTTATCAACTTTAATTTTACAGTTACCATGGATATGTCACGCATATCTTTGTAATAAATTAACAAACTAGATTTTTCATCGGTCGATTCAGGATCGTTAGAATTTGGATCTCTTTTAACTAGATTAGGCTTTTTATAACCGAATGTAAACACATCCTTACCAGACCAGATAATATTGCTGAATAATATTTTTGAACGAGTGACATCTGTCCCATTACCAAGAAGATATTCCATATTTGTAAAATTGCCTGTTCCCGAACGATCAATAATCAGGTAAGTATCGGTTTTGTGGTTGGCAAATCCAGTGGCAAGTGAGTCGAAATAGGATAACTCAACCCAATTGTTAGAAGTTGTGTTGGCATTTACAAGCCATTTGCGTTGCATGGTAATATAACCTGCCAAAGAAGAATTTATGGCAGTAATGGGGCTATTATCATCGCCAAATAAAACATATTGACCATTATTCAGCGGGTTCTCCGCTTGACAACCCATCACCAACAAACGGTTACTCGCAGATAAGTTATTGGCGTTATTTGTCAGATATGAATCGTATGAATCACTGTAATATGGTGCTTCCTGATACGAGGTGGTAGCCATTCTTTGATTTAAACTTAAAATATCTTCCCGCCCATAACCTGTGATACGGTTGTTGTAGGTTGTATTTGAGCTATAATCCCATATTACTCTGCCTGTCCCTGAGAGATATGATTTATCCATACTCACTCCGTATTTTAGGGCTAAATAACTTTCAAATACACTTCGCTCAGCTGGTTGCAGAACCTTTCCGAAAACAAGCAGTTCGGGGGTATAACCTTTAAATCCTTCGAAATTATTCAAAGTTGAGCTAAACGTAGATGTATTATTTGTATTTGAACTCAGAAATGAACTCCCTAATGAAATAGTTGAATTTTGCTGTTCACTCCAAAGAGTCGTATTGGGCTTATTGGATTTATAATAACATGCAATACGCAATGAGTTTTCACGCGCTTTATTTGTAGAGGTAGTGCTGCTCGCTTGACAGAGTAGATTCTTAATTGTGTCATTTCCGTAAGATAAAGCATTTTTCCCACTTTCAACACTTGGATAAACATTGCTTTTACTGAATATAATGCTCTCGTTTCGCCTTCCATTTAATGCAAAAATAAATTTATCGGCATTGGTTGTTTCTTTTTTACTTCCCCATGCGCCTATAATGGTGGCTTGAGCCAGATTGCTTTTCCCGACTATAATTTCTTTACTGTTGTTTCCAACTGACAAATCAATAGCGGGATTAAAATTAAAATTCATGACGGATTCTCTTCCTGCCGTATATTCAGTTGAAGTTCCGTCCGTTGAATACTTAACTAAAGGTACGTTATTGGACGAAAAATCTTTCCATTTATACATTCCGTTTATATCACTTGTTACCGGTATGGTTTTAAACCACACTTCAGGGACAATCAGACTTATGTCTAATAAGGTTCCATCTGGATTTATAACTGTCCCATCTGTTTTGTAAACTGTCCCTTCGGATGTTATTATTGTTCCATCGGGTTTTACGAGGGTTCCATCGGGCTTTATTATCGTCCCATCAGGTTTCTTGTGTATTCCATCGGGTGTTATCACTGTCCCGTCAGGCAATTTAATATCAATCGTTTTATCTATTCGAGCAATAAAGCTTTGACCGGGAGTGGCTGAATATACAAAACCATTGCCTAAAACTATGAATTCGCGTGCCACATAGTCTTTTGTTCCCGATTCAATATTTGTGAGAGTGAAATTTAGTTTCGGTGTTTGTGCCGTTTGTGCCCACCCAACAGTTGTCCAGATGCAAAGCAATATGGACGATATAAAGTATTTGTAGTTAATTTGCATAGTATTTGATGTTTTAGACGTTGGAAATTCGACTAACTTTTCCAATCCGCACATTGTGAATTGGAAAAGCTAGTTTGTTGAAAAGCAAGCATTTTATTTTATCTTTTTTTCCAACTCTTCAATCTTTGCACTTTGTTGATTATTCGTTTTTTGGAGCTCAATCACATACAGTGTCAACTCTTCCACTTTTTGAAGCAGTTTGTTTTGCATTTCACCAATGCTCATACCATTTTTACTTACTTCGGCTGCCGAAGGTATTTCGGGTAAGTGGCTGTTGGTTTTTACATATTGTTCTACTTCGGGTAGTGACATTAGGTTGTAGGTGGGGTGGAAAACGTAGTCGGCAAGATTTGTACTCAAATCAATTTTAACTTCTTTGGCATGGATTGTACCATTTACTGTAAGTAGTTCATCTACTGGTGTAGTTGCCATAAATTCATCGGGTTTGGTAAGACCAATCCCTACTTTGCCCTGACTACTAATGGTTAACCTTTGTCCACCGGTTGTAAATAGCTTAATACCTCCATATCCACTCATCCATAATGCTGGTCCGGAAGTACTAGTCTTAGAATCACTAATCCAACCTATAGAATAATGTCCCATAGTTTTGTCAGTGTCATATGTAAAGCATTGACTGGGATCATTAATATACATTCCCATTCTCCCCTGCATTTTTATTTCACCTGCTACATCAAGTTTTGCACCCGGTGATGGTGTTCCAATTCCCACATTACCTCCATTTGGATTCAAACTGATGTTGTAATTTTGAGCTAGATTTGTTTGGTCGGTTGCTTGAATCCATGTATTTATACTATTCATCCCAAAGTCAAGTACAGCATTATCTCCTCCCCTAAGCCTTAAAGCAGATCCTGTTTGAGTAGTTCCGGACGTTACCGGATATGCATTAACGTTAGATACTGATTCGACCCTTGCATTAGGCATAGTTGTGCCAATCCCGACTTTACCGGTGTTGTCAATATTAAAAAATGGAGCAGTAAATGCAGCATCACTGGCTTTTCCAAAGCCAATTGCAAAAGTATTGCTGTTATAGACTGTACCAATTGACCATGGCATCATGCCTTGTCGAACCAAATTTATATATTGTCCGCTTGCTGCGGGTTTTGTTATCATAATAGCACCATTATATCCCTCATCTGAAACTGTTGCACCTGGTGTTTTGATTGCAATTCTACCATCGTTCACGGATAATTTCTGAGTTGGTGTTGTTGTACCAATCCCCAAAAAACCATTGCTAGCAATTCGCATTCTTTCTGTTGTTACATTTTGAGTAAATGTTATTGGAGATGTATTTCCTGTGGCAACATCTATTTGATATAATGAATAAATAGATCTAGCACCCACAGTACCGTTTACTCTTAAACCGTTTAAATCTGAATAACCACTAACACTTAATGCGTAATTTGAACCATACCAAGGTTCTTTTTGAGAAATCTCTAATTTAGAAATTGGATTTACAACTCCTATACCAACATTACCAGTAAATATTGCATTTCCACTAGTACATGAGTTTCCGAGTATACAAGAGTTCCCTGGTGTATATGAGTTTCCTGGTGTATTATCCACTTCGAAATATAATTCTAAACCAGCACAGTTATTTAAGGCATCATTACACATTTCAGAATCTGAATGAAACACGACCATTGCCTTTCCTGTAGGCAGTACGGTAGAAAAAGTAAGGTTATCCATTCCATACATAGTGATTAAGGGACCACCTACTACATTTCCGGCTGCATCGAGACTATAGACTTTTGCATAGTCATAACTATCAGCAAAATCGGTATTACACTCTATTGAAACGGGCTTATTGTTAACGGTTGTGTTTATTATCCATGTTACATCCATGTTATTCTGGTAATCGCATGTGCACTCACCACTTGTTTGATTAAGATATATCGGAACAACTGCATACATATTCGTAATACAGAATGAAATCAGAATGATTCCTATGATTCTAATTATTGTTGTTTTCATATATTATTGTTTTGCTAGATTTTTGGATTATCATTGATTATATTATTTAAATTCTTTAATTGTTACGCCCGTTTTTTCTATATGTTTATTTTTTAGCTGTTGTTTTTGCTCATCAGTGAGTACAGCAGATAAAAAACTCATATATTCCTGAAAGGATTGTTTTCGAAGTTCATTCTTCTGTTTTTTATCCGTTTTTGAATTTGAAGCTGCATGTTTTTGAACTGATTCAAGCGCTTTTGTTTTGATAGCTACTTTTTGACTGTCTGTTAAAACAATATCTTTCGATAATTTATCAATCATCTTTTGTGCTATTTGCTCATTGGTAAACTTGTTTGGATTTGCTCCAAACGATAAATTCGCAAATAAGAAAATGGCAAATACTGCCAAAATTAATTTTGGTGTTTTCATAAGAACTGGGGATTTATTTGTTTTATTTATATCTTTAGTGTTACTAAAATAAATTAAGAGTCATTAGTTTTCAAGTAAAATTTATTAAATCCAATGGACATAAAAAAACCAGCAAGGAATCATAAATTTTCACGCTTGCTGATTCATTTACCTTATCAGATCAAATGTTCTATTTTTCAGGAGCTAAGTTAGACATAGAATGACAAGCCCGCAAAAAAAAGGACGGAATAAAGTAGGACTGGTGGTTTTTTCAATTTGCTGACAATGTGGTTATTGGTTATTTTTTTATATCTATAAATAGGACGCAGTTTTTTCGACCTCAAAAAATGCTGAAAAAAGGGCTGATTTGAGCAGAAATAAAAATCAAAGGAAGGCAGAATGAAAATTGAAGGCAGATTGTTCGGATTATTAGAATAGATAAATATTTTTTGTGTGATAAATATGTGTGTAAATCAGTTTATATTATTGTTATTATTTAACCTTGTTCCAATATGGGACGAATAGATACACCGAAATTGACACCTGAGCAACGTATTGAGCTGGAATCTGGTTTAAGAAATGTGCTTAGCCATTATTTGAGAATGCACTGTCATGCTATATTACAGAAATCAGAAGGTCGAACCTCAAAGGAAGTTGGATTAATAATCTGCATGTGCCAAATAATTGTAAACTGTGTTAGACAAAACGTTTTGTCAGCAATAGAATAAATAGTTTGGAAACACAAGCGGATTGAAGTCGCAAGCCAATCATTTCTATAGTTAAAGATAGAGAGGCTGTTTTAAAAGTCATAAAGGAAAACCGACAACGTATGCAAACCGCTAAAGCAGAATGGGAGTCACAAGGTGGCAAATAATTTCAATACATTTTTAGAAGAAACACTTTCATTCTTTGGGAGTACTGCTGTTGCATTAATTTTAACATTAACTAATAACATTCTGAATAACTGCGCATTAACGGCCATCTTTTATTTTTTGATTTATGAATACAGGCAAATATGTTTTTTCTTAAATACTCGATATGGTATCCAAATATGAGTTTGAGAAGTGTATTAAAACGCGTTGTGCGATTAGAAAAAATAAACACTACTCTATTAATCTACTTATGCACAACTTAAAGTCAAATTTCGACAAGTTCTTTCAAATTACCAAATCATTGCTGGATCTAAGTGCCCAGCAATGATATTATTCCTGTTCTGATGTACCTTACGATACAACGAGGCATTTCCCTGTCACCGCATTTGCTCGACGAGTTTCGTCAGAAAACTAAAGATAATGGATAGAAAATAGTTTATGAAAAGATATTCCACAGAATGTTTTACTCACTATGAAACTTGCGGCAATGTATGCTAATCGGTTTTTAGTACCAGTGACTCATTATACTTGCGGAAAATTAAGATACAAAAAAGTATGGATTTATTATTTAGTGCGAGACTTTAAAGATTCTGTGAATAGAAAAATCAATAAAGACCTTGCCTCAGTTGATCCTGATAAATTTGCCAACGAAATGAAATATCTACTTTTTGTATTAGAAGGAGGTATTATTGATAAATAGCGGAGAACAAAACCAAATTAAACCCACAAAAAACCGATACAAGTAATATCTACATCGGTTTTTTTATAGCCATTATTTCCCTACTTTAATAACACATATTGCATTTATAGCTTTACATCACTTTTATAGCGCCTTTACAGCTTTCCCCTAAATCATCGTCATTTCACCACACATACTAACGCTCAACTTATGCTTAACGTCATCCATCGAAGTATATTCACCCAAAAGATACATCAGTTTGGTAACAATAGCTTCGGTAGTGCAGTCGTAACCGCTCATAACTCCAGCATTAACCAGATTCAGGCTTGTTTCATACCGTCCCATTTCCACTGAACCAGTGCTACATTGCGATTTATTGACAATAAGAATGCCCCTGTCGGTTGCATCTTTCAGTGCATTGTAAAACCATGTTCTACGAGGTGCGTTGCCGGCACCAAAACTTTCTAGAACAATTGCTTTCAATCCCGGAATATTCAAAATGGCATTCACAGTATGTTCTGTAATACCCGGAAAAAGCTTCAAAATGGCAATATTTTGATCAATCCGCGTGCGTACCCGAAGTTTTGTTCCGGCTGACGGATAGTGAATAGACGAACGAAAATATTTAATATGCACACCTGCTTTGGCTAGCGGAGGATAATTGTAGGAGTTGAAAGCACTGAAATGTTCGGCATTTTTTTTGGTAGTACGGTTTCCTCGGAAAAGCGTGTCCTCAAAAAAAATACAAACTTCCGGTACGATAGGACTGCCATTTTCTTTGGCAGACGCAATTTCTATTGCCGTAAGCAGATTTTCTTTGGCATCCGATCGCATCATTCCAATAGGCAATTGGGCGCCAGTGAAGATAACTGGTTTTGAAAGATTTTCGAGCATAAAGCTCAATGCCGATGCCGAATATGCCATGGTGTCGGTACCGTGAAGAACAACAAATCCGTCAAAATCGTCATAATTTTCCAAAATAATCCGTGCAATTCGTTCCCAAACTTCAGGTTGTACATCCGATGAATCGATAAGAGGAAGGAAAGGAATACTTTTAATGCAAATGCCTGTTTGCTTTATTTCGGGCAAATATTCTTGAAGCCGGTCAAAATCGATGGGTCGCAAAGCTCCAGTTGTCGGGTTTTCTGACATACTTATAGTTCCACCAGTAAAAAGCAATAATACTGCATTTTCTTTTTCTACCGCCATTTCGTATTGAATTATTAAGCAAAGATAGTGTAAAAATTGATGCTAATAATTACAAAATGGATATTTGAGATCATTTTCAATATTTTATTTATTGATCTGTTTCCACTTGACATATTATCACTATTTTTGTGTACTACTAGTTGAAAAATTAAGTATCTGATTTTCAGCAAAAATTTATTAAAGACATGATAAGAATTTTTCTAATTGGTTATATGGGTTCGGGCAAAACTACTATTGGTAAACTACTTGCCGCCCGACTTGGATATAGTTTTATAGATATGGACACACATATCGAAGAAAAACAATTTAAAACGATTTCGCAGATTTTTGCAAAACTCGGCGAAGCAGAATTCCGCATATTGGAACAAAAATGCCTGCATGAAGTAGCCGAATTTGAAAACGTTGTTATTTCCACCGGTGGTGGTGCGCCTTGCTTTTTCGATAATATGGACTACATGAATGCCTGCGGTTTGACCATTTACCTGAAACTTACTCCAACTGAACTGGCAGAACGTCTCGAAGCTTCTCATGCCAACAAACGCCCGTTACTTGCCAACCGCAAAGGAGAAGAGCTACGTCAATTTATTGCCGACGGACTCGCCAAACGAGAACCATTTTATGCACAAGCCTCTTATTCACTTTCTGGTGAAATTGATGCAACTGTAACCAAAATTTATGAGTTAGTGAAGAGTTTATAATCGACATTTTCAATGCTATTTTCTTTTTTCGTATCTCATTTCTGGAAATTGTCAATAACTTCCCTTTAATAAGCTTATCTTCTTTCAAAAATTGCTGTATCTTTAGCAGTCAAAAATAACCATATTATCCCTTTCTGTAAATATCGGGGAAACAATTACTTATAATGAATTCCTTTGTACATCTTCACGTTCACTCCCACTATTCTGTATTGGATGGTATGTCCTCCATTTCTAGTTTAGTGGACAAAGCTTCCAAAAGTGGTATGCACGCTGTGGCACTTACCGATCACGGTTGCATGTTTGGAATTAAGGAATTTTTTAATTATACTAAAAAGAAAAATAGCAAAATAAAAGGTCAAATTTCCGACCTCCAGAAACAGCTTAAAGCCGAAGGACTCACCGAAGAAGAGAAAACAGATATACTAAAACAAATTGAAGAAACTAAGCATAAACTTTTCAAACCAATCATTGGTTGCGAAGCTTATGTGGCCAAACGCGGCAGGTTGAGTAAAGATGGAACGGAAGACC
>Ga0302215_10001854_pt1 | contig 14801 bp, 7 predicted proteins | sample II_Fen_N3_1_FD_194580 | JGI IMG/M metagenome (GOLD analysis project Ga0302215, IMG submission 194580) | Peat permafrost microbial communities from Stordalen Mire near Abisko, Sweden - II_Fen_N3_1 | ecosystem: Environmental > Terrestrial > Soil > Wetlands > Permafrost | place: Sweden: Abisko...
GCGTAAATATACGCGAAGCTGGTTCCACTACAAATGGTACGATAACAGATATGAATGGAAATTTCGTTATTAAAGTATCGAAATCAGCCAAATTAAATGTTTCGTATATTGGCTATAACAAAACAACCGTAAATGTTGATGGCCGTCAAGTAATCAATGTTGTATTGGATGATGAATCCAAATCGCTGAATGAAGTAGTTGTAGTAGGTTATGGTCAAATGAAACGTACCGATCTGACAGGCTCAGTAACTTCTGTGAACAGTGAATCTATTAATAAATCGGTTTCAACGTCTATTGATCAGGTATTACAAGGACGTGCAGCCGGGGTACAGGTACAACAAAACTCTGGTCAGCCAGGTGGTAGCTCATCTATTCGTATTCGTGGTATTAATTCTTTGAATGCATCTAACGAGCCAATTTTTGTTATTGACGGTGTGGTCATTGATGGATCAAGTGGCTCTAACTCAGATAATCCACTATCTTCTATTAATCCTTCGGATATTGCGTCAATGGATATCTTGAAAGATGCTTCTGCAACAGCTATTTATGGATCTCGTGCGGCTAATGGTGTTATCATGATTACAACTAAACATGGAAAGAGTGGCGAAGCAAAAGTAACTTACAATGGTTATACCGGTTGGCAAGAAATGCCTAAAAAACTAGATTTACTTAATCTACAGGAATATGCATATCTTAAGAATTCCCGCTCCAAAGCCGGAATTGTACAACCAGACAACAACTTTGTGCGACCAGACTTATTGGGTAATGGCACTGACTGGCAAGATGAATTATTTTCAAAAGCTATTATGACTAGCCACAACCTTTCTATTACGGGTGGAAGTGATAAAACAACTTATGCTATTGGAGCAGGTTACTTAAATCAGAATGGTATTGCTGTTGGTTCAGGTTTCGAACGCTATAATCTTCGCGCAAATATTGACACACAAGTGAAAAAATGGTTAAAAGCAGGTGTGAATTTGAACTTTAGCAATTCAAACCAAAAACTTACTGTTTCAGATGAATCGTTAGTAAAAATTGCATTAAAACAAACACCTGATGTTGCAGCTCGTAATGCAGATGGTACTTTTGATGGACCCTCAACAACAGAATATGTACAAAACAACCCATTGGGATTGGCTCTGATTAAAGAAAACTATAACGACAAAACGGGTATTCGCGGAAATACCTATCTGGAAGCAGTTATATTCAAGGGACTTACATATAAAGCTGAACTTTCATATGATTATGGAATAGGCAATACTTATAAATTTAATCCATCGTATACTTTTGGGGCTATTGTAAATACCACTATCGAATCTGAAAGATCAAAATCATATAACAAATTCTACGTGTGGAGAAATATCGTTAATTATAATGCAACTTTCAATACTGTTCATAGTGTAAATGTTATGCTGGGTCATGAATATCAACGTTCAGCCTGGGAGTATCTTTCAGGTACTAGAAAAGGGTTTGTTAGTAACGTGTCTCATGATTTAGATGCGGGTGATTATACTACTGCTACAAACTCTGGGTCCAGCAGTACAAGTGCTATTGAATCATATTTTGGTCGCTTATTTTATTCTTACGACGATCGTTACTTATTAACCACAACTTTTCGTCGCGATGGTTCTTCAAAGTTTCTTCCAAATTCTTCCAAACAATGGGGAACATTTCCTTCTGTAGCTTTAGCATGGAAGATTTCAAACGAGCCATTTATGAAAAAGAATTCGAGCGTATATAACTTGAAAATGCGTTTAGGTTGGGGTAAGGTAGGTAACCAAAATATTGACAACTACGCATATACTTCAACTATGGCTACTGTGACAACTAACTGGGGAACTGGGATGTTAAGTGGTAATACAGCTAATCCAAATTTACAGTGGGAAACCACCAGTTCAAGTAATCTTGGTATTGATTTGGGTTTATTTAAAAACCGTATAGAATTCACTGCAGATGTGTATTATAAGAAAACTGATAATTTGTTGCTTAGAGTTACTTTGCCTGATTATGTAGGAACTTCAGTTGATGACTATGGAAACCCTACTCCAGGAGCTACAACAGCTCCATGGGCTAACATAGGGTCTCTGGAGAATAAAGGTATTGAACTAGCTTTGAATACAGTGAATATTGATAAAAAAGATTTCCAATGGAAGACTAATTTAGTATTCTCTCTTAACAGTAACAAGGTGCTTTCGCTTAATAGTGAGTCAGGGGTTTTGGATAGAAAAATATCAGAAGGATCAGAAACAACTCCAATAACCCGTACCGCTGTTGGACAATCTATAGGTCAATTTTATGGATACAAGGTGATTGGCCGTTTTGAAAAGGCCACTGATTTCTATTACAAGGATGCCAAAGGTGTTGTTAAACCAACTGCTATCCCTAGTGATATGACCATTGGTGTTAATGGTGTCTGGATTGGGGATTATATATTTGAAGATGTAAATAGAGATGGTGTAATCGACGAGAAGGATAGAACTTATATTGGTAATCCTGAGCCTAAGTTTACTTATGGTATTGGAAATACCTTTACTTACAAAAACTGGGATTTGACTGTGTATTTAACGGGCTCTTATGGCAACAAAGTTGTGAATTATCAAAGTCGTTGGCTTGAAAATGCTAGAGAAAGTACGAACTTACTCCAAAAAGCAACCCATTATGCAGTGCTAAGTAAGATTGATATAGCTGGCCCTGATGATTATAGAAATATCTATATTTCAGGTGGTGATGCTGATATGTGTCGTCTTTCAGCCTCATCGGCATCGTCAACATCTAACTTTCGTTTTAGTGATAAGTTTGTAGAAGATGGTTCATATCTTCGGGTACAAAATATCTCAATAGGATATAATCTGTCGAAAAGATGGTTGTCAAAAGTACATATAGAAAATCTGAAAATTTATGCAAATCTTCAAAATGTGTATACATTTACTGCCTACTCTGGATATGATCCAGAAGTTGGATCTACGAATCAGGATGCTCTAATGACAGGAATTGATAATGCACGTTATCCTTCGCCACGTATTTATACTTTTGGACTAAACCTTACATTCTAACAATAAAAAAGAAAGTAGCAAATGAAAACATTAAATAAAATAGTATCCGGTCTAGTCGTAGCGGTTTCTACGTTGTTGACCAGTTGCGATCAAAGCTATCTTGATATAAAGCCAAATGATAGGATAACATTGAATAATTTCTTTCAATCTGAGTCTGATTTACAGGCTTCTACATCGGGCCTCTATAATAAGGTTTGGTTTAGTTTTAATGATAAATTCTATTATGGCTTAGGTGATGGTAGAAGTAACAACTTGTATGCCCCGTACTCTAATTATATATATCCATTTTCTGATTTTACGGAAACGTCGCTAACAGGTCCGTTAATATCTGCTTGGCAGTCATTTTATAATGTTATTGGACAATCGAATAATACTATCAATAACATTAAGAAGTATTCCCAAAATGTAACAGAAGAACAAAAAAATGTTGCTATTGCTGAAGCTCGTTTTATGCGTGGTACAGCGTATTGGTACTTGGCTTCTCTCTGGGGGAATGTTATCATTATTGAAGATAATTCAGTGTTGATAGATAAACCTATAGTAAATACAAATCCGCGCAACGATGTGTTTGAATTTGCCATGCGTGATTTGGAGTTTGCAGCTAAGTATTTACCAGCAACTGCTAGCCAGTCAGGTAGGCTCACTAAATGGAGCGCTTTTGGTATGCTATCGCGAATATACTTGTCATACTCTGGTGTTAGCGATAATCCTAACAGTGGGCAGCGTAATAAGACATACCTTGATTTATCACAAAAAGCAGCGTTGCAAGTTTGTCAAAAAAGTGGTTTAGCATTAATGAAAAATTATGCAGACTTATATAAAATTGAGAACAATAATAATACTGAGTCACTTTTTTCACTTCAATGGGTTTCAAATGGCGGTTATGGAGTGAATAATACTCAACAAGCATATTTTGCTTGTAGTACAGATATCACCGGTGATGAATCTGCTTGGGGATATTATACTATGGCGTCATGTACTATGATGAATGAATATGAAACTCAGGATTCGCTTAGGCGTAAGGCTACATTTATGGCTTATGGTGATTATTACTCCGAATTACGGAAGTCAGCAGGTGGTTATACTTACACTGTAACGCATAATTCAAAGAAAGCTTGTAATGTAAAAAAAGGTGTAGTTGGCTCAACTGCTGATACTAATGGTAAATCAATGAAGCAAAACTCAGCTTTAAATACATATATGTTGCGTCTTGCAGAGGTTTATTTAAATCTAGCCGAAGCTATTTTGGGAAATAATACTTCGACGAGCGATGCCACAGCACTACTTTATTTCAATAATGTACGTACACGAGCCGGACTTCCAATTAAGTCTAGTATAAAATATGAAGATATTCGTCACGAACGTCGGGTTGAGTTTGCTATGGAAGGTTTATATTGGTATGATCAGGTGAGTAGGGCTTATTACAAACAGCAGGAGGTCCTTGATAATCTTAATACTCAGGATCGTGCTACTACAGATTTGTACGATTACGATAAGCTTACAAATACGATAGTAAAAGCTGTTGTTACGACTCCAAGAGCTGTTAATGTGGCTACTGCTACAAGGTTGTTGTTGCCATACCCAGAGGCTGAAAAAGTCCAGAATCCGTTGTTAAATGAGGCTCCAGTTAGCTATAAATTTAGTGAAAGTAGAATAACAGATTTATTTAATTAACTATTAAACTGAAAAATAATGAAAAGCATATTTTCAAATAATAATATTTGGACTATAGGTCTACTCTTGACTCTATTTATTGGGTCAATAGGAGTAACATCCTGTAAACAAGATGTTGATAACACAAGTACTCCAATCAAAGTAGATTCTATTTTTTTTGAAGACTCAAAATCTGCTGTGCCTGACAGAAAAGTGTCTTTTGCTCGTTTGGGATCATTAATCCGTATTCAAGGTTCAGGTTTTACAGGATTAAAAAAAGCCTATATTAATGGTTTTAGTACTTATTTTAATCCTGTTATGTTGACAGATAATTCTATGTTAATCTTGGTTTCTGGTAAAACACCCATTATAGAGGCTGATAGTACTGTGCGGAATACCATTCGTTTGGTAAAGGATGCCACCGAAATGACCTATAATTTTCAAATAAGAAGTGCTGCACCCACTATCAGTAGTATTTCAAATACACTACCTGCAGCTGGTGATACCATTACTATTTTAGGAACAGGACTGACTGAAATTAAGAAAATTACGTTTCCTGACAGTGTAGCTGTAACTACAGGTATTGTTTCGGACAAAGCCGGATTGTATTGCAAAGTAGCTGTACCTGCTGGGTTGACAAAAAGTGGCGCTTTACTGGTTGAAGGTTCTAACGGGGGAGTTTATTCACCTGCTTACTTTAATTGTAAATCGGGAGTTATTCTCGATTTTGATGGTGTGGGTTCACAAGGCTATTGGGGTTGGACTGCAACCGGAAGTATGATGAATGCTTCTGATTTAGAATCGACAGTTGTTGGAACTAGTGGTGTAAAATCGCAGGGCAAATATTGTGCTCACCGTCCTTCGCGTATCACACAATTTCCAGCAGCTAAAAATCGTTGTTCTGAACTGTGGACAGCAGGAAATGGAGTAGATAAATGGCGTGAACGTTTCACACCACTTATTCCAACTTCTACAACTGTAAGTCAGTTTGCTTTCCAGTTCGATATCTATGTGCCGCAAGCATGGGTAAATACAGGATTCTTAAAAATATGTTTGATAAACTCGTTCAATGGGGGTGAATGGACAGGCAAATGTTATAATTATGTTCCGTGGTTGGTTAATGGAGTTGCCACTCCATTTCAGACAACCGGTTGGACCACTGTAACCATTCCCTTTAACTATTTCTATGCTTATTCCGACGCAACTTCTTCTTTTACGTTTGAGAATATTCTAGCTGCTCGTGAAAACTCTTCGTATCAGAATTTCGGAATTTATTTTGAGAATTCAGATATAAAGCTTCAAAATGTTACCGGAAACACAAAGGACGCAAGTACAACCTTGGCATCTTCGGCTACTTCTATAAGTGTTTATACCGACAATTGGCGTGTGGTACCTTTGAATAAGCCAACTTACAGTGATTATTAATTTGTTAATAGTTCTGATAAAGACTCTAACCGAGCAATGAGCATGATTCAATTCAATTAGATAATAGGGGTAAATAACTCATCATGCGGGTTACATCCTATAACTTTTAAAATTTAATACAGATGAAAGTAAGATTTATATTTTTGATCGGTGTTCTTTCAGCTCTTTTGTTCTCCTCTTGCGATGAACAGATAATGGATTGGTATAAGGATCCGACTCACGGTGAAGTTACTACCGCTGAATTGCCCTTGCAATTGGCTGAAAAAATTACGCGATATGACGTTCTTAAATCATATACCGATTTCACATTGGGTATTGGTATGGGATTGGATGAGTACTTGTCTATTCCTGCTTATCAAAAAATAGTGAACAATAACTTTGATCAGGTTACTGTGGGTTATGCTATGAAACACGGCCCAATGGTAGGTTCAAACGGCGCTTTAAATTATCTGATGGTCGATTCATTGGTTCGGGTGTTAACGAGAAATAATTTGACCGTGTTTGGTCACTGTTTGGTGTGGCACTCCAACCAAAATGCAACTTATCTGAATAGCACTATTGCACCACAGGTAGCTATAACCAATTTATTGAACAATGGAACAATGGAATCGGGCATATCAGGTTGGGCTGCATGGAATGGCGCCCCAGACTGTGTGTCAGCAACCTCTACAGCTTATAATAGTACAGGAGCTATGAAAGTTGTAAATGGATCAAGTAATACTGGTGGTCAATGGAAAACGCAGATTCACTCTGATTTTATTGTGAAAATGACTGCAGCATCAAGTTATACCATTTCTTTCTATATTCGTTCGGATGCCGCCGGGTCGGTGCGTTGTTCTACAACTGGTTCTGCTCATTATCAAGGCGATGTTGCAACGAGCACAAGTTGGACAAAGGTTTCATGGGTATTGTCGGCTCCTGATGGTGGTGAGTCGGGTTTAAATTTTGACCTTGGTTTAATTGCCGGAACTTATTATATCGACAATGTAGTGGTTGGTTTAACTAATTCACCAACAGCAGAATTAGCTGACACCACCAAAACCCGTATCATTGGTAATGCTATGCAGTACTGGATTTCAAACATGGTTGGTCATTATAAAGATAAAGTAAAGGCTTGGGATGTAGTGAACGAGCCAATGAAAGAAGATGGTACTGTTCATGATGGAACAGAGACTATTGCTGCAACGGATCAGTTTTATTGGGAGAAATATTTGGGTAAGGATTATGCTGTCACAGCTTTTAAACTTGCTCGCCAGTATGGTAATTCAGATGATAAATTATTTGTAAATGATTTCAATTTGGAAAGTAATCTCACTAAATGTAAAGGATTGATTGACTACGTAAAATATATTGAGAATAAAGGAGCCACTATCGATGGTATTGGTACTCAGATGCACATTAGTGTAACTACTGACACATTGAAAGTTGATCAAATGTTCCAGTTACTTGCAGTTACCGGTAAGTTGATTAAAATATCTGAGCTTGATATACAAGTGAATACATCTACGCCTACAACAGAAAATTTAGCAACTCAGGCACATATGTATCAATACGTAATTGATTCGTATAAAAAATATGTTCCTAAAGCTCAACAGTATGGTGTTACCATTTGGGGTGTATCAGATAAAGCCAGTGAACATATTAACTGGATTCCGAACGATGCCCCGAATCTTTGGGATGCTAATTATGCCCGTAAACATGCTTACAAAGGTGTGGCCGATGGACTAGCTGGTGAGGATGTAAGCACTCATTTCTCAGGAGAATTACAGTATTAAAATATAATTTAATGATTTGAAAAGCAATCCACATTCCAATGTGGATGTGGATTGCTTTTTCTTCTTTTTAGAATGAAAATGAAATTATTCCATAAAAATCCAATGTTTAGACAGCTACATCTATTAGTTGCCATTTTTATCATTTCAGGTGTCTTTGCACAAAAAACGCCTGAAATAATAAAAGGAAAACAAGGAGATTTTCAGTTGTTGGTTAATGGAAAACCTTTTCTTCTGTTGGGAGGTGAGTTGAGTAATTCGGCTACTTCGGATGTAGAGGAGATGAAAAGTTATTGGACAAAATTGCATGAAATGCATTTGAACACGGTGCTGGCTCCTGTTTATTGGGAGTTGCTGGAACCTGCTGAAGGAAGGTTTGATTTCACGCTGGTGGATGCTATGATTAGTCAGGCACGCGAAAACAATTTGAAATTGGTTTTTCTATGGTTTGGAACCTGGAAAAACTCCATGTCGTGCTATACTCCCGAGTGGATAAAGAAAGATTTTAAACGTTTTCCGCGTACGGTCGACAAAGCCGGAAAACCGTCAGAGATTGTAAGTGCATTTAGTCCTGATGCGTTGGTTGCCGATACAAAAGCTTTTAAAGCTTTATTGGAACATCTAAAAACAATAGATGGTGAGCAACAAACGGTCGTTATGATTCAGGTAGAAAACGAGATGGGTCAATTGCCCGAAGCCCGTGATTATTCGACTAGTGCCAACAATGCTTTTCAGGCAGAAGTGCCACGGAAATTGCTGGATTATATGACAAAGAATAAATCCATTCTGTTGCCACAATTGAAAGAGCTTTGGGCGAAAAATGGAAATAAAACTGCCGGAAACTGGGAAACTGTTTTTGGGAAAAGTCTGGCTACTGATGAGCTTTTTACAGCATGGAATTATGCTGTATATGCCGACAAAGTAGCTGAAGCCGGAAAGTCAGCATATAATCTGCCAATGTACGTGAATTGTGCTTTGAATCGTCCAACTATTGATCCTGGAAAATATCCAAGTGGAGGTCCACTGCCTCATTTGTTGAATGTTTGGCAAGCAGCAGCTCCACATATCGATATGCTTTCACCCGATGTGTATCACGGCGATTTCCGTAATTGGTGCGCTCAATACGATAAATTGAACAATCCGGTTTTTATGCCGGAAATAAAGATGGAACCGGAAAATGTTGCACAGGTTTTTTACGTACTTGGTCGGCATAAAGGCTTAGGCTATTGTCCATTTGCCATAGAAACGGCTTCGAAAGATGAGAAAGAACCTTTGACTAAAAGCTATAAAGTATTGGGAGATTTGTCGGAATTACTTTTAGCCAATAGAACTCAGAGTAATGGTGTTTATCTTGATAAGGAACACAAAGCAGATACTTTATTGGTGGGAGATTATCAGGTTATTATTGCTCATGTTTGTACATTACCCTGGACGGATGGTGCCAAATCTGAAAAATGGACTCCGGCAGGCTGTATCATAATTGAAACTGCTCCGAGTGAATTTTGGATTGGTGGAACCAGTGTTGTTTGCACATTCAAAAATATCAAAAATAATGATTTGACCACCGGAATTTTATCGGCTGATATTGCCTTCAAGACTGATGCTGACTGGCATTTTATACGTCAAAATGGTGATCAAACTCATCAGGGACGACATATGAGAATAGGCTCGGGCGAATGGCAGATTCAGCGAATCAGACTATATGATTACAAATGAGAATCATGTATTCAAATGAATATAAGAAATACGATTTACTAAAATAAAATTTTCAGCATGAAATCAACTTCACAAAAAGTTTCGTTTGGCGAAAAAATAGGTTACAGTCTTGGCGACCTGGCTGCAAATCTGGTTTTCCAAACGCTAATTACCTATTTGGCCTATTTCTATACGGATATTTATGGACTTAAAACCACCGATGCATCCATTGTGATGTTAACAGTCGGTCTTGTTGCGGCATTTGTCTTTAATCCGATTATAGGCGTGTTAGCCGATCGGACCAATTCGCGTTGGGGCAAATTCCGCCCATGGATTCTATATACAGCCATTCCACTGGGAGTTGTTGCATTTCTGGCTTTTTCCACTCCGCATTTTGCCTATAAGGGTAAACTGATTTATGCTGCAGTAACATATACTTTTTTATTATTGTTGTATGCCTCAAGCAATCTTCCATACTCAGCATTGAGTGGTGTAATAACCGGCGATATGAGTGAACGTAATAGTATTTCGTCGTATCGGTTTGTGGCGGTAATGTTTGCGCAGTTTTTTGTACAGGTATTTATGTTACCCATTATCCAGTTAGCTGGTGGTGGAGATAAAGCTGTTGGTATTGAAATCGTTATGTCGTGGTTAGCCATTGTAGGCAGTATCATGTTATTAATCACATTTTTGACTACCCGTGAGCGCATTGTGCCACGTCCCGAACAAAAATCTTCGTTGAAAGATGACTTAACTGACCTTTCGAAGAACAAACCTTGGTTGATAATGCTTTCGTTGACCATTCTGGTATTTATTACGCTGGCAATGAAAGGTGGATCTTATGTTTATTATTTCAATAATTTTGTGGATAAAAAAGCGCTGGAGACGTTTATTAGTCCGGTGTTTACAGCATTATCATCAGTTGGAATCACATTCTTCGGTGCCGATCCGGTTTCGGCAGGATTTGGTTTGTTCAATGCAGGTGGAATTATTTTTATGATAGTGGGTATTTCCTTGTCAAAGGGTTTGGCCGATAAATTTGGGAAGCGTGATGTGTATAAATACGGGTTGCTGGTTGCAACAGTTTTTGTACTTGTTTTTGTGTTTTTCAAACCCGAAAATATCTTCCTAATGTTTGCATCTCAGGTTTTGCATGGCTTCTCGTATGGTATTACCATTCCAATTTTGTGGGCCATGATTGCCGATGTTGCCGATTATTCTGAATGGAAAACTAATCGTAGAGCTACCGCTATTATTTTCTCGGCTATGATGGTAGGATTGAAAGCAGGACTTTCTATTGGTGGTGCTTTGGTAACATGGATTTTAGGACTATATGGCTATATCCCCAAAAATAGTGCAGTAGCAGGACATGAAATTGTACAACCGCATTCTGTGGCCGAAGGAGCACGTATGTTGGTGAGTGTATTTCCTTCAATTCCGTTTTTATTGGGCGTAGGACTGCTTTTCTTTTATGCTATTGATAAAAAAATGGAAGTGAAAATTGAGGCTGAATTGAAACAAAGAAGAGAAAAATAAAATATTGAATTTATTAAAATGACGACAAGAAGATTATTACTAACTAATGTTTGCCTGATTGTACTTTCCCTTTGTGTAGCAGGGTGTAAAGCTAAAACAGATGCTGGTTTGAAAGATGCATTGAAAGATAAATTTTTAATTGGTGTTGCTATGAATACCGAGCAGATTACTGGCGCAGATTCAATCAGCGACAGGTTGATAGAAAAACATTTCAATTCAATTGTTGCTGAAAACTGCATGAAGGGTGAAATAATACAACCTGTCGAAGGTGAATTTGATTTTTCGTTATCCGATCAGTTTGTGAGGTTCGGCGAGAAGCATCACATGTTTATTATTGGACATACCTTGGTTTGGCATTCACAAGCACCAAAATGGTTATTTGTGGATGAAAAAGGTAAATCTGCAACGCGCGAAGTCTTAATTGAACGTATGAAAAAGCATATCACCACCGTTGTGAAACGTTACAAGGGTCGTGTTAAAGGTTGGGATGTGGTGAATGAAGCCATCAACGATGACGGTTCGATGCGCGAAACTCCCTATTATAAAATTATTGGAAAGGAATATATAAAAATGGCTTTTCAGTTTGCGCACGAAGCTGATCCGAAGGCTGAATTGTACTACAATGATTATTCGATGGCTAAGCCAGCCAAGCGAGTTGCTGTGGTTAAACTGGTAAAAAAACTTCAGGCTGAAGGTATCAAAGTGGCAGCTATTGGTATGCAGGGGCACATGACACTGGATTATCCAACGGTTGAAGACGAGGAAAAAAGTATTGAGGCATTTGCTAAATTAGGCACAAAAGTTATGATTACTGAGTTGGATATGGGTGTATTGCCATTGCCCGATAAAAAAATGGGTGCTGAAGTGTCGCAAAAATTCAAATACGATTCTATCATGAATCCTTATGCGAAAGGGCTGCCGGATTCAGTTGCTGATGTGCAATTAAAACGTTATACTGAACTATTTAATATGTTGCTGAAGCATAGCGCACAAATTGAGCGTGTTACGCTTTGGGGATTTTCCGATAAACATTCATGGCGGAACGACTGGCCAATAAAAGGACGCACTGATTATCCGTTACTTTTTGATAGGAACTTTCAACCAAAAACAATTGTATCAGAGATAATTAAAATGGCAACAGCCCCCTAAATTCCCCAAAGTGGGACTTAATACATTACAATCATTTAAAATAAAAAATGGCTTTTTAAAGTCCCCCTTTGGGGGATTTAGGGGGCTGGAAATTTTCGTTATGAAAACACCACGATATTTAGTACCACATCTTTACACTGCCGATCCGGCGGTACATATTTTCAATGGGAAATTATTTATTTATCCTTCGCACGACGTAGAATCAGGTATTCCCGAAAACGATAATGGTGATCATTTTGATATGCGCGATTATCATGTGTTTTCTATGGAAAGTATTGATGGCGAGGTGACTGATCATGGTGAAGTACTTCACGTTAAGGATATTCCGTGGGCTGGTCGTCAACTATGGGATTCTGATGCAGCTTACAAATCGGGTAAATACTACATTTATTTTTCGCTCAAAGATAAAAACGATGTTTTCCACATTGGCGTAGCTGTGAGCGATAAACCCGAAGGTCCGTTTGTGGCTGAAGATGCTCCTATAAAAGGAAGTTATTCTATCGATCCATGCGTTTTTGAAGACGAAGATGGAAGCCATTATATGTATTTTGGGGGACTTTGGGGAGGTCAATTGCAGCGTTATCGAAACAATAAAGCCATTGAATGCGGTCACGAACCGGCAGATAATGAACCTGCACTTTGTCCGAAAGTGGTGAAAATTGCCGATAATATGTTGGAATTTGCCGAAGAACCACGCGACTTGCTAATTTTGGACGAGAATGGCGAACCGCTCAAAGCAGGTGATCATGATCGTCGTTTTTTTGAAGCTTCGTGGATGCACAAATACAACGGCAAGTATTATTTCTCTTATTCAACTGGTAATACTCATTTTTTGAATTATGCCATTGGTGATAATCCTTACGGACCATTTACCTATCAGGGAACTATTTTGACACCGGTAGTTGGTTGGACAACGCACCATTGCATTATGGAATTCAACGGAAAATGGTACTTATTCCATCACGATAGCAAACCTTCGGGGGGACGTACCTGGTTGCGAAGTCTGAAGGTAGTTGAGTTGGAATATAATACTGATGGTACAATGGTTACTATTGATGGAATGGCAGAATAAACAGTTTTGTTAGTATATTTGTAAATTATTTCAACTTTTCCAGAGTTTCTTACTTTGGAAAAGTTTATTGTTTAAAAGAAATGAAACAACACAAAAGAATAAATATTGCTTTACTTGGTCTGTTTTTTATAACAAATTTGGCATTCTCAAATGTTAGATTACCCAAACTTATTTCCGACGGAATGGTTCTTCAGCGAGATGTAAATGTGAATATTTGGGGGTGGGCGGATCCTTCTGAAAAAATAAGTATTTCGATCGATGGAAAGATTTACCAATGTATTGCCGATGTGGCTGGAAAATGGAAACTTGTTTTGCCTGCTCATAAGTCAGGTGGCTCGTTTACAATGTTTTTGAAAGGCAATAATCAGTTGGAAATCAAAAATATACTTTTTGGAGATGTGTGGCTTTGTTCCGGTCAATCAAATATGGAACTGCCTATAAGTCGTGTGAAACCGCTTTACGAAGCAGAAATTCAAAAGGCTTCCAATTCCAATATTCGTTGCTTTACTGTTCCTCAAAAATACAATTTCAGAACAACTGAAACAGATTATGCTTCTGGAAATTGGCAGGAAGTAACCCCAACAACCATTTTGAATTTTTCGGCAATAGCCTATTTCTTTGCGAATGAATTATATGCAAAATACCATATACCAATAGGATTGATAAATGCGAGTTTGGGAGGTTCACCGGCACAAGCTTGGTTGAGTGAGGAGGCATTGAAAGCGTTTCCCGATTATCTGAACGAAGCTTACAAATGGCGAAGCGATGAGCTGATTCGCCAAACAGATGCAAATGATACTAAGGTAAGTAATGCCTGGTATGCCGAAGCTAATCGTAAGGATGCTGGACAACAGATAGTTTCTTGGAAATCAACTGTTTTGAATGACTCTGATTGGTTGAGCATGAACATTCCCGGCTATTGGAGCGATACGCCTATTGGCAATGTGAACGGTGTAGTTTGGTTTCGTAAGGAATTTACTCTTTCTAAGGAAAATAGCGGCAAACCTGCTTTTCTAAATTTGGGACGCATTGTGGATGCCGATTCGGTATTTCTCAATGGCAAATGTGTGGGGAATGTAACCTATCAGTATCCACCACGTTGGTACAATGTTCCGGCAAATATATTAACCGAGGGTAAAAACCTGATTGTCGTACGCGTTGTAAGTAATTCAGGCAAAGGTGGTTTTGTGTTGGATAAACCTTACGAATTAAAGATCGGCAGTTCGGTTATAGATTTGAAAGGAGTCTGGAAAATGAAATTAGGTTGTACTATGGCGGCTTTGCCAGGTCAGACTTTTATTCGCTGGAAACCAATGGGCTTGTATAATGCTATGATTGCTCCGTTGAACGATTACAATAAAAAAGGAATTGTCTGGTATCAGGGCGAATCGAATACAGCTAGTCCTCAAGAATACACAAAACTATTGACTGAGCTGATTGCTGATT
>Ga0302215_10001855_pt1 | contig 14795 bp, 11 predicted proteins | sample II_Fen_N3_1_FD_194580 | JGI IMG/M metagenome (GOLD analysis project Ga0302215, IMG submission 194580) | Peat permafrost microbial communities from Stordalen Mire near Abisko, Sweden - II_Fen_N3_1 | ecosystem: Environmental > Terrestrial > Soil > Wetlands > Permafrost | place: Sweden: Abisko...
CGGATCCAGACGCACCATGAAGCAGTTCAGAAAAAAATGCAGGGGGCGTTGAATAATAATCATAGGGATGGTATCTTCGTACATGGTGGTATACGTGAAATTATTCACTACACCGCAGATTTTACCCTGATGGATATACCCAAGTGCGCTGTGTTCGATGGATACTGTTTTATTAATTGCCTTTTCGGGAGAACCAAGTCCAAGCATAGTGACCGCCTTGGTATTCAGGACATATTCTTCCGACAAATTGCTACTATATTTTTCTTTTGAAGGAGTAGTCATTTTCGTAAATAACCGTAATTGATCTTCCGATGTCATTTTATCAGGTAAAAACGTTCGTCCGGCAATAGGTTTTACATGAAAGAAAGGAAGAAAGTCTTCACCAATAACCAAAAGTGGGATTTGCACTTCTTCTGTTTTACCTTCAGGTTTTACGCTAATCATATCGCGGATAGAACTACCGGGCAGTTGCATGGCAGCCGTTACACCGGTTATTTCGGGGTGTTTCTCCAGTTCGGTTTTCAATAGCTTATAGCGTTGTTTTACCTGATCGGGTTGTTCATTCATCACCAGAATGGTGGAATCATTCCCTCCTACCTGTGTGTTTTTTATAAAAGATACCTGCTTGCTGATACCTGTTGCCAGAATAATGACAAACATAACAATAGCGTATTGACCTACCAGCATATATTTGACATTCGAAAATGAAAAACTGAGCGGTTTTATTTCAGTCCCAGTATTCAGAAACAGAGTGGACGAAAGGCTAAACAGTACCGGTAAAAGCGAGATAATGACAATCAGAACCAAAAAACTCATACTTAAAATCACAGATTCAACAAGATTCAGGGAAGATAGTGAATAATGCAATACTGATGCACCATAAGCAGCCATCAAAGTACCCGATAAAATGGAAACTATGCCAAGTAACAATGCCAATACGGTTTCATCCCGAAGAACAGTTAAAGAAGAAGCTCCATTCAGTCGCAACAGTTTGTAATACTTTTTGTTTTCAGAAAAAATTAGACCTGCATTGAGCCAGAGGTTAAACAAAACAATGACCAGCAAAAGGACGTTGGATCCAATGATCAGATAAACAAAATAGATATTGCCATTGGGCTCTAATTCACGCATGACCCTGCTGTGTAAATGAATGTCGGTTAACGGGATTAACTGAGCTTTTGTATTTAATTCTTTGCCGGCATCATCTTTATTATACAGATTTGTAATCTTCAGTACAACAGATGACAAATCAGCTTTTTTATTCAGCAGAATATAAATATACGGCCAATCGTATCCCTCAGCATCAGGTCGTTGAACAATCATTTCGGTGTGGAAATGCGAATTCTCGGGAAAATCCTTAAATACTCCGGTAATGGTAGCATCCATGGTCTCCAGTTTTCGGCCTTCCAAATGAATTCCTTTTCCAAGGGGCGATTCAGGACCAAAGACTCTTCGCGCGAAACTTTCGCTTACCACTACTGTGCGGGGTAATTGAAGCACTTTGTTCTTTTGCCCTTCTACCAGCGGATAACTGAATACCTGAAAGAAATTGGAACTGGCACAATAAATATCATGCAGTATCAGGGGTTTTCCGTTGTAGGTCATCACAGCCGTATTCACATGTGCCATAGCAACCAGCTGTTCAATTTCCGGAATCTTCGAAAGCATTTTTGAACCTGTAAAACCATAAATCCGTCCATCCACCGGCTGGTCATCGTACTGCAAAGACAAGCGGGCAATCCTGCCGGCATTTACATTGAAGCGGTCGTAGCTTAATTCTTTTTTTACATGAATATACGACAAAATCAGACAGGCAAAAATGATGGACAGTCCCAGCAGATTGACTATCCGCAGGTATTTGCTTTTCAGGAAACGACGGAAAACGAATAAGATATTGGTCATAATGATAATAAGACTACCCCCAACCCCTGAAGGGGAGTTGGAATTATTTATATTAATTGATTTGTAAACCTTCTGAAATAATTAAGAATTAAAAATTAAAAATTAAGAATTACCAGAACGAAGAATATCAGGACTTTGAAAATATCCAAATAAATCATTAAATGTTTGCTATCACTTGCTCTGTTCAAAGTAGTATGGTTAAATACGCAAAGAAAACCACAGTGAGAATATTAACTGAAATTTAAATACTAAATAAAGAAGATTAATTCCGGACGCAAAACCGAAGAATAGATAACAATTTCATTTCAGTTTTATATTTTCTCTGCGGTTATTATAATCATATATCAATGTCGTTTAGTTAAGCATATTAATTGAATTCATCCTTTGTGTCCGTCAGCTGACGGATTGTGTCTTTGAGTCATTGTGACTAATATTTTCTTGCCACAAAGTCACTAAGCCACAAAGTTTCACAAAAAAATACACTAACTAAAAGACATTGAATCAGATAATATCTACTGAGCACTGTCAATGATTTGTCCATCAAACAGGTTAATGACACGGTGTGCAAAGGCGGCATCATGCTGTGAGTGTGTTACCATGACGATGGTGGTTCCTTCACGATTTAGTTCGGAGAGTAAATCCATGACATCTTTCCCGTTCTTCGAATCCAGGTTACCTGTGGGTTCATCCGCCAGGATCAGTTTCGGGTTGGCAATCACAGCACGTGCTATGGCTACACGTTGTTGTTGCCCCCCCGAAAGTTGATTTGGAAAATGGTTGGCCCGATGACTAATATTCATACGGCGTAAGGTTTCTTCCACCCGTTTTTTACGTTCGGCAGGTTTTACCTTCATGTACACCAAGGGCAATTCCACATTTTCGTACACATTCATTTCTTCTATCAGGTTGAAACTTTGAAAAACAAATCCGATATTGCCTTTCCGCATGTTGGTACGTTGCTTTTCCTTCAAATGTCCCACTTCGGTGCCGGCAAGAAAATACTCACCAGATGTAGGATTATCCAACAGTCCGAGAATATTCAACAAAGTTGATTTTCCGCATCCTGAAGGACCCATGATGGCGATAAATTCACCTTCGGTGACATGCAATGAAACTCCGTCCAATGCCACTGTTTCTATTTCTTCCGTACGGAATGTTTTTCTTAAATCATTCGTTTTTAGCATTATATGTATGTTTTATAATTTGTCCGTTTAAAATTTCGTCTTGGTTCCTGGCTTTTGGTTCTATGTTCTATGTTATTGGATCTTGGTTCTTGGCTCTTGATTTCTTGCCACTTATCTCTTGCCTCTTACCTCTTACTTCTTACCTCTTACCTCTTGCCTCTTACCTTTTACCTCTTATTCATTCTTTATCGCATCCACCGGATTGGCAGTGGCCGCCTTGTAACTTTGCCAACTGACAGTTATCACCGTAATGGCAAACACGAGCAATCCGGCAAGCAGGAACACCCACCAATAAACAGGCGTTTTATAGGCAAACTGTTCGAGCCAGCTGTGTACAATATAATAAGCAAGTGGAACTGCCACTGTAAATGCGATTGCCAGTTGAATGAGCACACTTCGGTTAAGCATAAACATGATTTCCCTGTTTGAAGCCCCATTTACTTTCCGAAGAGCAATCTCTTTAGACTTATAACGGGCATTGAAAACAATCAATCCATACACACCCATGATGGCAATGAGAATGGTGATAAGCCCGAACACAGAAATAAGCTTTGCCAGATTCAGTTCATTTTTATAGAGTTTGTCCATAGATGCATCCAGAAACTTTACATTGAAATCTTCATCCGAATACTTTACCCATGTTTTACGGATATTCTCAATGGCACCCGGCACATCGGTGCCCGACAGTTTGACAAAGAACCAGTTCATGTATTGATCGCCCAGAACGGCAAAACCCATTGGACGAATACTATCCCGCAAAGAAGTGTAATTTATATTTTTTGCAATACCTACCACGGTTAAGCTCATATCAAAGCCCGGAAATTCTTTTCCGTGTATATTTTTTAGTTGATGAATTTTCAGAAAACACTCATTAAAAATTATTGCATGTTTTTTACCTGTGCTATCTGCATCCTGAAAGTCACGTCCTTCGACCATTCTGATACCAAAAAATTTGGTGAAATTCGCTTGAACAGGCCATATCCAGGCATTTACCTGTTTGTCCTCAAACTTTCGTCCCCAAGTCATTCCCACATGTCCCGGTAAAAACTGCGAAGCCGTAAAATCGAGAATTCGGGGGTCTCTTTTTAGCTCTTCCCCAAAGGTATGCATATCGATTTTTGTCTGACCATATGGTAAATAAACGATATTTTCTTTTTGAATTCCCCACGAACGCTGATTCATAAAATTATTCTGAATATGAATGAACATAGCTGTAATGATAAGGGTAATGGCTGCCACAAATTGCAGAGTAATCAGAATGTTGCGCAGACGGACACTTTTTGCAGACATGGCAAAGGATCCTCTTAAAGCTACTGCAGGTTGAAAAGACACAATATAGCGGGCAGGATAGCTTCCAAACGCCATACCAAATAATACGGCAACCATGCCTATAACACCCAGGAGAATTATGTTGGCAGATAATGACATGTCGGCTGAAAAATAATCACTTATAAAAGTATCTTTTAAAAGAGCAATATACAACAATGCCAGTAAAAAAGCCAGCAACGAGAACAGTGCAGCTTCAGAAGCCAGTATCAGTTTCAACTTAAGCGGACTGGCACCTATAATTTTGTGAATATTCAGTCCTTTTACACGAGCAGGGGATATCGAAATTGAGAAATTCAGAAAATTTATGTACGCTATTATAAGTGTCAGGATTCCAATGGCCAACAATGAAAGTGTCGTGGTCAATCTTCCTTTTTCAAAATCAAAATGGGCTTTATTTAACGGAGTCAATTCAACTGTTGCTTTATCCTCCGACTTCTTCATTTCTTCCCAGTTTTCTTTGCCGAAAAATTTCTCACTGTTCAGTTGGCGCAATAGTTTGTTGTAATTGTTTTTGTTCAGGACAAAATATCCATTGTAGTTATAGTTTGTTTGGGCATCGTCGGGTAATAAAGTATAAATGCCGTTTTTTAAGGTACAGTTTTCAGGAAAATCCTTACAAACTGCCAGTACGGTTACAAAATTGGTTTTTTGGTTGTTATAAAAATGTTTAGAGAAATGATAATAAATCGTTTTCCCAATTGGATTTTCATTTCCAAATAATTTCTTTGCCGTGCTTTGGGTGATCATTGCCTTTCCTTGTCCATCAAATAAATCTTTTGTACTCCCTCCCACTATTTCGGGTGTAAACACATCCATAAAACCGGCGGTAACGGGGGTGATTCTTGTTGAGCATTTTTGCCTGATTCCTTTTCTGTTTATTACATCCACTAATAAATCTATTTGGCTGATCGGGTTGACTAAACAATAACTTTTTACTTCCGGAAATTTGTTTATAATATCTCTGCCCATCGTGGTTGGCATAGTCGTTCCTCTGTCTCCATTTAAAGAGGATATGCTAAAGGAATAAATATCATCTGCATTTTTGAAATTACGATCGTATGAACGGTCGTAATTCACTTGAATAAGCGTAACAGTAAAAACTGCAAATGCAGCCGACAAACCTATAATATTCAAAATACTGGATGTCTTGAACCGTTTAAGTACAAAGAAAAAATTTCGGAATATAGCTCTCATCATATTTATATCTTTAATTGTTCAGTTGTAAACGGGAATTATAAAACCAATTCCTGCGAATCCCCGAAAGTATCATACCCGGATGTAATCACTCTATCTCCCGGTTGCAGTCCTGTCAATACTTCGTAATAAAGAGGGTTCTGACGACCAATGGTAATCGTGCGGCGGGTTGCTTTCCGGCCATCTTTCGATACTACAAATATCCACTGACCGCCGGTAGACTGATAGAATGATCCTCTGGGAACTATAACAGCTTCAGCAGGTTGTCCAAGTTGCAGGTTTATGTAATAGGTTTGTCCGGCACGGATATTATCCGGTCGATTACCGGCAAAGACAAAGTCGGTTTTAAACTGCTTGTCGTGTACTTCGGGATAGACTTTCCGTACACGCAGCGCAAAGTTCTTGTCCTGACGTTCAAAGGTAGCATTCAGTCCGGCTCTGACTTTGTCAATATAATGTTCGTCGATCAATGCTTCGATTTTATAGTCGGACAATACGCTGATTTGACCCATCCGAATACCTGCTGCAACCGATTGACCAATTTCTACATCCAATGAACCCAGTTGTCCGTCAACAGGTGCTTTTACATTCAGGTTATCGATGCGTTGACGGACCAGTATCATATTTTCACGCATGTTATGCAGACTTTCCTCCATTTGCTTTATCTGAATGCCCCGGTATATGGAATCCTGCTTTTGACGTTCCATAACCAGTTTCCGGCTATTCACCGCGAATTCAAAGTCTTCCCTGGCTTGAAGGTATTCTTCCTGAGAGGTGAGTTTTTCGGCATTTAACTGAGTGTATTGTTTGAACTTACGTCTCTTGCGCTCCACATCCATATCCAGTTGAAGTTTTTCTTTCTTCAGGTTTAATTTTTCCTGCTCCATTTGCACCTGTGTGTTACGCAGGAAGTTTTGCTTTTCGGCCAACTGGGCTTCACTATCCAGGATCGTCAGGTTAAGCATAGGGTTTTTCAGCCGGACAATCACATCGCCCCGTCGCACCATGGTGCCTTCTTCCACTACCTTTTGTTCCACCATTCCCCCTTCGACAGCACTTAGTTGAATAGTATTTATCGGTTCAACCTGCCCGTTGATACGGATATAGTCGTTGAATTCGCCTTTACTGACGTTTTCAATTATTATCTTATCTTTTTCAACAGACAACCTGGAATTGTGATTGCCAAAAACCATCCATAAAACCAGGATAAGCAATACGCTTCCTCCTGTTATGTAAGGAATATGTTTTTTCCTCAGCCCTTTTTTCTTTTCAAGAATAATATCCATATTTTAAAATTGTAATTTGTAAATTTTTCAATTGTACATTGAATTGCCTTTATAATAATTCAGCAGTTTGTATTTCAGTTGATATTTTAAGTTGATATAAAGTTCTTCTATCTGTGCATTCAGCAACCGGTTGGAGCTTGTAGTAAGTTCCAGTGCACTGATCAAACCTTCTGTATATTTTCGCTGATTTACCTGATGGGCTATTTTTATTGATTCAGTCCGTTTACCTGCATGAATGTATTCATCGCCCAACCCATTTACATCAGCCACAGTCTTTTCAATATCACTGTACACTTCGCGCAGGGTTTCTTCACGTTCATTTTGGGCAATAATCAACCGTTGTTTGCTACGTTTCAGTTCTGCCGGGCGTGAAAATCCATTAAATACCGGAACACTGAGTGACAATCCGACATAATAATTTTCATTTGTACTAATTTGTTCCTTAAAGGGTGTATACGGTTTACCATCCATTGTTCGTGAGAAATAGCTGTTAACACCGCCATTCAGCCATATTTTCGGGAAAAAATTACCTTTAGCCATGCCCACAGCGGTTTTTGTTGATTCAACCGATTTGTTGACAGCCAATACTTTCGGCGAGTATGTCAGTGCCTTTTGATATACTTCGTATGCATTTTCATGCAAGGTGTCAACAGGCAATACCGTGTCATACCCTGCCGTTTTGAAATCGTCAGTTGGTGGAAAATTCATTTTATCCTTCAGCCTGATAAGTTCCTGTATCAGCAGATTCTTTTGTTTAGTCAGGAGGTAACGGTCCTCAGCTTCTTTGGCCTGCAGTTCCGATACATCGGGTGCCGACTTCATACCAAGTTCCTCCATTCGTTTAACCTGCCTGAGGTTGGCAGTACTCTGGTCGAGTTGTTGCATGGCGAGTTTCACAGTGCCCTGGTAATACTGCACATTGAAAAATATCTCCATGGTTTCGTATGCCAGCATGTCTTTCGTGTCCTGCAATTGTTGAAGTCCTTTTAACCTGTTTAGTTTTTCCACTTTTACCCTGGAAAACTGTGCCAATCCATCAAACAGCAACACCGAAGAACTGAGTCCGTATTGATTGTACAGGGTAGTATTGTTCACATATTTATAGGTATCCTTGTCCAGCACACGTCCATAATACATGGTACCATCAGCACCTGCGTTTATGGATGGCAGTAAACCACCAACTGCTTCAATCCGGTTTTGTTTATAGATTTCGTTTTGAGCTTCCTGTTTGGCACGTCTTGTACTATGTTCCACAGCATAACGCATGCATTCATCCACCTTCCACACTTTTTCCTGTGCATGCAATAGCAAAGTAAACATACAAAACCCGATAAAAACCAATTTCTTCATACAATACTTCAGTTGTTATATTCGCTGTTTATCCAAAACCATGCCATTTGGGCGTAGACATTGATAATGTGGCAGATAAGAAATAGTGCAACGAATGGATTGTAAAATTATTTTACACTGAGTGATGATTATTTTACACTTTATTAATCAGAATGGAGGAGGTTCGAAAACGATCAGAGGAGTTAGTACTCCATTTTGTTTATATAAATGCAGTTAAAATTGAGTATTGAAACTGTAAAATACAACATATAAGGTAACAATAACTATTGAAATGGAGATATAAGCTGCACCTACCTAAAAAGAGTAAAAAATACCAGAGACTTCAAGGTGTGAGAGTATACAGAGTAGTATTTTTATTAAATTAAGCACTTTTGCAACAATCAAGATCAGCTTTTCAGAACAATTATCACTCTCTTTTGTTACTCTGTAATAATCATCAACAAAATATTTCTTACCTTTGCAGTACAATTTACTGTTAGATAAACAGCTATCTGTAATACTAAATACTATGAGCATAGGAATTCTTGCAAACAAAGACAAAATTGGCAATATAATGATTTTGTTAGCAGAAAGATTAAATCCGCTATACCATACAAAACTCATAAAACTGCTATATCTGATAGATGAGGCTGCTGTAAAAGATGACGGCATACCAATTACGTGGCTCGATTATAAAGTTTGGCAATTTGGACCTGTTGCTCCTGAAACATTTTATATAAAGGATAGTGATCATTTATTTACACACTATATCTCTACCATAAAATCGGATAAAGGCACCATTATAATTCCTGTCGGACAACTTGATAAAACCCTCTTTAGTGAATATGAATTTGAAATAATCGACAAGGTAATTTCAAATTATGGTAAACTATCTTCTGAAGATTTGGTGACACTTACCCATGAACAGGATTCTCTTTGGAGTATAACCAAACAAGAAAATGATATTGACTTTGTAAATTCACTGGCGAATATCTCCAATGTATCAATTGATTTTAAACGTTTGATTGCCGGTGATAAACAAAAACTCTCCAACTATGAAGGAGCCTATGAAATGATATGCTTTAACCTGCCCTCAAAGATCAGTGTGCTCGAAGAATGTATCAGGTAGGTGCCATACTGCATGGCTTGTTTGATTTTTATTCCCTGGGAAAGAAAACCAAATATGCAATTATCCTTTACAAAGATAATGATAATTTTATTCTGACTACTTTTACTACTTCCCGGGATCGTTCGGGTTCTGAATATCCTGTACATGGGGCTAACCCTACCAAAGCCGACCCAAAAAGTTATGTTTTTAAAAAGAATGTGGAAATTGGTCTTAAACCCGATGGCAATCCCTTTTCATTTAATAAAGATACAACTATAGTTCCTGATTATGGCTTATCCATAAAAAGCATTGCAGAGTTTAATACAAAAGTTGAAAATCTTGTGAAAGTATGCCAATTATACCAGACTGAATATATTGAGCTGATTTATGTCCTATACAAATCAAAAAAAACCAGCATAAAAAATAAAGTTTATTTCTGTAAAATACTGGAAGAATTGCTTTCAAATAAATAAAAAACTCTCGGGTGATGATTGAATGGTTGATTAATTTATTGAGAAATCGGGATGTCACTTTAATAAATCATGATTCAACATCTCAACTTCTGAATGCAGAACACTTCCCCAATTTTCAAACTATTCAACCTCGGAACGCAGAACACGAAACACGGAACACGGTACGCAGAACATCGTTCTACCCCAATTCATTCAGGTTTTCCATTTTCTTCTTTTCCAGGAATTCATAGATACCTCCCAGATGCTCCCGAATCTTTGTATTACCTATTTCATATACTTTGGTAACCAGACCCTCGAGAAACTCACGGTCGTGAGAAACAATGATGGCAGTACCGTCATAAGCCTTGATAGCCTCTTTCAGCACTTCTTTTGAAGGAATATCCAGGTGATTGGTAGGCTCATCCAGTATCAGCAGGCTGACAGGTTCCAGCAGCAAACGAATCATGGCTAACCGGCTACGTTCTCCACCTGAAAGTACTTTCACCTTTTTGTCGGAGGCATCGCCCCCAAACATAAAAGCACCTAAAATATCCCGTAAGCGGGTACGTACATCACCGACTGCAACATAATCAACCGTCTCAAAAACAGTCAGGTTCTCATCCAACAGGGATGGCTGGTTTTGGGCAAAGTATCCGATTTTTACATTAAATCCCAGTTTGAGGATGCCAGAGTAAGTTATTTCATCGAGTATACACTTGATAAGCGTACTTTTCCCTTCACCGTTTTTACCAACAAAAGCCACTTTCTCGCCCCGGTTGATCATCAAACCGATTTTATCAAGCACGACATGGTCATCATATGCTTTGGATAAGTTTTCTATTTCAACAGGTATGGCTCCCGAACGTGGTGCAGGAGGAAATTTAAGTTTAAGCTTAGATGTATCTTCCATATCGACCTGCAAACGTTCAATTTTATTCAACGCTTTTATTCGTGACTGGACTTGTACGGCTTTGGTGGCTTTACTACGGAAACGATCGATAAAATCTTCCGTATCCTGGATCATTTTCTGCTGGTTCTCGAAAGCACGTACTTGCTGGTCATGCCTTTCTAGGCGGAGTTGCAGGTATTTTGAATAATATACATCGTAATCGTAAATATGTCCGAGTGAGATTTCAATTGTCCGGTTGGTCACTCCATCCATAAAAGCCTTATCATGCGAAACCAACAGGATGGCACTTGCGGTGTTTGCCAAGAAAGTTTCGAGCCACTGGATGGATTCTATATCGAGATGATTGGTCGGTTCATCCAACAGCAGGATATCGGGTGTCTGCAGCAGTATTTTTGCCAATTCAATACGCATTCGCCATCCGCCACTAAATTCTGAACATTGCCTGTCGAAATCACTTCTTAGAAATCCCAGTCCGAGCAGGTTCTTTTCTATTTCAGCATAAAAATTTCCACTGTTTATTATCTGCATATGTTCGTACGAATTGCTCAGTTTATCTATAATCTGTGCATATTCTTCACTTTCAAAGTCAGTCCGTTCTGTCAGTTGAAGCGTTAAGTAGTCAATCTCATTTTGCAGTTTTGTAATATGATCAAATGCTTTTTCAGTTTCCTGAATCACAGTAGTACCTTCATTGTGAATCATATGCTGGGGTAAATAACCGACGGTTAAATCAGGAGAAGAAATGATACTTCCCCTGGTGGGTTGTTCACTTCCGGCAATTAATTTTATAAGTGTGGACTTTCCGGCACCATTCCGGCCCACTAAGGCAATTTTATCTTTCGGGTTTATAAGAAATCCTATGTTGTCTAACAGTCGTCTGCCGTCAAATTCTACTGTAAGTTGTTCTATTGAAATCATTCTTGTTATTTTTGAGCAACATCATGCTCTTTATCTGTTATTTTAATTTCGTTGCACGTCGATCATCCCTTATCACCCGTTTCCAACATTCTTTCGTTCAATCTTCAAGGGTAAGTTGACAGCCCTGGTTCTGTCCATTAAATCAGACAAGCGGCAGACAATAGAATCCTATAAAAAAACTTCTGTTGTCTTTCGACGACAGAAGTCCTTTTTGCGTTTTCAAAAAAACAAAATTTATTTTTTTGGAAGAGCTTCTTTAACAACCATTGGACGACCATCAAATTCAGCTCCGTTTAATTCAGAAATAGTTTTCTTAGCAGCTTCATCATCAGACATTTCAACAAATGCAAAACCTTTCGATCTGCGGGTTTCGCGATCCATGATAAGTTTGCAGGAATCAACCTGACCATACTCTAAAATTGCATCTTTAAGATCGTTTTCTGTAACATTGTAACTTAAGTTACCTACGTAAATGTTCATAAATATTATATAATTAATTGTGATAAAAGAGAAGTAGTGTAACGAAGGTATGACAAATTCTAATCAAAAAATAGGAGATGAAAATAAACAGACGAAAGAATACATTTTCTTTTCGGGTACAAAGATACACATTTTTTTTGAGTCTCACAATTTCACTTGTTTATGTTATTATTTCAACGGTTCAAATTGCTGTAGGAATTAAAAAGCAAATAAAGTAAGCAACCCTAATTCAGGATTCACTGAAACATAAACTCATCTGAAGTATATGTATCAAGAAGTATCAATTGAAAGGTAATCAATTGAATGTGTAATAATTATATCTCTCTAAATTTACTAATAATAAATAAAGAATACGTATTTTTTTCGATAAGCACCTCATTGAATAAATTTAATTGTAAATTTGAACCGTCAATTAGAATAAAAACTTACACTAAAAGAAGAAGCAATGAAAAAATTACTTTTAATTATTCTGGTAAATAGCATGATGATAGGATTTGCGTCATCACAAATCATTAATGGTACATATGCCATCCAAAACACAGTTACTAACAAGAACCTGAGACCTTATGAAGCGGGAAATCAAAATGGGAACCGGATTGTATCGTACAATCACGTGGCATGGAAATGTATGACCTGGAGCTTCAAACACACTGGTGACAGTACCTATCAACTTAAAAACCTGTTTACTTCAAAGACATTTCAGGGCAAAGACTCTCCTGCCAAACAAGGAACGAAACTCGAACAACAGCCACTTTCAGCATCGACTGAACAACAATGGACGTTTATCAAGGTTGACAAAAACTCATACAACATTCGCCTGAAAGGAACCGATCTATACGTTACAGCCTCTTCGTCCGACACCAACAGCGATATCATTCTTCAAACAAAACAAAATAAAGCACTTCAGTCGTGGAAACTGGTTGCTCAAAATCCGGATATGTAATAATCATATCGCTTAATTAGTTCAGAAAAATATATCCCTGTGATAAAAACTGAAACTCCCCGTTACAACTTTGTATCGGGGAGTTTTCATGTTGTCTATCTTACATGTTATACTTTTAGGCGAAATGGCAAAAATAAAACAATCTTATTATCAGCAACATGTCCTAAGATAAATCCATTATACTAAATCCGAAGGATTTAAATGTGAATAGTCATAAATGAAATGTATGAAAAAAAATGAAATTGAAGATACCATAACCCCGATAGGGGTTGAATAACATCATATTAACCCTTTAAAAATTAAAAAAAACATTAAAAAGAGAAAGGTGTTGAATATGATGAGTGGTATTTGATTTAGTTATTCAACCACTTCGTGGTTTGCATATCACGATGGAATCATCTTCCATGCATTTTATACATGGCTATTCATATTCAATTCCTTCGGAATTATTTTAGACAAATAAGCGGACAATCACATTTGTATTTATATTTGTACTACGAATTCATTCTTAAATCCAATTGGCAAAATGAATTGGAACTATATGTATATTAAAAAGAGAAACTTTTATTTCATATTGAAAACCAACCTCCAAGTTTTTAAATTACAGTTATAATTCTATAATCATCAATTATAACTATATTTGAAGATCATAAAAACAACGTTACTTAAGTAATCTACTATATCAACAATATGAATTCAACTTCAACAAACTCCCCCTCTCCCCTTCATACGGATTTGCCTCCTTATATATATGGTACCACCCGGTTGGGTGATGACTACATTCCTTTTGACGAACGTGTAAAAATGGCTCATGTTGCAATTGAATCAGGTGCCTGGTTTCATACCAGCAACCAGTACAATGATGCATTGCAGGTATTACGGGTGGCTTTTGATACCGACCGGACAAAAGTTCCCAAACTCATTATTAAAATTGGTGGTGATTCAATAAGTGAATTACGAAACGATATTCACAAAAACCTCGAACCACTTGGATTAGAGTCGATGGAGATTGGTCAGCTTTGCCTTGGTACAGGTGCCCTGGCACTCGATTTTGCCCGTGGTGGGGAATGTTACCCGGAGTTTTTAAAAATCAGAGAAGAAGGTCTGGTGAAACGGTTTGTACTGGAAGTTTTTCCATGGACATCTTCAACAGCCCTTCAGGCATTGAAATGCGATTATCCGAAAGGGATTGTGGACGGATACATTTATTATTTTAATCCGCTGCAACGTTTTGTGAGCAATGAATTGTTGGAATTGCTGAATACCAGGAACGAAGCACAGATTGCACTACGAACAGTGGCTGGCGGACCGGTACACAGGTTGCGCGATGTGCCCGGAGCAGCATGGAAAGAATATCTTCAGCAAAGGGCAGTTGAGGTGGCTCCCATCTTTGAACGATCGGGAGTAGAGAACTGGACAGAATTCTGTGTACGCTTTGCCTTTAGCTTTAAAAACATCAGGGCTACAGTTGGTTCGACCATACATGCTGAAAATCTGACTGAATATGTGAACGCCACAAATAATATTCAACCCTTGCCACCCGATATCGTAGAAGAAATAATCCGCTTGCAATACAGATGGTCCGATGAAACTGATATGAAAGCTTCGCTATGGTCTATGTAACCGGATAAAGGCCTGCATTTATATCATTTAAAATAAACATTTTCAGAATGAAGGTATCTGAATCTATGAATAGAACAAAAAAAGCTCCCCGACAAAGAATTGCGTCGGGGAGCTTTTTGAGATATAATAATAAAGTT
>Ga0302215_10001856_pt1 | contig 14792 bp, 11 predicted proteins | sample II_Fen_N3_1_FD_194580 | JGI IMG/M metagenome (GOLD analysis project Ga0302215, IMG submission 194580) | Peat permafrost microbial communities from Stordalen Mire near Abisko, Sweden - II_Fen_N3_1 | ecosystem: Environmental > Terrestrial > Soil > Wetlands > Permafrost | place: Sweden: Abisko...
CAGCTGTCTTTCAATGATGCGGTACGGTTGAATATCAATTTATCGGGTGTTGAGTCTTTATCCACATTGAAATAACCAATCCGTTGGAACTGAAAATGATCCAGTGGTTTTACGTCTTTCAACGAGGCTTCCACCCGGCAATTGGTGAGTACTTTTAATGAATCAGGATTTAATAAATCACGGAAGTCGCGTTCGTCAGCAGTAGGATTTTCAACACTGAACAGACGGTCGTATAAACGTACTTCTGCTTTTATGCTGTGTTCAGCCGATACCCAGTGAAGGGTTCCTTTTACTTTCCGGTTTGAATCAGGCATACCGCTTTTAGTCAGAGGGTCGTATTCACAGTAGATTTCTTCAATCTGACCATTTGTGTCTTTCTTAAAACCGGTACATTTCACAATATAACCGCTTTTCAACCTCACTTCCTGCCCGGGAGTCATACGGAAGTATTTCTTTGGAGCTTCTTCCATGAAATCATCCTGTTCGATATAGAGTTCTTTCGAAAAAGCAATCTCACGTATTCCTGCCGTTTCATCTTCAGGGTTATTAACTGTTTCCATCATCTCAACCTGTCCTTCGGGATAGTTTGTAATGACCAGCTTCACCGGATTAAGCACCGCATTCATACGAATCGATGTTTTATTCAGGCTTTCACGCACCGAATATTCCAGTAGACCAATATCATTAAGCGCTTCAAATTTGGTATAACCGATTTTGTCGATAAAATGGTGTATTGATTCGGGAGAATAACCCCGTCGACGCAGTCCGCAAATGGTAGGCATGCGGGGATCATCCCAGCCACTTACCAGACCTTCCTGAACCAGTTGGAGCATTTTTCGCTTGCTCATGACTGTATAGGTCAGATTCAGGCGATTGAATTCTATTTGTCGCGGACGGTAATCCGATTCTTTAAACTGATCGATAAACCAATCGTATAAAGGACGGTGAACTTCAAATTCCAGTGTACACAGGGAATGAGTTACGCCTTCAAAATAATCCGATTGACCATGAGCATAATCGTACATCGGGTATGCTTTCCATGTCCATCCTGTACGGTGGTGAGGGTGTGAATTAATAACGCGGTACATTAACGGGTCACGAAAATGCATATTGGATGACGCCATATCGATTTTGGCACGTAATACCATGGCTCCCTCTGGAATTTCACCTGAGTTCATTTTATTGAAAAGTTCCAGATTTTCTTCAACAGGGCGGTTGCGAAAAGGACTTTCAATGCCGGGATTGGTAGGAGTACCTTTCTGTTTGGCTATTGTTTCAGCAGACTGTTCATCCACATAGGCTTTACCCTGTTTTATCAGTTTGATAGCCAGATCCCATAATTGCTGGAAATAATCCGACGCAAAATACACGTCTTTCCAATGGTAACCAAGCCATTGTATATCTTCTTGTATTGAATCAACATATTCAACATCTTCCTTGACCGGATTTGTATCATCAAAGCGCAGGTTACATGCCCCGCCATAGTTGTCGGCAATGCCGAAATCAAGGCAGATTGCTTTGGCGTGACCTATATGTAGATAACCATTTGGTTCGGGAGGAAAACGTGTTTGAATGCGTCCTCCGTTTTTTCCATCTTTTAAATCCTGCTCCACAAAAGCTTCTATAAAATTCAAGCTTTTTTTAGGAGCTTCATCGCTTTTTTCAACGTCCATATTATTCTGTTTAAATGTTGTAAGAAACAATAAAAAAAGTAAGAGGTAAGAAGTAAGAGACAAGAGGTAAGTATCGGTTGAATGGATGTACAATCACAAAGTACTTACCTCTTACCTCTTACTCCTTACTCCTGTTATTCAAAGTATCCCTTGATAATTCCACGTGGTGAATTACGTACAAAAAGTAAGATTTCATCACGTTCTTTGGTTGCCGGTAATTCGGCTTCAATTCGTTCAATAGCATGCGAAGTGTTCATGCCTGATAAATATAAATACCGGTAGATGTCCTGAATGTCACGGATCTGTTCATTTGTATAACCCCTGCGACGTAGTCCGATTGAATTAATTCCTGCATAGGATAGTGGTTCACGCCCTGCTTTTACGAACGGAGGAACATCTTTCCCGATTTTTGATCCGCCCTGAAGCATAACATGTGAACCGATACGGGTAAACTGATGCACCAGGCAACCGCCTCCCAGAATGGCAAAGTCATCTATTTCAACTTCACCAGCCAGTTGACAGGCATTAGCCATAATCACGGTATTACCTAATATGCAATCGTGGGCAACATGGCAATATGCCATAATTAAACAATTATCACCTACAACAGTCTTCCCTTTAGCTGCTGTGCCCCTGTTGATAGTCACATACTCGCGGATGGTGGTATTATCTCCTATAATGACGAGTGTATCTTCACCCTTGTATTTTAAGTCCTGTGGAACGGCTCCGATGACGGCTCCGGGGAAAATAGTACAGTTTTTACCAATTCGTACTCCTTCAAGGATGGTTACATTAGAACCAATTCGGGAACCTTCACCGATGACGACATTTTTATCAATGGTAACAAATGGTTCAATTACCACAGAAGGTGCAATTTTCGCGTCAGGATGAATGTATGCTAAAGGTTGTTTCATTCTTATTACAGTATCAGTTTTTTATCTTTTTTATTATATTGTTCGACTCTCACAGTCTTTTCTTTATTTCAACTCTGATATGATGATGCTTATTTATTCTTCACAATTTGTGCCATAAATTCAGCTTCACATACTATTTTACCTCCTACAAAAGCATGTCCACGCATTAATGCACAACCTCTGCGAATATCATCTGTCATTTCCAGGTGAAATACTAAAGTATCTCCCGGTACTACTTTCTGCCGGAATTTGACATTATCAATTTTCAAAAAATAAGTAGAATACCTGTGAGCATCTTCCAGACCATGCAACACCAGTAATCCACCGGTTTGTGCCATAGCCTCAACAATCAAAACTCCCGGCATAACAGGTTCTTCCGGGAAATGTCCCATAAAAAAAGTTTCATTTACTGTTACATTTTTTACACCAACGATAACTTTATTCCGCATTTCAATGACTTTATCAACCATTAGAAACGGCCAGCGGTGTGGTAAGAGTTTGCGGATAGCATTCACATCCAATACCGGAGGAATGGTGTCATCATAAACGGGAGCCTGTACTTCCTGCTTTTTAATTTCCTTACGGATGATTTTAGCAATATCCGTATTGATTTTGTGTCCGGGGAAAGTGGCAATTACTCTGCCTCGTAATGGTTTGCCTATCAGAGCAAGGTCCCCTATTATGTCCAGTAATTTATGAGAAGCAGGCTCATTGGCAAATTTAATCCCGCCATTGAGATAACCTAACTTGCTGGCATCGTGATGGGGTTGCCCCATGAGGTCGGCTAAGCTGTCAAAATCTTTTTGCGATACCTGTTTGTCGTAAATGACAATTGCATTTTTAAGATCTCCCCCTTTGATCAGATTCATCTTTACAAGGGGTTCAATTTCATGTACAAATACAAAAGTACGGGCACTTGAAATTTCTTTTACATAATTACTTAATGTGGACAGGCTGGCAAATTGATTGCTTAATACCGATGAATTAAAACCGATATGTACATCTACACTGAACGTGTCATCAGGAAGAATGGTAATTTTCGCACCGGTTTCCGGAACAAAGTATTCGATTTTTTTCCGGACAATATAATAATCTTTTTCTGCAGTTTGTTCTTCAATTCCTACCTGCTGAATTCCTTCAACAAAGTATTTTGCACTACCATCCAATATCGGAAATTCAGGTGCATCTACTTCCAGCATACAATTGTCAATCCCTAATGCATATAATGCCGAAAGGACGTGTTCGATCGTACTTACCTGAACATCTCCTTTTCTTAATACAGTTCCACGAGTTGTCTCAGCAACATATTCTGCTACTGCGTCCATTTCAGGTTGTTGTGGCAAATCAACCCGTTTGATTTTTATTCCATGATTTTCGGGTGCTGGTACAAAGGTTAAGGTAATATCCAGTCCGGAGTGTAATCCTTTTCCGGAAAGTGTAAATGCTTGTTTGATAGTGTTTTGTTTCGACATACTTTCTTAAGAAATGCTACTGATTCTATTTTCTAATTCCTGAATTTTCTTTTGTAATTCGTATACAGTCTTCTGTAATTCGGGCAGATTTTTATAAACTACCGAAGCACGGTGAAAAGTCATGACCGGTATAGCAGGATATCCCTGATAAGCATGATTTGGCACCTTGATATTGTTGGGAACACCTGATTGAGCCCCAAAGCTGGTGCCATCGGCAATATGTAAATGACCTGCAATCCCAACTTGCCCGCCCAGAATACATTGTTTTCCTAATTTTGTAGACCCTGAAATCCCGGTTTGTGCCGCAATGACAGTATTCACTCCAACTTCAACATTGTGTGCAATTTGCACCATGTTGTCTATTTTAACGCCTTTGCGTAATATAGTACTTCCCAAAGTTGCTCTGTCAACTACTGAATTTGCACCTATTTCAATGTTGTCTTCCAGAATGACATTGCCCATTTGAGGGATTTTTTTATAGCTTCCATCTTCCGAAGGTGCAAATCCAAATCCATCCGAACCAATGACTGATCCGGAATGCAGGGTGCAATTATTTCCAATAACACAATTATAATAAACTTTTACTCCTGAATACAACGTGACGTTATCTCCAAGCATAGCACCATCTTCTACACAAACATGCGGATGAAGAGTGGTATTATTTCCGATTGTTACATTTTCACCCAGGTATACAAATGGACCAATATATGCATTTTCTCCTACTTTGGCACTGGAAGATATAAAAGCTAACGGGGATATCCCTGTCTTTTTCGGTTTGGCCTGATCAACCATGGATAGCAATTTAGCCAACGATTGATAGGCATCATCAACAAGTATTAAAGTCGACAAAACATCTCTTTCAGGTTGAAAATCTTTATTTACAAGAATAATACTTGCCAGGCTATCATATATGTATTGACTGTATTTCGGGTTCGATAAAAAACTCAAAGTACCGGGTTTTCCTTCTTCAATTTTGGAGAAGTCAGATACTTTTACCGAAGGATTACCTTGTATTGTGCCTCCTAAAAAATCTGCAATTTGTTGAGCAGTAAACTCCATAGGTCAGTAATAATTAAGAATGAATAATTAAAAATTGAGTTTTTATGTCAAACAATATCTTCCTGAATAACACTTATTTCAATCTAATTTTTCGATAACTTATTAAAAAATTGGTTGCAAAAGTACTAAACAATTTTCAATTAACCATAATTTCTCTACTTAAACATAAAAAACCAGCTGTGATTTTGTCTCTTAATCCTGTTAAATTGGCTTTAATGCTTTCAAATGCTTACAAATGGTAAAAACAAAAGAAATGCTTCTCTACTTTCTTTGTCAAGACACTTATATTCAACATGTCGGAAGCTTCTGCTATATCTTTTATGGTACCGTCTTTGTATAAGATGTTGATGTTGTCATCTTCCGGTTTGTAAGTGTCCGTACTGACTGTTTCATCCCCCATAAAGTATTCGGCTTCAATTGTAGTAACGCCGAAATGCCGTTGGTATTGTGTTAAATGTTGAAGCCGTACAGATTCGCTTATCCTTTCACTTCCAATCTCCACTTTAAACAATCGCCTGTTTGTAAAAGCTTTACATAATTCTGACAATACAATATCTTTATGAGTCGACCATACTTTTATGGCACAAATTACATCCGAATCATCCAGCATGGCAAAATGATCCAGTGCATCAGGATATTTCAAAAAGATTTTTTTATTTACTTCATTATAAAGAAAATAATGCAATGAAGGTGATGCAAAAAGTTCTATATCTCTGCCTGCCAGTTCTTTAGCGCGTTTCAATATATTCATCAACATAATCTCGGCTGCAACAGCAGTTTTATGCAAATAGACTTGCCAGTACATCAAACGGCGTGCCACCAAAAACTTTTCAATTGAATAGATGCCTTTTGCTTCAACAACAAGTTGATCGTTATGAATGTTTAACATCTTGATGATCCTGGCTGAACCAATTATGCCTTCGCTTACACCTGAAAAAAAACTATCGCGGCTCAAATAGTCCATCCTGTCCATATCAAGTTGTCCGGAGACTAATTGATGCAGGAATTTTTTAGGATAGGTATTGGTGAAAATCTTCAATGCAATATCAAGTTTGCCTTCTACTTCCTGATTTATTTTACGCATCATCATCAGTGAAATCTCCTCGTGCTCTATTTCACTTACCAGGCTGTGCTCCATGGTATGTGAAAACGGCCCGTGACCTATATCATGCAACAGGATGCAGGCAAGTGCACCTTCCGCTTCAGAGGGCGTTATATCGGTGCCTGTCTGTCGTATTTGAGCGATTGCCTCCCCCATCAGATACATCGCTCCGAGTGAATGTTGAAGCCGGGTGTGCTGTGCTCCCGGATAGACCGTTGAGGTTAAACCAAGTTGTTTGATGCGGTTCATCCGTTGAAAATAAGGATGCTGAATCAAATCATATAAAAAATCGTTTGGGATAGTGATAAATCCGAAAACGGGATCGTTAATAATTTTACGCTTATTGGGTTTCTTCATTTCATTTCAAAAAATTAAAACCGCAGGGGCTTATGGTACATTTATTTTTATTCAACGAATTCAAACCTCAAACTTCAAACTTCAAACTTCAAACCTCAAACTTTAAACCTCAAACCTCAAACCTCAAACTTCAAACTTTAAACCTCAAACCTCAAACCTCAAACTTTAAACCTCAAACCCTCTTCAAAATATCCGTCAGCCATTCCCAGCATCTCTCTGTAGCCGAAATGCTCAGTCTTTCGTCAGGCGAATGCACGCCTTTCATGGTAGGTCCAATGGATATCATATCAAGGAATGGATATTTTTCAAGAAACAGGCCGCATTCCAGCCCTGCGTGAATTGCACGAACTTTAGGATGGTCGTTATGCAGTTTTACATAACTTTCTGTTGCTGTTTTCAGAATTTCTGATTTCAGATTAGGCTTCCATCCGGGATAACCGTCCCCATGCGAAACAGCTGCTCCTGTGAGTGTAAATGTAGCTTCTACCTGCTGCTTAATATCATGTTTTGACGAATCAACCGAACTGCGTTGGCTGGTTGTAATTTCAATTTTATTTCCTTCTCTCATCTTTACGGATGCCAGGTTGTTGGAAGTCTCCACCAGGCCGGGCATATCACGACTCATGGCAATGACTCCGTGAGGACAGGCATATAGGGCATTTAATAAAGCATTTGATGATTTTTTATCGATCGCCATTTCCTGAATTGGTTCCGATTCAAGTGAAAGTTTCATGTTTGGTTCCACATCGCCGATCTCAATTTCAAGGTCGTTGATATAATGATTAAACATGACCCGTATCTTTTCTTTTTCTGAAAATGGAACACAGGCAGTTGCAGTTGCTTCACGCGGTATGGCGTTGCGCAGGTTTCCACCATCGAAACTGAACAATCGCAGGTCCGTTTCTTTGTTCAGGGTCCAGAGAAAACGATTCAGTATTTTATTGGCGTTACCAAGTCCTTTGTCAATATCATCGCCTGAATGTCCACCCTGCAACCCTTTGACCGCAACAGTAAACCCAAAATAATTTTCAGGAGTCTTATCAGTTTTATAGGTTAGCTTTGCTACAGTATCAATTCCACCGGCACAACCTACAAATATCTCTCCATCATCTTCCGAATCAAGGTTGATTAGTATCTCTCCACTCAGGAAGTTTTGTTTCAAAGCGAAGGCACCCGTCAGTCCTGTTTCTTCATCCACGGTAAACAGACATTCCAGTGCCGGATGTTCCAAATCATCCGAAACCAACACTGCAAGCATCATCGACATTCCAATGCCATTATCGGCGCCAAGAGTTGTCCCTCTGGCTTTTACCCAATCACCATCGATATAGGTCTCAATCGGATCGGTGTCAAAATTATGGACTACATCACTGTTTTTCTCACATACCATGTCGATATGCGATTGCAATATAACAGTTTTACGTTTTTCGTAACCTTTAGTTGCCGGCTTGCTGATCAATACATTACCAGCTTCGTCAATTTTTGTAGCCAGTTTGTATTTTGCCCCGACTTCTTTGAGATAAGCAATAATTCGTTCTTCTTTTTTTGAAGGTCTCGGAATCCTGGTTATCTCGTTAAAAAAGTTCCATACCAATGACGGTTTAAGTGTTATCATATCAATTGAATAGTTTAGTTAAACTTAAAACAAAAAAATGCTAACGACAAAGATACAGAAAAATGTCAAAAAGAGAGTTCGTTTTTCTTGCTTTTGTGTGTATACAATGACAATTTCCATTTTCTTTTTGCTGAATTTTCACCATTATTTACCAGGTGGTTTTCAATTTCAGGCTGTTGTCCGTTGATGATTGTACTGTCATTGTCAGTATTAAGATTGACATTCTTAAAGACCCAATATTTTTGAAGGGTGTAGTTTAATGCAATCGAAACAAATAAATCTACAAAAATACGGCTTATCTTATAATCGAGATTCAGAAAAGTAGTGATAAAATACGTTCCGGAAGACTTTAATACTATGCTGTTAATAACTACAAGTATGAATTTTATCAGTTGAAGGTTTATTGAATTTTTGTAGGGAAGATCTTTTGAGCGAAAAGTCCATTTCCTGTTTAAACTGAAATTTACTATTGCACCAATAACACCTCCAATGGCAATGGATATCGTATAATGGACGTGAAACACTTCGGTAATAAATACCATGATAGCATAATCCGTTATCCCGCCAATAAAAGCAGAAACCTGTGCTTTGGCAAATATGAATATTTTGTTAATCAGTTTGTCTGAATTATTTCTGTTCTTTTTCTTCAATATCCCGATCATTGGCCATTTTTAATAGTTTGTTAGTATCTATGATATTTGTTATAAGCAACAAGGCACATGCCAGAGCTGCAGAATATACAATGGAACCCTTCAACACAACTTCCATTACCAGAATGATTGAAATGACAATCCGTACTTCTGTAGGTCCGAATAATCCGGAATCAATGGAATATTTATTGGTTATTTTATACCGGAGTAAGGTCGTCATCATCTCCCAACCATACAATATCACAAAACAGAAACCAAGAATTTCCCATTGATCGTCCATGTATATCACAAAGCCCCAACCCATCAGCACAATCCCGATCCAGTCAGCCGTTATATCCAGGGTAAACCCGTACCATTTTCGTTGTTTGTTGCGGAAGTAAGCAATACGTCCGTCAAGCGAATCGCCAAACCAACATATCATAAAACCCAATACCCCGAGTAAAAGATAAACTTCACCAAAATAGGATGCTAAAATAAAACTTATGAAAATAAGGATACTTCCTGAAAATCCAATAGCGGTGAGCATATCTGAACTTATCCACGAAGGAATTTTTTGAACCAGATAGGCTAGTGTCCGTTGTTCGTAGAATTTTAGCAGATTAGTTCGACCCCTGTCCTGTGAAATGATTTTTAAAACCTCACTGGTCGAAAGATTATTTTCTGATTTCATGATAAATGATGTATTATTTATAAATTAAATATTGTAGTTCAGCCTTAACGCCTGATAATAAGGAAATCATTGTGATAAATATAATGTTCAATATGTTTTCTGACTATAGAAATGTTCAATCATGATTCAAGGAATAATGTTTGTAAATTCAACATTTAAACTGTTTTTATTGAATGCATTACACTTAAGTTTTTATAAACACAATTAAAATTTAAATAGTAACTACAAATGTAAGATAAAAGTTTAGTTTAAGGTCTTTTTTTATTTTTTGACTGTAATTTCAGGCTTGATTGACAGTGTTCTTTCATCTGTATTTGAAAACAGACTGATTGAATCTTAAAAATCAAATCTAAACCTCATCCTGAGTCCAATGCTCGAAACATTCGGGTTGTTCAGGTATGTAAACCGTTTGACCAGATCGAGCCTGAATACCTTAAATATATTGCCTATGCCTACACTCCCTTCTATATATGGTACCTTGCCCAGGGTGTAAGTGACCGGTGTGCCATCCTGTTCAACAGGTAATCTGAATAAATCGGTATTGTATTTTGGATCATTTGTTTTTGTTACGTTCCCGTACAAAATTTTGCAAGTGATAATTTCCCTCCAGTTTAATTGTTTTAAAAGAGGAATTTTGTTAAAGAAAAATCCATTGAACGAATGGTCGATCATTAAGGATGTATATTGGTCGGTCACAAATTCAAGAAAATTCATCATGTTGTATGATTCAATCTGATAAGAATACGTCTGGTTGGCCTGAGGCATATTCAGGAGCGGATAGGGCACTTTCCCAAATAATTTTCCGGCTTCCCACACCACATCCGAATAACCCAGGACCGATAAGAAAAACCTTTTATGGATGGAAAACCGAACCAGTTGATAGTCATAATCATTTTTCCAGGCCTTTGATCCGGCATTGATCCTCAATTCGAAGATTGGATACTTGTTATAAAAAGGAATCCTGAATATTTTACCCTGATAAAAACTTTCATGGGGAGCGTATCTTAAATTCAGGTAGAACTCCGAAATATTCAGATTCTTCACATCATTTCCTTCTGCTAAATAGTCGTTATAATTAAAACGCAACGTCCCACCCGGTGTCTCGTTGATAAATTTATACCCCAGAGTATACGAGAAATGATTTTGAAATTCATTGAGATGTTCCAATTTGAAAGTCTTATTATAAAATAATTTATCGTTTACTCCTCTTTTAAAGGATAATAAAAAGTTATCTTCCATTAAAAACTGCATTTGTTGCCCGGGAAGTTGTGTCTCATTCTGATAACTCATCTTTATTGATTTAACGGGGAATTCAAGCAACCCCCTGTTCGTAAACGACCACGATCCACCCAGGTAATACTTGAACAACTGATCCTTTAATCCATAGGCAGCATAAGTTTCCAGGTTATACCTTTTACTGAATTTATCCGTAGTTCTTCCTCCAAACCGGAACCTCAGTCCTTCGATCGGATTATACTGATAAAAAGTATTCACCGGCCCAATCTCAATCTTACCCAGGTCTTCGTATCCAAACAATATCACCGTAGCAATATTCACCGCTCTTTTAAATACAGGAACATTTTGAACACTGTCGATGATGGCATATGTGCCTTCCTCTGATTTGGAGAGTATTTGATGCCTGTGAGCCTGCCAGTATCCGTTGCTCCTTAAATTTGCACTGTCAAGGTATACGAGTCTCTGTCCTTTGAAAATTGAGTCGTTTGCCGGAGGATCGAAACGGTAGTTTTTATATGAAACGGTTCTTTTTCCCAACAGGCTTTGTCCCTTTTTTGTAAATGCAAAGTTAATAGCCGTTTGATCATATGAAACCAACCAACCTTTTTTAGTCTTTTCAAATTCCTGTACAACCTTTACATCTTTTACCCAGTTGATGTTGATATTCTTATTCACGGTGAGTTCCACCCCTTTTATGGCATAAGTTCCATCAAGCTGAATATATAAGAAACCCTGAAAAAGCATATCCTGTTTGTTGCGGGAACCAAAATACAATTTTATGCATTTTCCGGCATCTGTCTGGATGGTGTCCATAATATAATACCTGTAAAATGTTGGAGCCGAGGATGCAACAGGACTTAAAAACTGATTGGTAAGCAACGTAATGTTGTTGTCATATATATCAATGTCCTGGTACAGATACTTAATATTGTCTTCAAGTCCTTTGTTGTCAATGCCTTCAAAACTAACCTTCTTGTTTGAAGTAACGATTTCCTTTTCGCTTTTGGGAGATTTTCGGTAAAAATAATTTGAAATGGACTCCTTCATATACATGGGGAGTATTACTTTTCCGTTATTTTGTGCTGAATCTGTAGTCTCGAACATAAACTGCAGTTTCTTAAAAACTTTTTTTTGTTTGAACTTAGGAGTTATATCATTTAACGCAAACTGAATTTTTTCATATTTTTCAGTGTCGTAATAATCCACAGCCTCTTTTCTGTTTTTATTTTTATTGGCAATTACTTTTTCAATCAACTCAACCGCCGGGTTGTTTTTATTCCGGTATCTTTGTTTTTTTACAGTAACCCCGCTTAGAACATGAGTGTCAGATGTGAGCCATATATCCATTTCCTTGCTCTCTGTTGGAAGAGGTAGTATTTCTGTTTTATATCCCACACAGCTCACTTTTATCTTGCTGTTTGAAGTTCTGTCCGTTGACTTTATCAGCAGGGTAAATTGGCCCGATTCATTTGTTCTGGTTCCCTCGTCCTGATTCGTCAGTGTTATCGACACTGATGAAATAGGCTCATTGACCTGTGCGTCAAGCACAGTCCCTTTAATTACTACAGGTTTGTTCGGTTGTGAAAAAACCACAAACGGTAATAAATATAGAATAAAGGGAAGTATTATTTTTCTTATTTTCATCAATTTTGAAATCTTTCCTTATTGAAATGACGTATAGACATTTCTAAGATGAATAATTATTTTTTCGTTCTAAAACATTTTTGACAGCAAAATGCATCAACTCAACTTCCAATTTCTTTAAATTGTTTTTTATTTAACGATATATAATCAAAACTCAGTAAAGAATACCCACTTAACAAAAAATATAACCACTTAATATTGTTTGCAAATATTTGTATTTTCATAAAGCTTTATTCTTCTAATTTATTATAGTTTTATTCGTCAATGATTGATATAATCAACTATATTGCTAAAAAAAACTATTACAAAGTCTTAGCAATTGTTTTGATATGATTTAGCACCTTATAAAAAGTGGTTACTTCTTCTTCGGTTAAACCAACAATAAGTTTGGTAGTCAAATCAAGCTCTAATGCCAGATACTGTTCGATCACCCTTTCACCTTTTTTTGTGATCATCAGGTACTTTTTTCGTCTGTCCGCAGTGTCAGATACTCTTTTTAAAAGGTCTTTTGCTTCAATAGTATCTATGGTTCTCAATATAGCCGATTTATCCTTTCCCATCGAACAAGCCAGCTCCTGTTGGATTACTTCTTCTTTGTGCATGAATATGACGAGCAATAATCCGATTTGTTCTATAGAAAGGTCGATGTTGTCTTGTTCGGCAATTCTTTTCTTGAGCAAACGACCTACTTCCCGCATCATTGTGCCTACTGCCATTCCAAAAGGGTATTTCTGATTTTCCATTGTTTCTTATTTAATTCTCTGCAAAGATAATATTAATAGTTGACATTATCAACGATTGACAAATGAATATAGTTCATTTGTTTGAACTATATTTGAATTAATCATTCGATTTACTGTAAAAAAATGAAATTCTTTCCGGTTTACGCTAAACTAAATGCGCAACATATTATTCCTTTCGATTTTTTGTTGGTGGTCAATATTCCGGTTTTGGTTATTGCAAGGTTTTAGTAAGTCAGTGTTTGTTGTCCTGTTTCAGTAGGTAAATAATCCTGTCTCAAATTAGACAAATGCGAAATATGCAGATCAGTTATTAATAATATGGATCTAAAACAATGCGTCAATGTCGGAAATTCTGTTGTTTTTAACTGTCTAAGGTATTTATACTGTTACTAAACCTGTATATAATGAATAAGTATGGTCCACTTTATATTGGAGAATTAAAGAGGGTTGATTGGGGGTTCATTCGGAGTTGATAGGGCCGGGACCCTCCTTACCCCCTACCAACCCCCTACCAACCCCCTATCAACCCCCTACCAACCATGTTCAATAGGTACAGGTAATGGGGAGGTAAAGAGAAGACTACCCACAGCCAGAGGATGTATTTGAGAGTTGTATTATTTTATACAGGTGAATATTAATTGCGAAAAATTGGTGGTTTTTTATTTGCTAATTTCATTGCTATTTACAAGGTGTGTAATTAAAAGTGAATGAGATCAATAATAAGGGATTTACAAAATGTCTTTTGAGTTGCCCACACTGAGTAGTTGGGTATTGATAAAAAGTGGACTATAAAACAACCTGATTAAAACTAACCACAAATCACAAAAAATCACACTATTTTCTCGAAGAAATGGATATGAACAAAAATACACCAAAATATCTTTTATTATATATCATAATAATTTAGATTGTTTATCATTAATTTTATAAAACTCTTGTTCTTGTTAAATGTCTTTTGTATATTTGTGGCTTTAAATCAACAAACTTAAATTATCTGTTCTCATTTTAATTTTTAAGACTGTCTTGTTAATTAATTTAAGCTGTTATTAAAAATAAATTATTGAATGATAACGGTTTGAACTGATTATTATAAAATATAAAAAGTCCAGAATAATTGGTTTTGTTAGTTGATCGGATTCTCGTGTTTTACAAAGAGAATGACAATGAAGCAGGTTAATACTTAAAATACAGTGGCTCGAAAATTAATGATTTGAAAGATAAGTAAGTTAATGGATGAATTTAATTTCTGAAATTTAAATCAAACGAGAAAATGAGATTCTATTGATCGATCAAAAAAAAATCCTGCAATTCTGAAGGGACGATTTTCAGTCAAATTAAATGAAAACAACTTATGAAACTAAAAAAAGTAAAATGGATATTCGTATTTCTTTTGTCGATTGTATTATCAGGTATTCAAGCACAATCATCACTTCATGTAAAAGATAAACAAGGTACAGAAACTTTATTTAATTTAACGGATATAAAAACCCTCACTTTTAATTCCGGAATCATCACTGTCAATAAAAGAGATGGTAACAGGAGTGATTTTGCCATGATCGAAATCCGCTATCTGAATTTTGAAAGGACAACATTACCCGATGATTTAGCTTCAACCCTCCAAATGTCAGTAATGCTTTTTCCTAATCCGGTAAAAGAA
>Ga0302215_10001857_pt1 | contig 14789 bp, 9 predicted proteins | sample II_Fen_N3_1_FD_194580 | JGI IMG/M metagenome (GOLD analysis project Ga0302215, IMG submission 194580) | Peat permafrost microbial communities from Stordalen Mire near Abisko, Sweden - II_Fen_N3_1 | ecosystem: Environmental > Terrestrial > Soil > Wetlands > Permafrost | place: Sweden: Abisko...
CTCAACCCCTAAGACCACCCGTGAATTGTACCTGCAATATTGTGCCGGCTGTCATGGTCAGAAGCTCGAACGGTTTGCTGCCCGTCAATGGGTGTACGGCAGTTCCTTAAAAGAAGTCTCCTCGACCATTAAAAACGGACGCCCGGCTATTGGAATGCCCGGTTACACCAAAGCTATGGACGATGAGCAAATTACAGCTATGGCAAATTACATGATCTCAGAAGTGGCAAAAGTACCCGCCATAGTTCCCACAAGCTTTAACGACAAGGATACTGTCAGATCAATAAATTTTTCTTTTGTATTGAAGGAGGCTGTGGGTAAGAACTTAAATATCCCGTGGGGTCTGGCTTTTTTGCCGAACGGTGATATGCTTGTGACCGAAAAAGCAGGTCAACTCTACCTCGTTACTCAAGGAAGGATGACATCTGTTGAAGGTCTTCCGCCATTTGCCGTCAGAGGACAGGGCGGATTAATGGATGTTATTCTACATCCGGGATTCAGCACCAATCATTTAATCTACATTTCGTATATCGATGGAGAATCACCTGATAAAGTAAATACATCAGTTGCCAAAGCCGAACTTATAAAAGGCAGGCTCATCCATTTTAAACGGATATTTCATGCTTTGCCAGAAACAAATTCAGGAGTACAATTCGGAGGGCGCATGTTTTTCGACAATTACGGGTATCTTTTTATCTCGGTAGGCGATCGCGGTCCAAAAGAAGATGCACAGAAACTTACCAATTACAATGGGAAGATTCACAGGATATTTGATGACGGTAGGATTCCTTCCGACAATCCTTTTGTAAAGTCGCCACATGCCATAGGTAGCATCTGGAGTTATGGCATCCGAAATGCCGAAGGTCTCTATTATGAAAAAAAGACCGGTATGATCTGGGAGAATGAGCACGGTCCCAAAGGAGGTGATGAGCTGAATATCATCAAAAAAGGCAAGAATTACGGATGGCCTGCAATTACTTTTGGTGTAGATTATGATGGAACGGTCATCTCTCCCGATACTGCCCGTACCGGCATAGAACAGCCTGTTTTTTACTGGATACCATCCATTGCCCCAAGTTCCCTGACCCGTGTAACAGGTTCTGTCTACAAAGGATGGGAAGGTGATTTTTTAAACGGCTCACTGAGTTTTCAATACCTCGAACGGTTGATCATGAAAGGCAATAAAGTGGTTGGCCGTGAAAAGCTGTTACAAAAGATCGGCCGTGTACGCAATATCGTCCAGGGACCTGATGGTTACCTGTACATTTCTGTTGAGAAATCTGGTAAAATATATAAATTAGTTCCTTTAAAAAAATAGCCGTTAAAAGTGAGGTTTCATAAATTAATTGAATTGTTTACTTTTTTCGCTTTCTTGACTTGCCTTCCCATTCAGGCAATTCAGACAGTTGAAAAGGACACGCTGCGTAATGACACATCCAAAATTACCAGGCATGATTTGAATGAAATTGTTGTGACTGCTTATCAGAATAATCAACCCCTTCGAAACATTTCAGCACCCATTCAGATTATTGGAAAAAGTAAAATTGACATCAGTTATATTGGTGATATTTCATCCGTTTTAAATTCGGTTCCGGGGATACAAATGCAATCGGGCACTTTTCAAACGACTAAAATTACTATCCGGGGCATTGGATCACGAAGTCCGTACAGTACAAACCGCACCAGGGCATTTGTAGATGATATTCCTTTAACAACGGGTGATGGAACCACGGTCATTGATGATGTTGAACTTTCTTTTATTGATAAAATAGAAATTACTAAAGGGCCTTATTCTGCATGGTATGGTTCCGGCATGGGGGGCTCGTTACGTTTTATCAGTTTAAGAGAATCATCAAAGCCCTTACTAATTGAAACAAATATTAGTTTTGGATCTTTTGGATTATTAAAATACAATGGCATAGTTCGTATTTCAAAACCTACAGGATATTTGAATGTTGGTGTAGGGCGGATTTCAGGAGATGGGTACAGGCAAAACAGTAGTTTTTTCCGTAATTCTGTTCTTATATCCGGGCAAATAAAAAAACAAAATAAACTGAATTATTTAGTCATCTACAGCGGTGTGAACGCTCAGACGCCCAGTTCTATCGACATTGAGACATTTAATAATACCCCGTATTCAGCAGCTCCAAATTGGATGAACGTAAGAGGTTATAAAAAATATGATCGCATATTGGGCGGTATTATAGTTAATTCACCAATTGACTCGCATGTTAAAAACAGGGTTGCTCTATCGGGAAGTTTGCATAATGAATACGAGCTCCGTCCATTTAACATTCTGGATGACATGTCATTATCAGCTACCTTACTGGACAATATTGTGTACAGTACTTCAATCTTTACACTTTCTGCCGGTGTTGAATGGCTTCATGAGAATTATTTCTGGCGCATTTTACAAAACAATACGTTGCTCGAAATGCAGAAATCAAAAGAAGTGCGCAATCTGTTCAATACATATATTAGTTTTGACACTAAAATCTGTCCATCAATGATCTTATCACTTTCCGGAAATATAAATTCAACACATTACGCAGTTACCGATTTATTTCCGTCTGACAGCATTGATTATTCCGGCAAGTATTCCAACAGGTATATTTTCTCTCCAACTATTGGATTAAATTTCAACTATACTTCAAATTTAAGTTTGTATACCTCATTGGGTAAGGGATTTTCAAATCCAACTGTCGAAGAAAGCCTCACATCACAGGGATATTTAAACACTTCCTTAAAACCGGAGCAAGGATGGACTTTGAATATGGGAGCAAGAATAAGTACACTTGCTAATTCTCTTTCGATGGATGTTTCGGTATATTATATCCTACTGAATGATCTGCTGGTAACCAGACGAATTTCAGAGGCTCTTTTTTATGGAGAAAATGGGGGAAAGAGTACATTGTCAGGAATTGAAATGCATGCCACATACAAACCCGCTTCTTTTTTTCAAACATTGATTTCGGCAAGTAAATCCGAGAACCGGTTTAACGACTTTGCAAGCTCAAACGTAAATTACAGGAACAATCACTTACCCGGCATTCCTGACACGAATATCAATATGGATATGCAATTTTTATTATTTAAAAGATGGCAACTTAACGCGATTTATACCTATACCGGGAGTCAATTTCTGAACGATGATAACACCGTGAAAACAAACGATTTTCAAACTATGAATCTTCGAACTGCATATACTTTTCATTATCACAAAAAATCTCTGATACAATTCATTGCAACCATTAATAACGTTTTCGATAAAAAATATGCATCGATGGTTCTTATTAACGCGCCATCCTTTTCAGGAGCTGCACCCCGTTATTATTATCCTGCTTTGCCCAGGAATATATTGTTTACTCTTAAAATACAGCTAATTTAAAATTATAGTAAATCTTTTACTTTTCTTAAAGAAACAGTATTTTGAGGATAGTCCCGGCATTGGCAGAAAACATTGTAAATTATTCGTTATTCCTCACTTTCATTTTCAATGATATCCGTTGATGCATCCTGTTTTTTCAATTCGGATTGTTTTTGTTTGCGGTTTCCAAAACTATAGCTCACAGTAAGCCCAACCATCCTGCCATGCGAATAGGAAGAAATGTTTTGATGAAAACCACTCCCTGAAGTCGTTGAACGGTTAATATTCGAGTTCAGCAAATCCCGCACATTCAGGCTCACACTCAGTTTGCGTGCCAGGAATGTCTTGCGTACTCCAAGCTCTACAGCATATTTTTCATTCTCAGTCCCCTGGGAGATGATTTGCGGGGAATCATACTTCACCGTAACCTGACCGGACAATGTATTGCTAAGCATAATATTTGCAAGCATGCTCCCACTCCATGAGAAACCGGAACTACCCGGAATGTAGTTGCGCTGATTAAAAGGATCTATGAAGGAGGCTGAATCCAGTTTGTTGTAATACATATTCAGGGTAGAGGTAAGATTCAGAATTCGAAATACACGGTTTTTTGAAATCAATTCCAATCCTGTCTTGCGGGAAGATGCAATATTTAAAAAGGTATTGTATAGCACACCATTATTTAAATAACTGACAGTTTCAGTCTCATTATCCGTATTATGATAATACACCGATGCAGAGAGGGTTTGTGCATTTCGTGTCATGATATAATTTAATTCCATGGCCGAAGAGTATTCGGGCATTAAATATGGGTTCCCGTACGTAATGTTGTTGGGATCGGAATAATCATGATATGGATCGATCTTTTTACCCCGGTGGCGGTTGACACGATTTGTATAATTAAGTTGGATAGCCGCATTCCCGGGCAACAGGTACGACAGGTAAAAACTCGGATAGACATGAAATATCGGGTCGGAGGTGTAATTCTGTACAGATTTGTCGGTTTCGTTGAGGACATACGCAGTATCTGAAAACTGACGCGTAAAATACTCTGCACGCAGCCCTGCCTGGTAAGTCAGTTTGCCGATACGGTTACCATACGTAATGTATCCGGCATTGGTCTGATCGGTATAATTGAACTCATCAAAATAGGCTGTTAGTGGTAAATTGGAATTCAAATTGTCGGACCCTGATGATCTGTTATCACGCATATTGAATTTACTGTGCCAGCCCGCTTCCAGTTTGCTTTCTTTGGTCAGTTTATTCGAATAATCCACTTTAAATTCGAATTCAGTATTTTTATTGCCCGTTGCCTGAGTGATATTCGATTTAAAGGTCGAATCGGCCATAATCTTTTGGTACAAAGTATTTATATCCCGTGTATGATTGGAGTAAGACACACTGGCTGCAATATTCGATTTTTTTTTCTTGAATTCATGCAGGTAATCCATGGTAACATTCATACTCGGGCGGTTGGATGTCGCTTCATTATACTGGTTATAATCTTTGAGCGGAAAGGAAGAATTATACAATGCTTCCGATAAAATGCTATGTGTTGCCGAATTCTTGGTTCCACTTCCGGCCATTCCGAAGCCCGAAAGACTCAGGGTATTTTTTTTATCCAGATGATAATCTATCCCGGCCCGCATAAAGATACCGGATGTTGTATTGGAGTTGGTGCCTGTTTGTTTCAACAAGGTCGTATCCGTGCCCTGATAATTCCACCGGTCTGAGTTTTTACCTCCTTCAACAGCCTTGGCACGGTATCCCATATTGACATAAGCATACACCTTGCTGCTGTTATAACTAAAACTCGCTCCCAGGTTTTTACCGGGATTTCCTCGTTCGGGGCGGGTGATTCCGGCAGTCAAACTTCCCACATAACCTGTTTTATGCTCCTTCTTCATAACAATGTTGATAATCCCCGCCGATCCTTCGGGATTAAATTTCACCGAAGGATTCGTAATCACCTCAATAGACTCAATGCTTTCTGCAGGCATTTGTTCGAGCACCTGAATCCGGTTGTCGGAGTTTAGCCCGGATGCTTTCCCATTGATCCACACTTCCACATTCGCATCTTTCCGTAAGGATATATTTCCCTGATCATCTACATTAACAGAGGGAATATCTTTCAACACATCAGAGGCTGAACCACCTGCTGCAGCGATATTCTGATCAACGCTGTATACTTTTTTATCAATCTCGAAACGCATTTGAGATCCCTGGCCCAGCACCTCAACTTCCGACAGTTTCTTCGATTTGCTTACCAGTTCCAACTCACCCAAATCGAGGGCAGCGCCTTTCAACGTGAATTCTTTTTTAAGTGTCTTATATCCGACATAACTTACACGCAGTACATAGTCTCCTTCTTCGGTGGCAGGAAGATCCACAATCCCGTTTTTGTCCGAAATAGCGCCCTTTACGAGCTTATCAGAGCCTTGTCTGAACAATGCCACATTTACAAATTCGAGTGGCGCCAGAGTCGTAGCATCCACCACCGTTGCTTTTATACCGGGCGAAGCAGCCTTTAATGAAAAAGTAAGAGAAAACAAGAGAATTACAAAGAAGATTTTTTTCATAGTATATTATAAATACAAGCGGGTATTTCCATTTCACGAAACCAATCGACCCGCTTTTTTTCAAATTTTTAAGTATTATTTTTTATAAATTCAAAAAGAATGCTTTACTCCAACCTTATACTAATAATTGTACAAATCTACTGAAAAAATCGCCTAATTCATAAAAAAACAATTTGTTTATATATTTCAATCAATATTCAGGTTGAAACGTTCATTCTAAGTCTTTTAATGAACATTTCATTTTACAAATCTAAGAGAAAAAGTCTTTAGGTTTGACATAATAAAAGTCGGACAAAAAAAAAGATAGGCTGAACGATATGTTCAGCCTATCTTTTAAGGTTTATAAAACGATACGAAACAGTTACTGAATAACCAGGTCGTACGTCATTCGTGCCTGAATACCATTAATTTTATCCAGGTTTTTGATTTGTTCGAAGGCATGGTATTGTTCGCCCAGTTGTGCTTTTAAAAACCGTGTTTCGACATCTTTACTGAAGTTCTTCATAAATTTGGTGGCAAAATCTTCTTTTTCGGGATATTCGCTGATGTTATAGGTGGTCAGTTTTGCTTTGGCAACTGCCATTTTAATGGCATCGTTCAATCCGCCAATCTTGTCAACCAGCCCAATTTTCAATGCATCTTCTCCTGTCCAGACACGGCCTTCGGCAATGGCTTTGATTTGTACGGCCTTCATTTTACGGCCATCTGCACATCGTTTCACAAACAACTCATATCCCCGGTTGACATAATTTTGCATCAAACTGCGTTCTTCAGGTGTAAAGGCACGGTTGACGGTAATTGCATCACTCATTTTGTTGGTTTTAATACCATCCCAGGTGATACCCAGCTTTTCGTTCAATCCGCTGATATTTGGAATCACTCCGAAGATTCCGATCGATCCGGTAATGGTATTGGGTTGAGCAACAATTTTGTCGGCCATGGCAGCAATATAATATCCTCCGGAAGCGGCATAATCACCCATGGAAACAATCACCGGCTTTTTGGCTTTCAACATGGTGATGGCATGACAGATCTGTTCGGAAGCAAATGCACTGCCTCCCGGGGAACTGATACGAAATACCACTGCTTTTACCTGGTTGTCTTTGGCTACATCGTTGATGGTTTTCACCATGTTTTTCGCAACAATGCCATCTCCTTCATTATCGGTGATCTCACCAATGGCATAAATAACAGCCACTTTATTTTTATCGTACTTGCTGGTATCGGCAACTTTGTTCATGGCCGAATGTTTCACAAAAACAAGTTTATCTCCTTTTTTCAGGCTTTTATCACTCATCTTGAGAATACTGTCCACCTGATCATTGTACACCAGGGAATCGACCAATGCATATTGTTTTGTCTTTTCAGTAGGCTGAAACATCAACATTTCGTCGGCATACATATTGAGCTTTTCGAATGGAATCTTGCGGGATAATGAAATTTCATTCACGATGGTCTTCCAGATTGAATTCATGAATACTGTCACCTGCAAGCGGTTGGCATCACTCATTTTTGTACTGATCAATGGTTCGACAGCCGATTTAAAAGTACCGACCTTGACGATTTGCATTTCAATTCCCAGTTTATCCAGGGTCTTTTTAAAGAACATGGTTTGAGCGGATAATCCTTTCAGTTCGAGCATACCCTGTGGATTCAACAGGATCTTATCGGCAACCGAAACCAGGTAATACATGCGTTGTGAATAATTGTCGGCATAGGCAACAATAAATTTACCTGATTTTTTAAAATCCAACAACGCATTACGGATTTCTTTTATAGAAGCTATACCACCCGAAAGTGATCCTCCTTTAAGATATATACCCACGATATTGGGATCTTTCTTTGCCTTATCGATATTGGATAATACATCATCCAGCCCGATAGAAATTTCGGAAGATTTACCTAATGCCGAATTAAAGGCACCGGAGAAAGGATCATCCTGCGAACGGTCGATCAGGGTACCTTCAAGGGTCAATTCATAGACCGAATTAGGCTTCAATACTGTTGCCGATTCACCGGCACCGGCGATGGCACCTATAACGGCAAATGAAATCAACATGATGAGTAACGAAGCAATAAAAATTCCCACAATGGTGGCAAGGGTGAATTTTAAAAACTGTTTCATATAAAGGTAGTTTGTTGGTTTAAAATTAATTTAATTTAATGATACAAAGTAAAACATTCTTTTTCGTATCACAAAATAATCTGAATTTTATTCTGAGTATGGATTAATTAAAGATGTAAACAGTCTTTATCCTGCAGGTATGAAAAAAAAGGCCCTCACATTTCTTTCGAATACTATGATGCAACGTTTTCGAAAGCGCGAGGGCGAAATAAGATAAAAAAAAGTTTACATAGAAAATGACTATTCTGAATTGCAAAAAGTAAAAATGAAAATGCATCAGGGTTGAGGGTACAAATAAAACGTTTACATAGTTATTTACGAGTTGCTATAATGGAAGTCAAAAAATCCCGATCATCGGGGTTTACAAAGAAAACGCTCAAAGGTACTTCGTACGCTTTGAGGTTTTCCTTGAGATTCCGGTATTGCTTATTTGATTTCAATCATACGGGAAGGTTTTGGTTTTGATTCTTCCTTTTTTGGAATGCTCACAAACAAAATCCCTTTATCATAAGTGGCATCAATCCGTTCGCTATCGGCAGAATGAGGCAAGGTAAATGAACGGGTAAATGATTGATAACTAAACTCACGTTTACTGTAGCGTTCATCCTCTTTTGTTTCATTCTCAATTTGTTTTTCGGATGAAATGGTCAATAGATCATGATCAAGTTCTAATTTGAAATCTCCTTTTTCAAAACCGGGTGCAGCGACTTCTACTTTAAACTCATCGGAATTTTCCTTAATATTCACCGATGGTAAAGTAGTATTTGTCATTGAAAAATTTCGGTTTGACCAATCGAATAAATCGCCTTCAAAAAAACGGTCAAACATTGAAGGTAGTTGATTTGAAAATCTAACCAGTGACATAGCTTAATCCTCCATTTTTAAAATATTAGACATTCATTTTATTTGTTCGATATATTCCAAGCAAACAGAATGCCATAGGCTATTAAATGACATTTATAAATTAATCAGCTATGCGTCAGTGACAAATAGACAGCTATTTATTTCTTTATTTAATTGAAGTTCCATTAAGGGCATTCAAATACTTCTAATTATCAACTGAATAGATTGGCCGTCAAAGCACCATTTTCCAATCAATTGACACTGAAATTATGTCATTATTTTCGTGTTTTAATAAATTTATGTATATATATTATTCAATTTCTTAAACATTTTCTGCATGTGTCCGGTTATAAGTTAGCTTACAACACTTAAAGCTTCCGTACAATGAAAAAAAGAAGAATTCTGGAGTCATTATTCTTTATTTTAATTAGTCAGTTGGCTGTCCAGAGTGCATTTGCCGTAAAGGCCTATCCATTTCCTGTTCAGGTGCTTCAACCGGATGGAACTACAATTACAGTTCTTTTACACGGAAATGAATTTCACCATTTTAAAACATCCGAAGATGGATACCTTTTAAAAGAAAATGGGAAAGGAATAATGACCTATGCAACCATAAGTTCTGCAGGCGAAGTGGTTGAAAGTGAATATGCAGCTCATGATGCACCATATCGATCTCTGAAAGAAACGCAGTTTTTGAAAACGGTGAATTCGACCGAAATGATCCGGAGAATCCAAACAGTGCCACTTAAAAGCAAAGCATTTAGAACTCCTTCATCACCTCAAAAAGTATTTCCATCTACAGGATCTCCAAAATCAATCGTCATATTGGTAAATTTTTCGGATTATGCTTTTGTTACACCATATCCTCAAACAGCCTTTACCAATTTATTAAATCAGGATAGTTATAGCACTAATGGCGGAACAGGTTCGGCAAGGGATTATTTTATGGCAAGTACCTATGGAAAGTTTTCACCTGAATTTGACGTTTACGGGCCTTATACATTACCGCAAACTCTAAATTATTACGGACAAAATGATGCCGGTAGGAATGATACCAACGCCGTTCAACTGATTGTCGATGCGTGCACTGCTGCCGACAACAACGGTGTCGATTTTTCGAAATATGACACCGACAATGATGGCATTGTCGATAATGTGTTTGTTTATTACGCAGGATTTAATGAAGCCGAACATGGTTCTACCAATACAATATGGCCTCACCGCTGGGCTATCTATCCACAATCGGTATACCCTTCGGGATACAATTATTCAGGAACGGTAGCATCGGTAACTTTCAAAGGGAAAAGAGTGATGGACTATGCCTGTACTTCTGAATTAAGAGGTTCAACAGGTACTGACATGTGCGGGGTGGGTACTTTCTGTCATGAATTCGGTCATGTATTGGGTCTTCCCGATTATTACGATACATCGGGCTCAAGATTACCTACTTTAAATTCATGGGACATTATGGATTCAGGGAACTACAACAACCTGGGCAGAACACCTCCGGCCTATTCAGCATATGACCGTTTCTTTCTGGGGTATCTTATTCCTGAGCCTAAATCTTCGACTACTCAACTTTCATTAGACCCCCTTTACCAGGGTAAGACTTCCGCGGCATCGACATCTAATCAAGCCTTCTTATTATCGGAAACAACACATAATTTAAATGGAGCCAATCCAAGCCCCGGTGAATTCTTCCTGCTGGAATACCGTACAAAGACAGGATGGGATACATATTTGCCTGGAGAAGGAATGTGTATCTGGCATGTAGATTTTGACCAGACTGCATGGGATAATAATATGCCGAATGTTTACACCGGGACAATCCAAACACAGGCAAGTCACATGCGGGTATACCTGATTCCACCTACCGGAGTAGGGACAACACCTCCCACCTATGCTTTTACGAACGGATCGTTTACTCCCACTCTTTGGGATGGAACGGATATAAACAGGGAACTCGGAAATATTGTAATGTCGTCATCAAACGTTACGATTGATTTCATGTCACCTACTCTGACAACTTTAGGGGATTTTAGTGGTTTTAAAACGACCCTGGGTACCCCATCGGCGGTTCAAAGTTTAACTATTACCGCATTAAATTTAACCGGGGACCTGAATTTGAAACTATTAAGTAATTCTGTCTTTGAAATGAAACTTTCAACAGATAAATCCTGGAGTAAAAGTCTGAGCATTCCACCGGTTTCAGGGAAAGTGAATGCCATTATTCAACTACGTTACAATCCATTATTAACTGGAAATCAAACAGATCAACTCAGCATATCAAATACAAACCTGTCATCAAAAGAATTTACTTTAAGCGGCACTGCTGTTATAGGTCCGAATTCACCGGTAATTTATGTAGGGAAGATAGACAATACATTATCATTTCCGACAACAAAATTTAATTTTAGTACGATCAAAACTATCAAAATTCAAACGACTGATCTGTCGGATGATCTAATCGTTGATGTGACAGGTACAGATGCCGGAATGTTCACTGTATCGGCAACAACGATTTCCATGAATGCTGCGAATGGTACAGATGGTGCCGTCATAACAATAACCTATACTCCCAAGACTGCCGGAATCCATACCGCAGAGTTGATCATCTCCGGAGGTGGGTTGAATCCTGTCAAAGCTATTTCTCTTACTGGAACAGGAATTTAAGTAAGTGTTATCATAAAAAAAGAGGCCGTCATGAAGTGTGACATCCTCTTTATTTGAACAATGTGAGCCTGATCCTGTCTAAGGATTAACACCTCACTTTTTTTTGCCATTCAATTATTACAAACTAATGAATAATTCACCTTCAACTTCATTAAATTTCACTTTTCCTTCACGTGCAAGCCAACCCAGGGCTAAGTTCAGGTCTTTTTCTGCAAGTTTTGTTACTTTTTTAACGGCTTTCACATTCAATTCGCCACCGTCCAGTGCCGTCCATATTAAACCGGCATTTTGTCCAATTTTTTCTGATAACATAATAGTTTGGTTTTTAAAGTTATGTTCGTAAACTAATCAACGCAAATGTACATATTTTATGTTATTAAACATGTAAATAAAATCTTATTTATTGCAAATCAAAAATATTTCTTAGTTTTTGTACATTTCGTCAATCTGTGATTTGTATTTTTGCATAATAACTGTACGACGGATTTTTAATGTATTGGTTAACTCACCGCTTTCAATGGCAAAACTTTTTTTGATTAATATAAACTTTTTAATCAATTCATAATTGGCCATTCCTTTTTGTCGTAGAGCAATTCTTTCTTGCATGAAGTTTATAACCTCAGTGGACTTTAATAATTCGTCAATGGAGGAATACCTGATTTTATTCTTTGTGGTATATTCTTCCAGTGGCTGAAGCGATGGTGCAATAATGGCTGTTACATAATTCCTTTCATCTCCAATCACTGCAACCTGTTCGATATATTTATCCAGACAGAGCCGGGTTTCAATTTCCTGAGGTGCGATATATTTTCCGTTGGAGGTTTTAAACATATCTTTAAGCCGTTCGGTCATAATGATGGTATTCCCTTTAATTATTCCGGCATCACCTGTTTTGAACCAACCATCAGAGGTAAATGCAGCTTCATTTGCTTCGGGGTTGTTATAGTATCCCGGAAAAATGGTTTTACCTTTGAGTAGAATTTCATTGTCCTCTCCTATTTTCACTTCAACATTGGGCATTATTGTGCCAACGGTTCCAATTTCATATCCGGCAGATTCAAAACAACTCACCGTGGCGGTACTTTCTGTTAATCCATACCCATAAACAACAGGTAAACCAATACTTTTAAAAAACAGGGTAATTTCATCCGAAAGGCGGGCACCTGCAATGGGCAACATATTCGCGTTTTCAATCCCTAAAGTATGTTTCACTTTTGAGAAAATAAGTCTGTCGGCAACGAGGTATTTTGCTTTAAGTAAAAGACTGGGTTGTTTACCAAGACGTAGATATTCAATATTATACTTTTTCCCGATAGCCAATGCCCAGGTAACTACACCCAGCATAAAGGGAGTGAACTTAGACAAATTATCCTGAACACCGGCATAAACTTTCTCCCAGAACCTTGGAACAGCGCACATAAGGGTAGGCCGGACATCTTTAATTGTTTGTTGAATTTCAGTAGGTCGATGATTAATATAAATGGTTGCACCTTTATAGAGGCAATAATAACACCAGGTACGTTCAAACACATGCGAAAGGGGAAGAAATGCTATGGTAGTGTCTTTGTCAGTTATACCGGTTAATCGTATCGAATGAATCCGCATCGCTTCGTTGAAACAGGAATGAGGCATCATGACTCCTTTAGGATTTCCGGTAGTGCCGGATGTATATAAAATACAGGCTAAATCACTTTCAGTGGATTCATTCTGCCGGTTTTCTACTTCAAAGTGTTTGGAAGATTTCTCTCCGGATAAAAGAAAATCGCGATAATACATAGTATGCGCAGATTCGGCAAATACGACATTTGTATCAAAAACAATAATTTTCTTTAAGAACTTTGAATTTTGTTGAACTTCGTGTGCCACATCATATTGCTGCTGATCACCTACAAATATAATCTCTATTTCGGCATCATTCACAATAAATTCCACCTGTGGAGCTGTTGAAGTGGCATAAAGCGGTACCATGACAGCACGGTTGGCAAACAAGGCAAAATCAATAATTAAATTCTCGGCTTTGTTTTGAGAAAATTGAGCAACCCGCTGATGTTCTACCACTCCTAATTCGACAAAAGCTTTTGCAACAGAATGTACATGGCCGGCAAATGCAGTCCAGGATATTTTACTCCATTCGTCTGTAAGTTCTGCACGATGGTACATAGCCACTTTATCGCCATATTTTTTTGCCTGTGCAAATATCATTTGAGAAAAATGTAGATTTTCCATGGTGTGTTTTTAAAGTTAATAATGAAATGACCGTGACAAAGATAGATATAAAACCGTGGAAGTTGCACATTTATGTGGATAATGTGCATTTGCGTTTTTCTTAGCCTCTAATATACATGCGATTAAACATCTATGTCTGTCGATTGGTTTTCAGGGGAGGGATTAATTTCAGTAGGATCTTGTTTGAGTTGAAGTATAAAATCGGGATTTGAGTCTATCTGCTGACAGGCAATCTGAGAAACAAGTTGTTGAGACTCTTTCTTGCTCGTACCGGTAGCCTGACAAATAGTTTTGCCATTTATTACCAGAGAGGTTTGAAATAAATGTTTATTCGATTTACTCAGTATTTCTTCCAACAGGATAAATTCAGGTTCGAACCTGTTCTTTTGACACCATTCAATCAGCCTGGATTTAAAATTCACTTCATTTTCGGCCACTTTATCTAAATCGATAAAAGTGTGAATCAACCGTTGTTCTACAAACTTCTTGCATTTCCGGTAGCCCAGGTCCAGGTAGATGGCACCCATAAGAGCTTCCAGAGCATTTCCGTAGATATTATTATTGGTGTGGGTATTTACGTACCTGGTTACTTTAACAAGTTTATCCAGTCCTATTTCAACAGCAAGCACATTCAAGGAATCACGTTTAACTATTTTCGAACGGGTATTCGTCAGGAAACCTTCGCGTTGATTTTTATATCTGTGGTAAAGAATATCAGTAACTACAGAATTCAGTACAGCATCACCCAGGAACTCAAGACGCTCGTTACTTAATTGGAGTCCGTCATCAGTAAGAATTGAAACGGATTTATGCCGGACAGCCAACTGGTAGTAGTCTATCTTATCGGGGTAAAACCCAAGCACCTGATAGAATAAAAAATAAGGCTCTTTTCGAGCATTCGAAAGGAGCCTTATTTTACGGAGTATATTTTTAATCACAAACTTACTTTTTGTATTTCTTCACGATAACACTAGCG
>Ga0302215_10001858_pt1 | contig 14788 bp, 14 predicted proteins | sample II_Fen_N3_1_FD_194580 | JGI IMG/M metagenome (GOLD analysis project Ga0302215, IMG submission 194580) | Peat permafrost microbial communities from Stordalen Mire near Abisko, Sweden - II_Fen_N3_1 | ecosystem: Environmental > Terrestrial > Soil > Wetlands > Permafrost | place: Sweden: Abisko...
ATTCAGAGCAAACTTGTGTTAGTTAATTTATCTCCAAAGGATAGTCAAGATATTATTTCCATGAATTAATATTTCTAATTAATACTATTTAAGTTATCCTGAGATTTAAAAAAGTTGGCTATAGTGCTATAGGTGTTATTCTGATTTTTTATTTCAGAACGTTTTACGATTGTTTTTATCATTGTACATCTGATTTATTCGATATTTATGTAACATTTCCCGACCTATATAGGTATTCCTTTCAGTACTTTAGAAAATAGACATTTGAAAATTTATATATTATAGGATTAACTTTTTTTTAAAATCACTTTTGATATTTTGATGTCACTTCTTCCTGTTAGTAAATTTCTATTCTCTTTTACTTTTAAATGGTTTTAATTTTTTTCTCTATAGGTATCTATCTTTTTTAAAGATATTTTTCTAAACTTAAAATGGTTTCTATATTGCAAATTAAAAATCGAAATAATTGTTCACTCCTGTATTATTTTCCAACACTAAATTAATTATTGTCCGCAAAGATATAATTTTTCATCGGAAATTTGTACCTTTGCGCTCCCGATTAAAGAATAAAAAGATTAAAATCAAACACTTAAAATAAGATATGAATACAAACGAATTATTCAGCACTTTACCATATAAAGTAGCTGACATGTCGATGGCTGACTTTGGCCGAAAAGAAATTGAATTAGCTGAAAAAGAAATGCCGGGTTTAATGGCTCTAAGAGCAAAATACGGACAGCTAAAGCCATTGAAAAGTGCACGGATTATGGGATCGCTTCACATGACCATTCAAACAGCCGTACTGATTGAAACGCTTGTTGAACTAGGAGCTGAAGTTCGTTGGTGCAGTTGCAATATATACTCAACTCAGGATCATGCCGCTGCTGCAATTGCTGCTACCGGCGTTCCGGTTTTTGCATGGAAGGGTGAAACTCTTGAAGAGTACTGGTGGTGTACACTTCAGGCACTGACCTTCGAAGGACATAAAGGCCCGAATGTAATTGTTGATGATGGTGGAGATGCTACCATGATGATTCACGTGGGGGGAGCAGCTGAAAAAGATGCCTCTACCCTTGATAAACCGGCTGATGGAGATGATGAACGGTTGCTGTATGCTATTTTGAAAAATGTACTGAAAGAAGACAGTACGATCTGGTCACGTATGATTCCTGAAATACGTGGTGTTTCGGAAGAAACAACTACAGGTGTTCACCGTTTGTATCAAATGTTGCAGGAAGGATCTTTATTATTCCCTGCATTTAATGTAAATGATTCTGTAACAAAATCGAAATTTGATAACCTTTATGGTTGCCGTGAATCACTGGCTGATGGGATAAAACGTGCTACTGATATTATGTTGGCAGGTAAAGTGGTGGTTGTTTGCGGGTATGGTGATGTTGGAAAAGGATGTGCTAAATCCATGTTGGCTTATGGTGCCCGTGTAATTGTTACTGAAATTGATCCGATTTGTGCTCTGCAAGCATCGATGGAAGGTTTTAAAGTGACTACCATCGAAGAAGCTCTATGTGAAGGAAATTTATACGTAACCACTACTGGTAACAGAGATATAATCAGAATAGAACATATTGCAAAAATGAAAGATGGTGCAATTATCTGCAATATTGGTCATTTTGATAATGAAATTCAGGTTGAGAAACTTAAAAAATTCCCTGGAATAAAACTTGTTAATATCAAACCTCAGGTTGATAAATATATTTTCCCTGATGGTCACAGCATTTTATTGCTGGCTGATGGTCGTTTGGTAAATCTGGGATGTGCTACCGGTCATCCATCTTTTGTAATGAGTAATTCATTTACCAACCAAACCTTGGCACAAATAGAATTGTTTACGAAGGATTATGCAATTGATGTTTATCGTTTACCTAAATATCTTGATGAGGAAGTAGCACGTTTACACCTCGAACAATTAGGTGTTAAACTTACTGTACTTACACCCGAACAGGCAGCCTATATTGGTGTTGATGCGAAAGGACCTTACAAACCAGAACATTACAGATATTAATTTGTAATAACAAATTCAAAACTATTTAAAAAGCCGCATTCAACTTATTGAATGCGGCTTTTTAGTTGTTTTAGAAACCATACCTGTTGTCTTTGTGAATTATCTGATTCGTAACCTGATTCCGGGTTTAATATGGGTCTTTGGCTTAATTCCGTTTAATTTACACAGAGATTTTACATTCGTTCCGTTTCTTGCCGCAATTCTTTGTAAAGTATCATGTTTTCTTACTTTATAATATTTTGCCAAGGGTGAAACTTTTACTTCATGTTGATAGTAGAAGGTTTGTTTCTTTGTAATTAAATAGGATCTATTCCTCACATGTCCTGTGGCGAAATCGATAATATGATTTGGATTAATCGCATTCCCGATATAGCGTGTCTCAAAATGTAAATGCGGACCGGTGGAATGTCCGGTATTTCCACCAAAAGCTATCAATTGACCGGCTTTTACATTTTGATTTAGCAACACCAGTACAGCTGATAAATGGCCATAAACAGTTTCTAAGCCATTGTTATGACGAATGACAATATAATTCCCATAACCTCGTGCTTCATAATCTATAATCCTTACTTTTCCTGAAAATGCAGAACGAACAGAATCACCTATTTTTAATCTGAGATCAACGCCATAATGAAACCTGTAGCGACGGGGTCCGAATTCTGAAGTGATCATGCCATGTACAGGAACAAAAAAATTGGAACAGTTAATCCTTACAGAATCTGGTAAACTGTCGATTGGTATTTTATAGGGATTTACATGATCACTGGTCCATATATTGTTGTAGATGTCTTCGGCTGGATGATTCTCCATTAAATCATCCGAATTATCATTCAACATTTCATGATATACGTTTACTGTATCCCTTTTGGGGATAAGTGAAAATCTGGATTGCTGAGACAGACAACCCAAAGAAAGGATTAAAAAAATAATTAAAGAAATATATTGTTTAAATGAAGAAGGCATAAAATACATTTAGTGATGCATATTTTTGTATGCATAATTTATAAATCAATCAATAATAGAAATCAACCACTATATTTCATCATTTGCATATAAATAGTTCAATATTTCCTGATCGAACTCAAAGATTTCTTTTTCTGTGAAAAATCTCGCTAATTCTTCTCTTGCATTTTCAACAGAATCTGAAGTATGGACAATATTCTCCTGAACACTTACGCTCAGATCCCCTCGAATAGTGCCGAATGCAGCTTCACGTCCGTTTGTTTTACCTGCCATCTCGTGAACAATATGAACAGCCTCAAGCCCTTTCCAGCAACATACGATGACCGGAGTAATCATCATTGAATCTTTTATCCGTTTGAAGTAAGGTCGTTGGACCAAATGTGCATAATGATCGGCCAGAATTTCATCTGTCAGCTGCATCATTTTTATTCCACACAATTGCAACCCTTTTCGTTCAAACCGATGAATTACTTCTCCGATTAACCCTCTTTGAATTGCACCGGGTTTAATAATTACTAGTGTTTTTTCCATGTTATTAGGGGATTTTAATGTCGTTTATTTATAATGCTGTCCAAAATTAAAAAAATGGTGGTTGTCTTCAAAGAAAGTTCTATATTATTAACTTATTGAACCCCAATTTAAGGTATTAGTTTTCATTTTTTTTAATTGATTTCCCATTACTCTGTTCTCATTGGCTTCGAGTTGGGGATCTGTTTCAAGTATTTCAAGAGCTACTCTTCGTGCTATTTCAAGCATTTTACCATCCTGTGCCAGATTTGCAATTTTTAAGTCGAATGGTAAACCACTTTGTTGAGTCCCTTCCATGTCACCTGGACCACGAAGTTTTAAATCGGCTTCTGAAATTTCAAAACCATCATTCGTTCTAACCATAATTTCCATTCGTTTTCTTGTTTCAATAGCTAATTTAAAACCCGTGAGTAGGATACAAAATGATTGTTCTGCTCCACGTCCAACTCTTCCGCGTAGTTGATGCAGTTGGGATAACCCAAATCGTTGGGCACTTTCGATCACCATTACCGAAGCATTCGGTACATTTACACCCACTTCAATCACTGTTGTTGCAACCATAATCTGAGTTTCCCCCCTGACAAATCTTTGCATTTGAAAATCTTTTTCTTTTGCTTTAAGTTTCCCATGCACCATACTCACTTTGAAGTTAGGAAATGTTTCCCGAATATATTCATATCCTGATTCAAGATTTTGCAGATCTGTTTTTTCTGATTCCTGAATTAAAGGATAAACAATATATATTTGTCTTCCTGTTTCAACCTGCTTTGCTAAAAATCCATTTAATGCCTGACGTTTATTTTCGTAATAGTGATAAGTCTGTATTGGTTTTCGTCCCGGTGGTAATTCATCAATGACAGAAATACTCAAATCACCATAAACTGTCATTGCAAGTGTCCTTGGTATCGGAGTGGCAGTCATTACTAAAATATGAGGCAATTGAGAACTCTTCTTCCAAAGTTTCGATCGCTGTTCTACTCCGAACCGATGTTGTTCATCTATGACCACAAGACCCAGGTTTGCAAATTGAACTACATCTTCAATCAGGGCATGAGTTCCTATCAAAATATTAATTTCTCCATTTCTGAGTTTCTCATGAAGAATGATTCTGTCTTTTGGACGTGTTGAACCGGTGAGCAATGCAACCTGAACGCCAAGTTCACCCAAAAAATCAGTCAGACTTACCATATGTTGATTTGCCAGTATTTCAGTAGGTGCCATAATACAGGCTTGAAAGCCATTGTCCACTGCTATCAACATAGCCATTAAAGCAACCAGCGTTTTTCCACTTCCAACATCTCCCTGAAGCAATCGATTCATTTGTCTACCTGAAGCCACATCGATACGTATTTCGCGTAAAACACGCTTTTGGGCATTTGTTAATTCAAAAGGTAAGTGATCATTAAAAAAAGAATTGAAATAATGTCCTATAATGCTAAAAACAAATCCTTTATAATGTTGGTCGCGCCATTTGGTATGTTGCAGAATATTTAGCTGGATGTAAAATAATTCTTCAAATTTAAGTCGTTGGCGTGCTTTGTTAAGTACATCGGCATTCTTAGGAAAATGAATGTTGACTAACGAATCTGTCAGATTCATTAATGAGAATTTTTTCAGTAAATAAGATGGAAGACTTTCTGGTATCCCTGATTTAATACTTTGAATTAATGGAAAAATGATTTTCTGAATGGTTTTTGAGTTCAGAAAGCTACTCTTCATTTTCTCGGAAGTATTGTAAAATGGTTGTAATCCCATTTGCTCAGGTGGTGGAAGTTGCGAGGCAATTTCAATTTCAGGATGAACAATGCTAAACCGGCCGTTAAAAGCAGTAGGCTTTCCAAAAACGACATATTCAATATTGGTATGAAATTTATCAATGACATATTTAATCCCTTTAAACCAAACTAATTCAATGCTGCCGTGACCATCTGTAAAAATTGCAGTAAGTCGTTGATTGTGCCCTTCTCCTGCTTTCTCAAATCGTACAATCATGCCTTTAACCTGAATAAAAGGCATGTTTTCTGATATCTCATGTAGATAATAAAACCGACTTCTATCTACATATTTGTAAGGATAATGACGCAATAAATCCTCGACACTGTTAATGCCTAGTTCTTTACATAGCAGATCTGCCTTTTTAGGACCTACTCCTGAAAGAAATTTTATGTCAGTTTGAAAATCCATTTATTTATCCTGATATATAAATACCAAAAGGTATTTTTCTCAATATGTAAATAATAATGAAAGATGTAACTAAAGTCATCAGACTAATCAAAGGCAATGAAATTAAGGGATGTGCCATAGTCCAGAAAATGCCATTGTTAAAGAAAATCCCAATAACCAGAATATGAACCAGGTAAATTCCGTAACTGTAATTGCTAATCGCCTGTTGAATCATTAATAGATACTTGTTTTTAATTTTCGAATCTTTTATTATAAGAAAAATTGCGATGGTCTGAATGATACTATTTACTGTTAAGTAACTATATATTCTTAAATCAAGTTTATGAGCTTCTTTGCTGAATATATATGTTGAAACTGCTGATATAAATATGCTTAATATAAATATAATCGAAGAATACCATCGGATTTTTCGAGTGATTATTGTTGATTTACTTAGTAAATACCCTAATAAAAGATATCCTGTGTAAAGAAAATACCCCAATAATTTACTCCAGTATTCTTCTGACCAACAATAAAGATTTAAAGGAACAGACCTACAAACGAAAGTAAGTATTAACCAACCTGCAAGGATGTATAAAATTATTGAATTGTTTATCTTTCTTAAACCATTTCCAATAAATGGAATAAACAGGTAGATAAATAAGATCATGTAAATATACCAAAAATGCTTGGATATGCCTTCCTTTAAAAATAAATCAGTACCCCATTGTAATATGGTACTGAATGTTCTCGGTTGTTGAGTTGGTGTCAGAATAATCCATCTATAAATACAATAAGCTACCATCCAAAATATAAAAGGAAAAAGAACCCTCGTAATTCTCCTTTTATAATATTCGGCTAACTTGTATTCCTTTGTAAGCAAGGTTGCTCCGCTTAACATTAAAAAGAGAGGAACTGCAAACCTTACTGCACTATCCGTAAAATTCCCGATCCACCAGAATTCCATGTTTTTGCCGTAAATCATTTTTACTGTTGGAGTGGATATATGAATAATAATCACTCCAAGTGTGGCTAAGGACCTCAGGGTGTCAAGCCATTGTATGTTTTTGATGGGTAAAACCATTGATTAATTCGATTTCAGGCATTCAGATTTTAGAATTGTTTCCGCCAGATTCAGGTCAAACACAGTTGTAATCTTGATATTTTCACGATTTCCTTCAACCAAATGAATTTTTGTCCCTAACGCTTCTACAATTGTAGCATCATCTGTAAACAACGGAGAAAAACTCTGTTCATATGCTTTTTTTAAAATTTCACTATTGAAAACCTGAGGTGTCTGAACCAGTTTATAAGTTGTTCTATCAACAGATAAACTGCCATTTTCATCCACTTTCCTGATACTTTCCTCCAAATCCATTACTGGAATGGCCGAACCATGTTTGTCAGCTTCGTCAAAACAACGTGCTATTGTTTGAATACTTACAAAAGGACGTACACCATCGTGCACGGCTACTAAGGCTGGATCATCAATTAGTTTCAATCCGTTTTTGACTGACTGGTAGCGGGTTTGACCTCCTGTAACAATTAGGTGATTCAGTTCGAAATAATGCTTTTTGCAAAGTAATTTCCAATATTCAATTTGAATTACAGGCAGCACTAAGATAAGTTGGATAGATGTATTATACCGGTAAAATGCTTCAAGGGTGTACATTAAAACAGGTTTCCCGCGTAATTCAATGAATTGTTTGGGAATATCTGCTTGCATTCTCAATCCTTTTCCACCGGCAACTATAATTGCAAATTTGGTTTTTGTCATGATGAGTTTTAAAAAAAAACTAAAGCAAAGATAAGCATTAAGTATTTATTTTTTAATAGTAAATAATAAATAATTGTCAAAAAAATTGATTATTAGAGGATTAGAAAACAAATTATCAACAAATTGGTATAACTTGTCTGAAAAACCGCAACATTTGTATAACTTTGCAGCTTAAATAACTTTGAAATATGAAAAGAAAAGATTTTATGTTTGTTACTGTTTTATTGCTAATCGTGAGTTTTTTACAGGCACAGCAAAATCAGGATTTAAAACGAAACAATATTTTTGAAACACTTTCATCTTCCGATTCTACGACTCATGCAACTGTAAAAATTCATCAGGACAAAAGAATAGATCAATTATTGTCTAATAAAAGGAACCCTAATTCAAATCAGAACCAAAGTACCACAAATGGTTACAGAGTTCAGGTTTTTTCAAGCAATGTTCAACGTATAGCAAAGAATGATGCTTTTAAGATTGAAAGACAAATTCGTGAAACTTTTCCAAATCAAACAGTATATGTCAATTATTCCTCTCCTTTTTGGAAAGTTAGGGTTGGAGATTTTACCACACATATACAAGCTCAATCATTTCGTTCTAAATTAATTGAAGCTTTTCCTAATTTGAGAAGCGAAATCTATATAGTTCGTGAACAAATAATTATTTCAGCTTCTAAATAAATATATATATATATAATGGACTTTAATATCAATCAACCAGTTCCTTTTGATGCCATAAAAACAGAAAAAATAGCTGAACATTACAAACAAATTATTCAACTTTTGGGCGAAGATGTCGACAGAGAAGGTTTATTAAAAACACCCGAACGTGTTGCACGGTCATTGCAGTTTTTGATGCAAGGGTATGAACAGAACCCTGAAGAAATTATAAAGTCCGCGATGTTTACTGAAAATTATCGTCAAATGGTAATCGTTAAGGATATTGATTTTTATTCAATGTGTGAACATCATATGTTACCTTTTTTTGGAAAAGCACATATAGCATATATCCCAAATAAACAAATTACAGGATTAAGTAAAATTGCAAGAATTGTAGAAGTATATGCAAGAAGAATGCAGGTTCAGGAGAGAATGACTACTCAGATTAAAGCGTGTATACAGAAAACGTTAAATCCAATGGGCGTTATGGTAATCATTGAAGCACAACACTTATGTATGCAAATGCGTGGAGTGCAAAAACAACATTCAATTACCACAACTTCCGATTTTACAGGCGTCTTTGAACAGGCAAAAACCCGCGAAGAATTTATGAACCTGATAAATAAAAAGTAGAATGAAAGTTCTACTTTATTTTATTCTCCAATAAATTGTCAGCGATTCGAACACATTCTATACATGGAAATTTAAGTGCTTTTATCTCTTTACAATGGATTTTTCCTACTTTAGCTTCAAATTCTTTGGTAACCCCCTGTTTGCCAACTTGCCTGAGTAATTGATCTGCTGTATACAATGCACCACAGATTCCATCTAAAGCCCTTCCGCCCCCAAAAGAAATGAATTCTTCAATCTCTTGATCCTGAATCCCGAATTCGCTCTGAAACCCCTTAAGTATTGCTTGAGCACAATTCAGATTCTCAGGAGGTACATGAAAATATTGTTCTGAATGAATTCGCTTATTCTTGTCGTTCATCTTCATTAGATTCAAAATTTACTTTTTTTTCAATAATATATTCAGGTCTGTTTTTTATTTCATCAAATAAATTACCAATATATGCTCCAACAATCCCTATGGTTAGTAATTGAACACCTCCAAAGAATATTATCAACAAAAACAAAGAAGTCCAACCGGTATTGGCATGTGTAAAACCCATAACTTTTCCGAGGATGGACCAAATTGCCAGAATCAAAGATATGGCAACAGATATAAATCCTAATGCAGTGGCTAGCTTCAAAGGCTTCGTCGAGAAATAGAGCAATGAAGTCGTCGCCAGTCTAATCATTTTCGAAAAAGGATACTTAGTTTCTCCTGCAAATCGCGCTTCCCTTTCATAATAGAATGGAACTTGTTTAAAACCAATCCAGGATACCAACCCCCGAATATATTTGCCCTTTTCGTGCATTTGATTGAATTCACGGATTATGCTTTTATCAATAAGCCTAAAATCACCTGTATCAACCGGTAATTTTACTTCGGAAAAAAAATTGAGTAATCGGTAAAATGCTTTTGCTGAAAGTTTTTTGAAGATCCCTTCTCCTTTCCTGGATTTTCGAACACAATATACAACCTGTGCTTTCGAGTTTTTAAGCATTTTAATCATTTCAGGAATTAGTTCCGGAGGGTCCTGAAGATCTGCATCAATAATAACTGCCATGTCCGAACTGCAATTATTCAATCCGGCAGTTACTGCTTTTTGATGACCGAAATTTCTGGAGAATGATATGATTTTAATGTTTTGATCATTTTGAGAAAGTATAGTAAGAATAGATCCTGTTTTATCGTTACTTCCGTCATTTATAAAAATAATTTCAGATGTATATTCTAAATTAGAAAGAACTGATTTAATTCTATTATAAGTTTCAATGATTACTTCTTCTTCATTAAAACATGGAACGATAACACTTAGTGATTTACTCATTATATATTAGTTTTTAAAAGTATAATGTTTATTTAAAATAAAATTTATTAGAGTGTAAACTACAATTGACAAGATCTGGCAGTAATAGGGATCGATAAAAGTAAAATGTAAAAGTAAATACAAATTACCTAACTGGAATAAATATGAAATAGCAAAGGTAACTATAAATTTAAAAACTGTAACACTCACTTTTGTCTTACTTTCAAAAGTCCATTTCCGGTTCCATATAAAGCTGTTTAATAATCCAATGACATATCCTACAAAATTGGAAAAATAGTCTGAACAATGGAGCTCTTTAAGAAGAACCCAAATGCTTATTGCCGTGAGAAGAGTATTGGATATTCCAACAATTCCAAATTTAATGAATTGAACGACCGATTTGCGATTTCTCATGGTTTCACTTTTTCATGATATACACTATTTCTGAAAATTGTTATGAAAACAGGCCATCTTTTAAAACTCTTAATTGGAATCCAGTTTTCAGGATTATGAAGTGCATCCGACATTGAATCCGAAACATTGGAAATGTTTGAATAAATGAAATATTTGTTATTGAAATTATTTCCTATAGCTTTTTCTTCTTTGTTAAGTTCGATATAATCTCTTTTACCATAGAAACAAAATCCACCGGAAATATCATTATAATCAAATTTCTTACTATCAATATAATTAAAACATTCTTTTCTTAATTCATAATAAGGTATATGAGCCAACGTGCAATCCCATGATTTGGCTATTTGCTCAGGATAAATCCATAGATTCCCTGTTAACTCAAAAAATATAAAGAATAAAAATACAAGCTTTAATTTACGTTTATCGAAAAATTTGACTGCCCCTAAAAGAGTTAAAATAGTAAGTAAAAAAAACTGCGGCATAAAATATCTTGCAGAGAAAGGCATTTGCGTGATAAATATAAAAAGTATATACAAGCTTAAAAGCAAAATTAAAAACAATAAAAGAATTTTTTCTTGTAGCGATAATTTTAATTTAGATTTAACTGTTACAAAAGCAATATATATCCCCGTAAACCAAATTAAGAAACGGCCATTTTCAATTGAACGAAGTCCAAATTCGGCAAAATGTTTGATAATTCGACTTGATCCATGAGGAATTGAATAATGTCCGGTGTCTGTTGATCCGTTAAAAAACCATCCATTTACAATGAAGTAATAGATGTAATAAGCCGTTAATAAAAAAAATGTTGGAAGGTATGGTGAAATAAATTTAATTACTGATTTGAAATTTGTTTTTTTTCGGTTTTGCAAAGCAATGAAATAGTAGTAATGTACAAAAAACAATATAACCCCTACAAATATCCCACGCATATTAATACAACATAGAAAAAAGATACCAACGGATAGAATCCATGTTTTTTTTTCTAAAAGTGCTCTTAGAGAAATTACAAATGCTGTGAATAAAATAAAGTCAGGTGAACCAATTGCAAATTGAGTTAGTAGACTTGATTCAATTAACAGAATAAATAAAACCCAGCCTGCATAGTTTTCAGGAAAAAGTAAACTGACTAATTTTCTGACATTGTATATTAATAATGTTGCCCAGAAAAATATAAAAACGTGAGATACCCAAAGTCTATATCCAAAAACTTTCCATAAAGCTGCCGTCATAATTCCCATCAAAGGAGGATGATAACCTGTTGCAACAATATCAGATCCGGAATCAGTTGGTATTAGGAGCGTTTTAAAATCATTCAGGTAAAACCAGTGTGCTTCTTTTGATATTTGTTGAATATTATCCCAAAAGTAACAATTGTTTAAAGATAATATTGTTAGGAGAGAATACACAAATACTGTTAAGACCAGAAATATTGTATTTTTTTTACTCTTAAATAATGCTGGATTCATTTTTTAAACTTTTAATGAAATCTAAAATTGTTAATGTTATTACTGTCAAATACAAAACAAATGCCGGTTCCATAGGTAAAATATCATTAAATCGGGAACAACGGATATATGAATAAAATGAAACAAGAATAATACCAGCAGGTAAATGTATTTTTTTTCTGGTAACTAAATAATATAAAACACCAAGAACATCCCCCAAATACATATAACGTTCATGCATTCCCGGTAAAATGAATGGAATGACAATGGCACTTAAAAAAGCGAGTTTAACCCAAATCTCAAAAGTAAAAATGTATTTTTTTTTACTTAAAAGATATCCGGACAATAATGTAAGTAATACTGTTACTATCATTCCAGCCAATTTTACAGGTTCATAATAATCGTTACTAATCCAAATATATAGATTTGGAAAATTTAATGTTAGAAATTGATAATGATTAGTTTGAGATGCATATACATTTATAAGTTCTGAAATGGATCTCCCTAATGACCAGGCTGGAATAACACTAAGAATAAAAACCACAGGTATCAAAAGAAAATAATACCAGTTTATTTTACCTCTTAGCATTAAAACAAAGAAGAATGGTAGAATTATAGCCGTTTGCATTTTAAAAGCAAATGCAATCCCTAAAAATAAAACCGATTCGAATTGTTTATTCTTTAATATAAAATAAATGCTTAATAATACAAAACTTGCATAAATTGAATCACATTGCGACAGATATGAACTGTTTAGAATTACAGAAGGTATTAATGGAATAACTACAAGTGCTATCCAAATAACCTGATTGTTTTTATATTTTAGATAAGCAATTTTACCAATTATAAATGCTGCCAGAAACTCAAATATAATTGAAATTATTTTTACAGAATAAAGTGGATTTAACCCGATTTTAGCAATAATTACAAGTATGTAAATGTAGGATGGTGTATAATCATAAAAGCCATATTTTAATGATAAAAAATAACCATGTGTTTTAATGAATTCAATCCAGGGTTCTATAAAACCAATAAAATCGCCGGTTTTTACAGGAAGTAAAATTATTTTTAAAATTATTCCTGTGAATAACAAAAATATGGTAATGGAATATTCCCATTTGCACGTTTGAATTTTATATTTTGTTTTCATATTCCTGTAATCAACATTTTTTGTATTAATGGGAAATTCATATTATTATAGAAACGATCAAAATTCAAAATAAATGTCAGTTTGAAAAAATAGATACTAATTTGCTTTCCAGTAACTGACTATAATATATAGATCCATTTCGGGTTAAATGACGACAATCCTCACTGATGAACTTGCCATTAGGTGTAAAAATAGCCACAGTGCCATTCTTGTCAATGACTTTTTGAATCATATCAATATATTTAACCCCCCATTGTTTTTTCATTAATTCATTCTCTTCTGCATAACCATCTGACATCGAAGTCCTTTGTCTGAAATAATCTGGATTGTGTCTGTTATTATAAAAATAGCCGTTATTTATCCCAAAATTCTTTGTCCCTATTATCCAAATATTTGCACTGTTCAGGTTTAAATTCTTGACTAATATATTATACTGTGACATGTCAATTATAGTTGCAGAGATAAAAATAAATTTTACTTCTCTAAATCTCTCTTTTAATTGATTGCATTTAGCTATATCTGATATGTAGGATATTTCAATTTCTTTTTTAAATTTGGATTCTAATAATATATTTGCCCAATCTCTGGCAAAACTATCACCTATGACTATTACTTTTATATTCTTGTTTTTTGAAAAGTTTTTATCGAATTCATATATCCTAGAATTGTATTTTGTATGAATATTTCGTTGAACGTTAGATGTGTATAAATCCAATTCAGGTACATCTCTTATAACACCGGCTTTGAAATAGATATAGAAAGAAACACTTGTAGTAAGTAGAAATACTGAACATACGATCCATAATAATTTTTTTGTTCCAATTATTTTATCTTTTCTAAATGGCTGTTCTATAAAATAGTAAGAGAAAACAGAAAGAATTAAAGTAGCTATGAAAATTAAAATATATTGAAATGAATTTATTCTCTCTAATACAAAATATCGGGTAAATGCTAAAATAATTTGATGCCACATATATAAACTAAAGCTAATCTTTCCTATTCCCACCATTAATTTATTCTCTAAAATGTAATAATTTATGGTTTTATTGTTGCTTTCAGACAATAAGATACATAAAGTAATCAAAATAGATAAAAGTAATTTAATATTATCAGGTAAATCAATACTAAAAAAAAGAATTGATATTAAGCCCAATAATAAAACAAATTTAAGTCTGGTGGCATTCTTGAATTTTTTTAAATAGATTGCACCTATTCCACCGATCGATAATTCAAAGAAACGAAAGGGTATTAAATAAAACTTTGCAGCTTCGTTCGTATTAATAAAATATAGAAGAAGAGATAATATTGTTAGAAATATTAAGGTGGGTAGAATATAACGAATTTTTTTACCTTGAAATATTAAAAAGAATAATGGATAAAAAAGATAATATTGTTCTTCTATACCAAGACTCCAGGTGTGCATTAAAGGCTTGTATTCATTTACGATATTCCAATAATTGCCAGATGTTAAATAAAGCAAGATGTTATTGGCAAAAAAGTTAGTGGATATAACTGATTGACTTAAATTCTCTAAGTCATCAGGTATCATTACAATCAAACCAATAATCAATGCAATAGAAGTCGTAAATAATACCAGTGGAATTATTCTTCTAATTCTACGTATATAAAAATGTATAATTGAAAATCGGTTTTCAAGTGTCTCTTTAAATATTATTTTTGTTATGAGATACCCGCTAATAACAAAAAAAATATCAACACCTAAATATCCATTTGGCAGACATCCAAA
>Ga0302215_10001861_pt1 | contig 14776 bp, 7 predicted proteins | sample II_Fen_N3_1_FD_194580 | JGI IMG/M metagenome (GOLD analysis project Ga0302215, IMG submission 194580) | Peat permafrost microbial communities from Stordalen Mire near Abisko, Sweden - II_Fen_N3_1 | ecosystem: Environmental > Terrestrial > Soil > Wetlands > Permafrost | place: Sweden: Abisko...
ATTTGATCTCGTTTATATAAATCCCAGTATTTTTTTGGAGCAACAAACGGTAAATGTGGTTTTGAAAAGCCAACTGCAAAAAAGAATGGTTTATTATCGGTTTTTAATTTCAACAAAATTTCTTTGGCTCTCAAAACATTGGCTCCATCGTTGTATGCATTGTCGGGTACATCTGCACATTCTACCGAAGGTTTCACCATTTTAGATACATACGCTTCAATTTCATCTTCAGCAATTCCTTTTCCAACAGCTTCTTTACGGTATTTTTCGGCAAGTTCCTTGGTTTGAGGTAATTGATATGCACCTAAAACCGGCATTCCGGTTTGAGAAGAATAATATTTCTCCTGAGTTTTGAAATAATTGTAATACGGCACACTCCACGAAGGTGCATCCATTTTTTTGTCAACACAACGTTGATCATAAATTTTTCCAATACCCTGAGTACTATAACCCTGTGTAATTAAATATTGCGGTAAACTCAAAATATCAGGATTTACATCACGCATTCGGGTTTTCAAATCCCATACACCTGTATAATCCGGACGCATTCCGGTCATTATACTTGCACGAGTAGGTCCTGAAACTGCCTGTTGAACGTAATTTTGTAAAAAAACTGTTCCATTTTCAGCAATCCGGTCGATATTTGGTGTTTTGATAATTTTATCACCGTAACATCCCAGAACCGGTTTCAAATCGTCGATGGCAATAAATAGAATATTAGGTTTTTCTGGTGCTTTTTTCTCCGTTTGAGCAAAACATGAAACCGTAACTAAACCTGCCAATGCAAGGTTTAAGCTTTTTGTTGGGATTTTTTTTTTCATATTAATTTGATAATCAGTTTATAGTGATTCCTTTTACTTTCATATATCGTCCAAGTGCTTCCAGGTAATAATAATCAGCATAACTCAAAGGTGCATCTATTTCAGATTTTTTTGGCCAATTACCGGTGGAATGTTTTAGAATAAAAAAACCATTTTCTCCTTTTTCTGATAAATATTCTGCTGAAGAAAGGCTGATTAGAATTTGTTCGGCTAAATTAAAATAGTCTTTACCATTTTTTACGAATCCGCTTAGCTCAATCAACGCTGATGCATAAATTGCAGCTGCTGAGGCATCACGTGGTTCGTTTGGAATATTTGGTGCGTTAAAATCCCAGTAAGGAACTTTATCTTTTGGCAAATTTGGATTATTCAGAATAAAGGCGGCCACTTTTTGAGCTTGCTCCAGGTATTTTGGATCTTTCGTTTCGCGATACATCATGGTGTAACCGTACAACGCCCAACCCTGGCCTCGCGCCCATGAAGAACTGTTACTAAAACCCTGATGCGTTTCTTTGCTGATAACTTTTCCGGAAATGCTGTCGTAATTCACTACATGAAAGCAACTATTGTCGGCTCGAAAATGATTTTCCAACGTTTTATCGGCATGTGAAATTGAAACTTTTTCATAAGAATTATTACCGGTAATTTTACCTGCTTCGCATAGAAGTTCCAGATTTATCATGTTGTCAATAATCACCGGATATTGCCAGTTTTTACGACCATCCCACGATTTTATCAAACCAACTTGCGGATGAAAGCGTGTCATTAAAGAATTTGCCCCGTTTATTAAAACTGATTTATATTGTTGATTTCCTGTCAATCTGTATCCGTTTCCGTAGCTGCAATTGAGCATAAATCCCACATCATGAGTGTCTTTCCGATATTGCACAGATTCAATTAACCCTGTATAAAATTCAGCTTCAGTTTTAAATTTCTGATTTTTAGTCATTTCAAACATGTACCATAATGATCCGGGGAAAAAGCCACAAGTCCAGTCTTTGGTTGATGCAAAAACAATTTTTCCATTTTCAAATGTACGGGGATTTTTTTGAGCATATTTATAGCTTTCGGATGCTTTCAAAAGCTGTTCCTGAGAACGGTCGATTGCAGTTTTGAGCCAATTTATGTCTTTGTAATTGGTGGCAAAAGTGTTATTTGCAGCAACCAAAATTATGGCAAGTATAATTGAGAATTTTAAATATTTTGTCATTGTGTAAATAGATAAATTTTAAATTAAGTGATTAAAAATCAATTATTTTATCGGTTTGGTCAAGCCTAACCACAGAACCGGATTTTTTACAGGCATATTTCTGAGACTTTCGTCGCTTGGAAAATCGGCACTGCATTTTTCCCAGATTGAAATCCATTCTGGTTGTTGCCGGATAATGGCAGCAAAAAACATAAATGGCCTGCGACCGGGCTGTTCGTCCCAATGTGAAATGTCTTTTTTGAAAGGCCAAGTGTTTTTGTCGATAACGTATGGTTTAATATAATCAACACCTTTCTGCATTCCCCTGCCATCGGATAAATTAAATTTCCAACCATTAAATTCGTTGTTAGTCAAAAGCCATGTCAGAGTGGCAAAGCCGTCCAGACAAAAAAGCGAGTAGGAGTAAGGTTTTGTGCGTTCAATTTCGAGCGGAAGACTGCCATCAGCCGCCATTTGTGTTGGCAACAAAATATCGGTGTAATGTTGGCGGCATTTTTCTAAAACGATTTTATCACCAACAAATTGAGCATAAGCCGCTACCTGTGCGTGCCACCACGTTCCATGGTTATTTTTGGCATTCATTTCATCAATTCCGTATTGATGCGTATTGAGCCAGTTCATGAAAGTTTTAAACCATTCGTGTATTTTCAGATTTTCATCTTTCGACAAATACGGAGAATTTTCAAGTATTGAAACTGATTTTGTTATTTCGATAAAAGGAATTGCATCAATTATACCGATTCCACGACCTGTATTTACGCCTTTAATTGCCTGAGCATAAAGCATATTTGGATTTATAAGCGTTTTAGGATTTACAAACCAAGCATTCAAATGTTTCACAGCCTTTTCGGCATAAACAGCTTTCCCGGTAAGCAAATAAGCTGAAGTCAATGCACCAACTGTCCATGAAAACAGACTGATTGCCTGCCGGTGGTAATCGAAATTGGCAGGATTATTCAATCCATCTTTACGAATATAGGGTCCATTTGGATCAGCCGGATTTGGCCACCAGTAGGTTGCTTCGGAATAATAATCGTGAATTCCGCCGGCACTTCTCGGGCAGGTATTGGCTGTGACGGTCACAGGTTCAGTTTTCAAAAAACCATCGGCAAGACGAATTTCCCGTTCTTTTTCAGCCAAAATAATTTTGTCAACTATTTGTTTGTCAATAGTATGTGCTTTTTCTGATTTCTTTTGATTGGTTGAGAAACCAGTTAAACATAATACCGAAAAAGCCAGAAAGCACCAAAGTGTTTTATTTAGTTTCATAATTATTTATCTCAAGCCGATGTTTTTTCCATCAGATGTTTTACCAATCAATGTCGAGTTTGGTGCAAGTTTAAAACTACCTTTCTCAAAATAAGGATTCTCAAAAATCAGGTTACTTGATTTAGCACCTTTAATTAATTCCGGTTTCGGGCAATTGTAGATACAGCAATGTGTGATTTTGTCGTACAAATACCACAATTGCATGGACGATTTTGCAGTTGAATTTGAGAAAATGGAGTTATTGATTTTCACATACATGATGCGCGTAAGTTTCAAAACCGCTTCACAATCCTGATTTCCAACTCCATCAAAAACGCAGTGATTTACCGCCAACGAGCCACCAATTGTTGATTCATCGTAACCCCCACGGTAATAGTTCAATGCATAATCAGAGAAATTGGAAAAAACGGTATTATTGAAAATCACCGTTTCGGCATTGTACTTACCGTCTTCTTTTTCCTCAGCAAGGTTGATGCCGCGGTACGAATCGCGTAAAACTGAGTTTGAAATCACAATAGAATCGGCCATAGTGCAATACAAACAATTGAAAATTGAACCGCCTTTAGTGCTGAAATCAAAAATATCGCAATTGTCGATAAACAACGAATAACCCAATGCATGAGGCGCTGTTGCAAAAGCAAATTTCGGTGTCACGACATTTTTATTGTCCCCTTTGCCATCAATTTTCAAGCCTTTAACCCGAAGAATAGCACCGGAATTAATTTCAAACAAAGGCTCATCAGCATTAGTTGATTGCATTTTAATGACCGGTTTGGACTTCAATTTAGAAGAAGAAAGGAAGGTCAAACTTTTGAAGATTTGAATTTTCTTTGTCAGTATATGAATTCCGGAATCAAGCATCAAAATATCACCTTCATTTGCTTTATTCACAGCATCGTATAAGTTATCAGTTCCGGGTTTTACTTTGATGGTTTTTCCTTTTGTTATACCTTTTTGAACAGGATTTGTGTCAGCTTTATACCATTCCGGGCCGCAATTTTTAGAATTAGCAATTGTTATCTGGACATTTTCTTCATTATCTTGAAAAGCACCAACAACCGGATTAATTCTCGGTTGAATCATTATATCATTTTTGATGAAAGAAAGTTCTTTAGCTGGAATATTAGTATAAGCCATTTCAAGATGTGAAATATAGGAAGTGTAAATTTTGCCGGAAACTGTACCTTTCTCAGTGACAAGTCCTTTTTTATTGATCATAAGGTTATTTCCGAAAGTAATTCCATCAGTTTTGTCATAACTTTTGATTAATACCGAATCATTTGGGCTATAAACTATATTATTGATTATCTGTGTATTTTGTGGAGTTACAATTCGGTTTCGTTCGGAAACGCCCACGCAGAAATTCCATGGCAACGTACAATCAAACCAGGTATTGTTTGCAAGAATTACATTTTTTACCGGTGCATAACCGCTTGCAGGCGAATTGGGAATGCCGTTCATGACAGTTAAAGGTGATCGAAACTCATCACCACGAAGTTTGTAGAAAAAATTATTATAAATTTGGTGGCCTTCGTTTATGACACGCACACCTCCAGTAAATGGTTTTCCGTTTCCAGCAAACCAGTTTCCTGCAACTGTGGCATGATTACCATGACGAAGGACCACACTTCCTTCGCATTCATAAAATGTGTTATGCTGAATTATATTGTCGCAGGATTTGTTGGAGATTATTTCCACTTCGCCGTTACAGTGGTCAAAATAATTCTTACAGACATTCGTTTTTGAACTGTTTGTGCATACTTCGCTAGTTCCTATTCGAATCGTCTCACCACCGTTTGAGCCCAAACGAGGACGTGGACCAAAATAGTTTTGATATATAAAGTGCTGGTTATTAATGCTATTTGAATCGTTTGGACAGACAATAAGGGTTGTACCTACATTGGTTTTTCCTCCAAAATAACAATATTCAACAGAATTGTTTTTCCCCCACATGGATACCCAGTTATCTTCAGTTTCTCTGATCGGTTGGTTGAATTTATCAATTACACACCCATAAAGACGACAATGATATGCATATTCAGTTTCGGAAGTTTTGAACAGTACTACAGTTCTTGTTGGTGTATGCCCTTTGGTAAAAACGAGTCCCTGAACGTCAAGATATTCGCCTGAAATTGAAAGATTTGATGCACCTTCAATTAATACTTTCCCGGCTGTTTCTGCTGCTAAACAAATCGGCTTATTCTCTGTTCCTTTAGCTTTAAATACAATCTCAACATCTTTCCAAATTCCATTTGCCATAATAATAGCATCACATGGCACTGCCGTTTTAATTCGGTAATTAAGTTCAGTCATGTTTGTGACTTTGTAGATTTTAGCCACAAGAGTTGACGATGCAATAAGTACAAAGAAGATCAGGATATTTAATCTCTTTTTCATTTAGTAGTTAAGTGATAAGTTGAGAAAATTAAAATTTCGATTTTTAAAAATGAATAATTAGAAAAAATTCCACTGCTGATTTTATTTGACAGTGGAATTTTTTCTAAGAAATTATTTAATTATGGTAGCAACAAACTTTTGTTTCGCAACCGTAAGAGCATAATTTGCTGCTTTTACACTTCCATCGGTTGTCAGAGGATTATCCCTTGATGAAGAGGCAGTTGTAATAGCCGATGTGAAAGTTGTCTTAGAAGCTTGTGGCACCTGACCACTTGCAGTTCCTACAGTAATCGTAGCATTATAGGCAGTGGCAGCAGTAATTGAATCGTTTAATGCTCTGCGGTCAGATACATTAGGAACGAATGCGGTTCTTGGAGCCACTAAATTATTCATCGCTGTTACAACTTGTGCATAAGTCAAACCACTTGGGGTAGCAAATAAAGTAGAATCCGTTCTTAAAACATTCAAATAGTTTGTTCTTAGTGTTGGCAAATATTGATTCATATCGTATCCAACAACGCTTTTATTCACAATTAAGAGTTGAGCCGCCACATAATTTGTTGAACTTGCAATAAAAGCAGGAAGATCGGCCGGGATAATTGCGGCTATAAAAGTGGCTTTTGCAGATTTTATACTTGCTAAAGCAGCCTGAACCTGGCGATCGATGGAAGTAAGCAAATCACGGGTGCCAATAGCAAGTGCAATTGCGTTGCTGAATTGCGTCTTGTCATATTGCAAAACATTACCTGCAGCATTTCCTACTAGAACTGTATTGTTAAAGTTTGTAGCTGAAACAATTGAATCATTCAGTTCACGTAAATCGGCAATATTTAACTTTGCACGAAATGCTTTTCCCGGAACGGCAAGTGAAAAGTCACCTGCAACAATTTGAGCAATAGTAACTCCTGGTGTGAAAATTATTGTAGAGTCTGCCTTAAGTGCTGCAAGATAATTCGCTTTATAGGTGTTAAAGGAAGAAGTGCTGGCAACTGCGTAATCTCCTTTTTTGTAGCTGATTTTACAACTATCTACAAAAAGTTTTTCTGCTTTCACGAATTTACCGAACTGGTCAATATATTGATCTAATGTTTTAGGAGTAACGACAATTGGCTCATCCACAGTGCATGAACTTAAACCAAACCCCATTAAAACAATAAGCAGGAATATTTTTTCTATATATTTCATAATTTAATTTTTTTAGTGGATTAATAATCTGCATTTTGTGGAATAACCATGTCGTTGTTTGTATCGATTTCCTGTTGAGGAATTGGCAATAATAAACGAAATGAGTTAAAGAAATTCGCAGTTGGTGGAATAATAGGATAATATTTCGAATAGAGAAGTGTCCAGTCCGTTGTAAAGACTGAAGTTTTCAAAATATTAATAGCTTTTTCAGGATCACCATACGATGTATTCATACGCAATAAATCGAACCACCGTTGATCTTCGAAAGCAAGTTCCAGTCGCCTTTCATTGTAAACTGCATCCAATGCTTCCGTTTTTGAACCAAATGGCGTTGTATATGTGGCAACCCCTGCTCTTGTCCGAATAGCATTAACATCAGCACGTGCATCATCCGGATTTGCACCTTGAGCCAAAATCTCGGCATGCAGTAATTGAATATCAGCATAACGAAGAACAATCCAGTCATTTTCACCCTGTAAAGCCTGAGTCATATTGGCATCGATAAATTTTGAAACATATTGCACATTCGTAGTTCCTTTTAACCATGTGCGGAATGTAGCATCGATTCGCGTGTCAGTTGGATTTGAATTGAAAAAAGACATTAATTCCGGAGTCGGGTTGTTGTTGCCCAATGGTGTTCCAACTTTCAGGAACAGGTTAGCCGAACCATCAGGTGCAAATGTTCCCCAGAATGGAGATCCAATTCCTTGTGAACCACCTTTATAACGAACTGCAAAAATGATTTCTTTGTTCATTTCATTTGCAATATTGAATATGTTCGCAAAGGCACTTGTCATTGAACCTTTATCAGTTAAAAGTCCATAACCCGGAGCAGCCATAACTTCTTCAATCAGACCTTTTGCCAATGCCAGATTTGCGTCACCACCCAATGCCATGTATACTTTTGCCAACATGCCTTTAGCGGCCCATTTTGTTACTCTTCCAATGTCGTTAGTTGAATAAGAAGCGGGTAGTTGATTTGCAGCTTTAATTAAATCGGGGATAATGATGTCATTATAAATTTCAGCAACCGGTCTGCGGGTTAACGTTTTGGCTTCGACCTGATCTATAACTTTGGTAACTTTAAACATGTCACCCCAAAGTGTTACTAACTGGAAATAGTGAAATCCTCTCATGAAAAGCAATTCACCTTCGTATTGCGTCCGGTCAGATTCTACCGACACAAAAGTTTGACCCGGAGCAACTGCAGGCAAAATAGCATTAATATTCATGATATTCTGGAAGTAAACATACCAGTAATTGTACAACAGCGGTTCACTCGGCGAAGTGCGGAAAAACTTTATATCACAAAGATCCACCCGTTCGCCACTGCCGGTTCCGGTTGAAGCCACACAACTGTTATCGCTTCTGTTTTCGGTAAATTTCCATTCGGAATTCATGATATTTGCCATGCCGGCATAACAACCAATTACACCGTCATTAATACGTTCTTTTGTCGTGAAAAAATCGACTTGAGTCAATTTTGATTCGGGTTTGTCAATGATTAAATCTTCACAAGCCGTGAAGGCCAATAAAGAAAACATTGCAATTAAGATTCTTATTTTATTTTTCATTTTTCATTTTATTTTAAACCGATTATTTGAATAAAAAAACCGGAAGTAAATAGCTATTTTAATTTCTTACATATTAAAAGTTAATGTCAACACCAAGTGTGTAAGTCCGGTTAAGAGGGAACGATCCGCGTTGATAACCATCAACTAAAGGGAACGCATTTGAATAAGGACCTGTGTTCATACGTGCTTCAGGATTTATTCCGGTATAATCTTTACCCATTATATAAAACAAATTTGAAGCTGAACAATAAACTCTGAACTGACTTAAGCCAATAGCTCTTACAACTTTACTAGGAACTTTATACCCGAAAGTAAAATCTCGCATAGCAGCATAAGAAGCATCTTTCATTACATAATCTGTCAATTCTAAATCACCTCCTGAAGTTGTTTTATCATAGGTTGTTTTTCCATCTCCCGGGTATGAAGGGCTTATCCAGCGATTGGCTGTATAAGCTTTATTTATGCGAAGCGATTCATTATAGTTGTAGTTTCCATCAATAAGTTTACCACCTTGCACTCCTTGAATCAGGAAGCTTAAATCAAATCCTTTGTATGAGAAAGTGTTAGTAATTCCATACGTGAAATCTGGAAATGGTGTGCCAAGTATAACTCTGTCACTCGGATCAATAGCATTATCACCATTCGTATTCACTACTTTCAATCCTCCAACTAACGGAGCAAATTTCGTGTAGTTAAAAGGGACACCATTTTTATCCGTAACAGCCTTTGCCGCAGCTACCTCGGTAAATGAAGTCCACACGCCATCGCTTTTATATCCAAAATATTGGATAGATGGTTGACCTACAATTGCACGATAAACTTCACTTCGTTCTCCAAAGTTATCCTGATAGCTTCTGCCACCGTAGTCAAGTAATGTATTTTTATTCGTTGATAAATTGGCGGTTGTTTTCCAAGTAAACCCTTTAGAACTTATATTGGTAGTGGACAATTCAAATTCAAGACCCTGGTTATTTACTTTCCCGATATTGTTCCAGAAAGTTTTATGACCGGTTATGTACATTGATGGCTGCTGTAGTAACAATTGAATTGTGTTGGAATTGTAATATTCAACTGATAGATTTATGCGGCTATTAAAGAGTCCAAAATCAATACCTACATTTCCTTCTTCAGTTTGTTCCCATGTAATGTTTTCATTTCCAAGGAAATCATCACTTGAGGCTAAACCGGGAATCAAATTACCATTTCCAGTACCTGTATTGTAATTTGAAGTATTCAAAGTGTTCATGTAGGAGTATTGAGGTATATTATTATTGCCCGTCAAACCATAACTGAAACGTACTTTTAGATTCGATAACCAGTCAAATTTTTTCAAAAAGCTTTCTTCGGAAGCACGCCAACCGATTGACCCTGCTGGGAAAGTTCCCCATTTATGACCTTCGGCAAATTTAGAACTACCGTCGGTACGAACGCTTGCAGAAAATAAATATTTCCCTTTGTATGCATACATTAAACGTCCAATAAATGACTCCATCGCTTCAGTATAATAAAGTGAAGTTACTCCATTGATAGCTGGAGTACTACCACTAGCCGGTGTATCCATGATTAAAGCAGAAGCATAATTAAATGATAAGATTTGTTCGTCAGGGAAACCTGTACCTACAATTTGATTATACTTGTTGGCTGTTTGTTGATAGGTTACTCCAAGTAGACCTGTGATGTCGTGATCACCTATTTTCTTGTTGTAATTCAAGGTGTTTTCAGTCAATAATTCGGTGTGTAAAGTCGTTTGACGAGTCAATGTATTTGGCACTCCTGAACTTGCAGCTCCGGTTTGTTGTCTATTATTATACTCTTTGTATTGAGTGTAAGCGCTGTTCGAAGTTTTAAACTGTAAACCAGGCAATATATTGATAGTCATGTAAGCACTACTTTGCAAACGGTAATCATCTGTAGAAATATCAGTACGCTCGTTTTGTGATTCGGGTTGCTGCACGGTTGATCCTGATAAGCTGGCACCAACAATGTTCCAATATTCTCCATTTAGACCCGGACCGCTTATATTTATAGCACTAAAATCATTCGCCTGAGCCCAATCACCAGCAGTTTTTCCCGTTAAAGCTGCAGTTGCAGCGTTATGTCGTACAGGCAACCACGATGGGTAGCGCATGAAATTTGTTAAGTTAACTGCCGGTTTGATTTGTTTGCTGTAGGTTGGTGATAAGTTAATACCAATACTCACTGCTTTCGACAGATTAATATCGATTTTTGCACGAAGGCTATATTTATCATAACTGCTTAATCGCATGATTCCATCTTCACTTTGGTAGTTTCCGGAGATAAAATACTTCGTATTTTTGTCTCCTCCGGATGCACTTAACTGATAACTTTGATTCGAACCATTTTGGCGTAATGCCTGGTCCATCCAGTTTGTTGGTTGATCGATATAATATTTTTCAACTAACCAAGCGGCTTTATCCGCATCCGGTAACAGATTATATTTCATCGTGGCAGCAGTCCCATCTACAGTCGGGTCTTTCATTCGCAAAGCAGCTTCATCATAAAACATTTGAACATATTCAGATTGATTCATCAAGTCCGGAATTTTCAATGCGGTACGAATGCCAGAATACATTTTGAAATTATACTTAGGTTTAGCTATATTCCCTGTTTTCGTGGTAACAAGTATAACACCACCAGCTGCACGAGAGCCGTACATAGAAGCCGATGCAGCGTCTTTCAATACCTCTATTGATTCAACGTCGCCCATGCTTACTGAGGCTAAACCATCAGGAATTGGAACTCCATCAACAACAACTAAAGGAGTAACAGCTGCGCTGATAGAACCCATACCGCGGACACGAATTACAGGTGCTTCACCAGCTAATGGATCGTTTTGTTGTACATTTACACCGGCTAATTTCCCCTGTAATGCCTGATCGACACGTGATACCGGAATGTCTTCCATTTTATCACTTTTTATAGAAGAAACTGCTCCGGTCAGATGAGATTTTTGAGTTGTACCATAAGCCACTACAACAACTTCATCAATTGTTTTTGTGTCTTCTTCAAGCACAATATTTATTTGAGTATTATCTCCGACTACCTGATCGACAGTTTTGTATCCGATGTAGGAAAAAAGAAGTACAGATTTATTGTCTGCTACCTGTAAAGAATATTTTCCATTAAAGTCTGAAATTGTTCCGGTTTGTGTGCCTTTGACTTTAATATTAACCCCTATCAGAGGTTCGTTGTTTTTGTCAGTTATCTTACCACTGACTTTAACCTGGGCAAAAACCCCGGCAGTATTCATACATAATAATATGAACAACCATATCATACTCCGTAGGAATCCTTTGCTTGTTTTGTTTTTTTTCATTTACGTATTGATTTGATTTTTAATGTTTCTTTCATATCCTTTTTCTCGATTTTCATGTAATGGAGTGTGTTTTTGTCTGTTTTTATTGACGTTCAATTGGTCTACCAATAATTTGGTCGACCAAAATTACAACATAGTTTTATATGTACAAAAGCTTTTTTGCACTATTTTGTCTTTTCTGTTGTATAACATGTTTTTTTGTTAATTGGCATATTAAAAAAAGCTGCTTCTAACTGAAGCAGCTTTTATAAAAATCAAATATTAGTTGTTGTTTATTTAGTGTTAATTATTTGAAAATAAATCATTTCCCAAAGTCATTAAAATTTTAAAGATACCGCCGCTAAGAAATTTATGCCGGCTTGTGGAAAATAACCGAAATTATTATAACGTTTTAAATTTGTTGATGAGCTTCCTTGATAATACGAATAAGTCCATGCATTGCTTATATAATTTTCGTCAAATAAATTAGGATATAATATATTTAGCACATTGTTTATATTATTTATTAATGCTGTAATTCCAATTCCACGAATTCCCTTTAAAGGTATATTATAGCTCAAACGTAGATTATTTACAAAATAAGCATCTAATGATCGATCATTACTGCCCGTATTGTCAATAAATTGTTTTCCAATATATTGTGATTGTAAAGCAGCTTCAAAATTTCCCTTTGTAAAAGTCATCATACTGTTTGCCAATAAATTGGGTGAAAAGGCAATAGGAGTGTTTCCAAGAGAATTTTCCCGCTGTCCTGTCCAGTTCCAGTTAGCATCGTATACATCCACAAACTCATTAAATCCGAGAATTTGGTTTTGGCTGAATGTGGCGGACACATCCCATTTAAACCAGTCAACTGGTTTTATACTTGCTGTTAGTTCAATTCCGGAACGATAACTTGTGGGAATGTTTTCTGTGAGCATTTCACCGATATCGTTTATTTTTCCGGTTAGAATCAACTGATTATGATAGTACATAAAATAACCGTTTGCACCAAAGGAACAAATATCATTGTGGAATTTATAACCGATTTCTCCATCGTAAAGCGTTTCACTGGTAGGTGCAGTGGCTGCAGAACCATCCGTATAATTGGTCCTGGTCGGTTCACGATTAGCAATGGCAAGCGAAATAAAATAATGATTATTCAGATTTGGACGGTAAAATAATCCGGCTTTAGGATTGAAGAAATTGAAAAGCTTTTTTACATCCAAAAGTTGCATCCCCCCTAAAGTATAATCCCATTGATCATTTTGGCCATTTAATGCATAATTCACATAACGATATTGCAAATCAACGTAAGCTGTGAACTTATTTGAAAAATCATAGTTTGCTTTCAGATAAATGTTTGCATCCAGTTTGTTTACATTGCTCCGGTAATACTCGGTTATTGGCAAGATATCACCCACGTAATTTTTAATCCAAATCACGTCGCCCCAATGATTTCCCCAATAATTACTCGCTGCTCCACCTAACTGTGCACTCAGTTTATCTTTCTTATAATTCAACGAAAAAACAGCACCGGCAAAGTCATTCCCCATTTTTTTCTGACGAACCAAATCACTGTTTTCTACAGTTGTTCCATTTAAAATATAAGGGCTGATTGAATAAGTCCGGAGCGATTGATCAATCTTGTATTCTTCGTAATATCCGTCGCCACGCGTGTAATGCAAACCGGCATTCATGCTTAATTCAGTTGAAAATACATGAACACCAACCAGTTGATAGTTTGTTTGAGTGTAATTGTCGGTTTGGTTTTGATAATAAAGTGGTTTGCCATTAGCATCGTTTCCCATAAAACCACATGGATTGTATGTGCGGTGCGTTGCCAGTGAATCAAAAGGAACTCCATCCCAGGCATGGTAAGTTTTTTCGGTTCCGCCAAAAGTCAGCAATTTTATTGAAGTTTTTTCGTCGTAGTATCCGGCCTGTACAAAATAGGATTTCATATCCACCGAACCGCGATCGATGTAACCATCGGATTTTACTGTTGACAAACGGGTGTCAATGGCCCAATGACTGTTAATTAATCCCGAACTTGCTTTTACGGTTGCTTTTACTGTATTGAAAGAACCTATTGTTACATTCATTTCGCCGGAAGCTTTTTGAGTGTAATTGTCAGTTTGCATATTGATATTAGCACCAAAAGCGCCTGCACCATTGGTCGATGTGCCAACTCCGCGTTGCACCTGAACACTTTCAACCGAAGACGTAAAATCAGGTAAATCCACCCAATAAGTTCCCTGTTCGTCAGCGTCATTGTATGGAATTCCGTTGATGGTCACGTTAATGCGCGAAGCATCAGTTCCACGGATACGAAAACCTGTGTATCCGATTCCTGTTCCGGCATCGGAAGATGCAACAAAAGATGGAGTCATCGATAATAAATAAGGAACATCCTGACCCAGATTGGATTTCTGTAATGTTTCTTTGTCAATGTTGGTATACGCCATCGGTGACTTGTCTGAAGCCCGTAAAGAACTGATTGTGATTTCGTTGATTGAAACAGCAGCAGGCTTTAACTTTATAATAAGTTCTTTATCTACATCGGTTTGAATGGTGATGGTTTCATAACCGACATACGAAATTTTAAGTTCATAATGCAGTTTAGTCAGACCATCAAAAGCGAAAGAACCATCTTTGCCGGAGGTTTTTCCGTCGTGGCTGTTTTGAATTGTCACTGAAGCACCCATCAATGCAATTCCATTTTCATCAAGCACTTTTCCTTTTATGGTGTGTTGACCGAACGAATAAATTGTTGAAAACAGCATAAAAGCTGCAAAAATAATTTGTCTCATAACCAATAAATTAAATAATTAATAAATTTGATTTTGAGAGCCTAATAAAGAAACGGATGAATTGGTCTTATTCCCTTCGCGGAATTACCCGTGCAGGTTCAAAGGGTATGATCTCAGCCCGAAATATTAAGGCACCCCATTTTGGTTGAAAATTTAAACGCCTGAAAGATTCAATTGTTCAAAGTTCATAT
>Ga0302215_10001862_pt1 | contig 14775 bp, 15 predicted proteins | sample II_Fen_N3_1_FD_194580 | JGI IMG/M metagenome (GOLD analysis project Ga0302215, IMG submission 194580) | Peat permafrost microbial communities from Stordalen Mire near Abisko, Sweden - II_Fen_N3_1 | ecosystem: Environmental > Terrestrial > Soil > Wetlands > Permafrost | place: Sweden: Abisko...
AATTGTTCTAACAATGGCTAGTAACCACGAGCTAAGACAAAGAAGCAACAAGGCTGCAACAACAAGGAAGAAGAAAGTATATTGTACTTATAGATTTAAAAAAATAGGGAGATGATTAGTCTCCCCAATTATACTACATAGAATACGATACTTCACCGTTTATACAGCGAATCTTTGCGCCAGTCTTAATGACTAACAGTCCTTTCTTTGCTTCAGTTTGGTTGACACACTGATCAAATCCAGCACCATTCATCTTCGTCAGCTCTTGCATGAAATCAAATGCAATGCCTGCAATACGTAATGTACAGAACACACGTAAATTTGGTGTCTTTGAATCAGCATCTGCAATTGGAAGCAAGCGACCATTTGGTCCTTTCTGACTTCCGTCTTTCCAAAGTTGAGATACGATTTCAAATGAAGCAGGTGCAAGATCTTCCAATTGGAATTTAATGTCGTAGGCTTTGTCAGCCACATAAATCAATTTACTCATAATGTTTAATTTTTTGATTGTGATTAAGTTTTTTATAACGTCTAACCCGGGGGAGTTAGTAGAGAGTCTCCAAGGGGATAGTAATAACAAATAAATTCGTGGGGGTAGTATAAGTAGTGGGGGTATCAACTACCTGATAAGATTCGCTTAGTAGGTTAGGTGTTAGTAGGGGGGTTGTGTAGTAAAAGGTATAGGTGGTTGTGTAGTATCGTTGTAATAGTGTTTTAATGATAGTCATATTAGGTATTATAAAAGGATTAAAATAAATTGAAAATATGTTGTAATATGTTTGGTTATAAAATATTAAGTAATTATATTTGCACAGTAATAAGCATAAATAAATGAATTTAATGGAAGTAAAAAAAGGGTGGTTAAGTAGCATGATAGCTATTACCAAGATAAGTTTAAGATCCAAATGTGATCATGATTCAGTAACATTTTTGAGTACATTGTCGATTAATGACAAAGAACTAAGTTTGGGATATTGTTCTAAATGTGAACGGATAGTTTTTAATGACGACGATAGTTGCATGAAGAAGTTGAAGAACTTTGTAGACTATGATTCTATGCATAACAAGTTTCGTTTTGGCATTAGTCCAATTGGAGATCCGGACAAAGTATATCCTGTAGAATATGAGGTAGTAAAATACATGCTTACCAATGGTGAGATTTCTCTCCCATTAAATATTCTTCATAATACAATTAATGCTGCCAAATCGGTCATTATTCAAAAGGAAAATGAGAATAATTTACTTTCCGATCATAACACGGAATTGGAAAAGGATATTATTGTTCTGACACAACTTATCAATACTCCACCGGAAAATAATTTTAATGAAGTAGTTCCATGTCCTGATGAGTTTAGGGTATTGGGTTCATTGGAAGTATTACACCAACAATTATTTTATAATAAGGAGACACATGTTCCAGGAACATATTCCAATCTCTTTAAACACATCCTTTCTACTATTTATGGTTATGATAAGGCCCGTACTTTATATGAGTGGAATACTGTCAATAACGAATTAATAGTAAAAGTAAGGACTAAATCAAGGAGATCAAAATAATGAATATAGTAGCACGAGTAACACCGGTAAGGTGTCATAAGATATATAATGGTATAGGGGCCAATGGTGATTATATTATTGGTTCATGGATTGTCAAGGGAGTAACTGATGGTAAAGAATTTTCGGTTGATGCATTTACTGATAATCATAACTACATACTTGCTAATCCGTCATTACAGATGGATATGGAGATAGAAATTGGTGGTAAACCTTATCAGGAAACATTCTATAATAAGTTATCAATAAAGAATATCATTAAACCGGAGGGAGTTCAGGACTTACCTAATACATTACCACCAGTAAGTAATGGTGTTGAAGTAAATGGTGGATTAGGAAATCCAAATAGTGATCTTCCTTTCTAATATAGATGTTATAAAACATATAAATTGGCTATCTTAATAAAGGTAGTCAATTTATTAATTTATATATTTGGTAATAGTGGAAAGAATTTATAACTTTGCACAAGTAAAAATGTACTAATACATTAGCATATGTCTAGATGGATAAAGAAGGGAATCTCGGTAGTAAATATTACGAACCTGGAGAAGATAATGACGGTAGAGAAAGTTGTCTATCAGAGTAAGAAGATAAAAGACGAAAATGGGTTATTAAAGTTGGTAAGTCGAATAGTATGTATAGACTGTAAGATAGTAAATAGTGATGGAGAATCTATTGTTGTTCCGCATCACAGTAAAGAATTGGTACCACTGAGTATTGTGGTAAAGGGGAATGCAGAAGTTTATAAGTTTATCAATCGGGAAGATCCATATAAAAATTATTAGTCGATGGATGACTTCATATATTTAGAAGATGGGGTGGTAAAGGTATCAGACATGGCGATGGAGATACCGGAGTTTAAAGATTTCAAGAGATATGATTCTTCTACCAACAAGGTATTTTTTGGCAAAGCGATGTCTTACATATATTTTGTCTATAAAGTCTTTGGAGAAGAGAAGTCATACATTTATAATCTACCCTTAGCGCAAAGAAAGAAATTAACGGTACAGCATCACACCGGGACTTATAAGAAGATAGCAGATTTTGATGATAATGACTGGGTACAGAAATGTGTTGCTGCTTATCTTAAGTATTCCCGTACTGCCAATGAAAAGTTATTTGATGCTTTAAAGGACGATATAGATAGGTTTATTGATTATGTACAGAATGTACCACATACCTTTAAAAAGAAGATTGTGGTGTACCGTAAGGATCCGGAGCATGATGATGAACAGATACCATATGACATTGAAATTGATGTTCCCTTTGTGGAAGGAAGAATAAAAGCTCTTACCCAGGCTAGCGAACTGGATAAGTTATTTAGAGAGAAGTTGATTGATGTCAACAAAGATGCCAAGAAGAAAAAGGGAGCGAGTACAGTCCGCCTTATGGAAGATACTAAATTCACTTCAAAGATTCCTCTTACGACAATCCCAACAGCACAGAAATAATGCTAGGGTAGATGATTAAACGTTGTCTACCCTTTTTATATATACGTACTATGCTAACAATAAATTCGATATCACAGAACTCAACTTTCTTAGGAATAAGTTTCCTGATATGGACTAAGACCAGTATTGATTCACCTATAAAGACTCCTATGGATTTGGTAGGATCTGACATAGTAATGAACATGGTTAGTGATGATATCTCTTATAAATCATTTAAGACTGTTGATAATAGTTTGATAGTGGCAACAAATAAGATTACTATTCCACCAGGAACAATTACTCTATTGCCAGGAAAATATTTATTTGATTTTGATATCATTTTACTAAATGGAATTAGGATGACCGGTATTGCTCCGGGACAATGGGAGATACTCAAACCTATAACTGTACGATAAGATGGATGATAAGGATATAACTATTGAACAAAACGAACTTATCGTAAATGCAGAGAGTATTCCTCAACAGGAACAGATCTTTGATATCGATATAGTAAGTACAAATGATCAAGATATTAGTATTGATGTTCTTAGTACTGAAGAGTTATATCCTATTACCCTTATCGATGAAGTTCCTCAGGTAATTATTGTAGAACCTATCATGGAACGTTGGCAGAATGGTATTGGTGAAGCTCCTTATGGTGGTATTGTATATGGTCGTAAGGATGGTCATTGGGTAGAGATAATATCTTCTTTAAAGGGATATGCGACAGAATTATTCGTAACTAATATTACTGACCACAAGGAAGAAGAAGGTGTTGCACAGGGTCTTATTACAGCTCTGAGACTAGGTACAGTGATTACTCATGATTATGATGAATTTGCATTAGCATTAACTGCTGATGAAAACTATGTAACCAATTTAGAAAAGACTAATTTACATGCTCCTCATAGTGATGATCAGGATTTATCAAATCTTGTTGTTAAGGTTAATGGTAAGAGTCTTATACTAGATACTGAAATAGAAAGGTTGTCTGGAGTTTATAATGTAGATATATCAAATAAGGTAGATAAAGTATTAGGGAAATCATTAGTATTCAATACTGAAATTGCAAAAATACATGCTCCACATTCAGATGATCAAGATCTTAGTAACTTAGTTGTTAAAGTAGATGGTAAGTCATTAATATTAGAAACTGAAATAGAACGATTAATTACATTACATAATATTGATATATCAGGAAAAGTAGATAAAGTTGAGGGAGAATCATTGGTCTTAGATACTGAAATAGTTAAAATTCATGATGCTCACTCTGATGACCAGGATTTATCTCCTTATCAATTACGTTCTGAAAAAAATACTAATAATGGATATGCTCCATTAGATTCTGGAGGTAAAATCCCCTTATCAAATTTGCCTACTACTTTATTAAAGTATGTAGGCGTTTGGGATGTGACTACAAATACTCCTATATTGTCAACCCCTGATCTAACAAAAATAAGTAATGTATATACTGTAACTGGTACCGGATCTAGGTTTGGTATATCTTTTAAACCTGGCGACTGGTTAATATATAATTCTATTGGGATTCCAGAAAAATCAGACAATTCTGATGACGTTGTTTCTGTTAATGGTCAAACTGGTGCAGTAGTACTTAATAAAAATCATATAGGTCTATCAAACGTAGACAATACATCTGACATGGATAAACCCGTGTCCACTGCTACTACTATTGAATTAGGATACAAGGTAAGTATACAGTCATTTAATTATGCATTAGGGTTTAAAGAAGATATAAGTAATAAGATCACTGACATTTTAGTCGATTCGGAAGTTGGGTACCCAAGTTCTTCATTAGTATTAAACCAATTAAATTTAAAGGTCGATAAAGTAGCAGGATCTAGATTGATTACTACTCCAGAATTAGTTATACTAGGAAATACTTCTAATATAAATAGTGGAGACAATGCAATAAATACTCGTTATTCTGGACTTATTACATTCCCTGGATTTGGAGATACACATTCACTGTCTGCATATGGTGATCATAACCACTCAGGGGTATATGAACCTACTTTTATAAAGAATACGGCATTTAATAAAAATTTTGGAACAACTACTGGGACGGTTTTGGAAGGTCGCACATTTGGAACAATAGCCAATAGTAATGTTGGTGACTTTGAAGTTCCTTTGACTTTCTCAACTGGATTAACTCGTGTAGGAAATACAATAACAAATAATATCACTCAATATACAGATTCTATGTCTGATGCAAGAGTTGTAGTAGGTATTGCTGGAAAACAAAACACATTAATATCAGGTTCAACAATAAAGACTTTAAATGGAACCACGTTGTTAGGTTCAGGAAATATTAGTATTCTTCCTTTTTCTGGGTTTGGGGTCGTAACTAATAAGGCATGGGGTTTTGATGCCCATCCTACTACTATTTCTGGATATGGAATAACTGATCTTCCAAACATAACTAAATTATATTCTACAGACGATCCTATAAATACATATATAAGCAGTTCTTTTGATGGTCAGTATTTGCAATTACAAAGTAATAATGGACGATTACTTAGTGTAAATCATTCTATCAATTCGAACGTAGCTGAAAATTGTAATACTTTACAGGGATATTCGCCATCTACAGTTGCTGTTGAGAATGGAACTGCTGTTGTAGTTACTGATATAAACGGTTATGTTAACGGTAAAAGATTTGTAAAAAGTGGCGGATTATCTACTGAATTCTTAATGGCAGATGGGTCTGTACAGACTATAGGTCCAAAAGGAGATAAGGGAGATACTGGTCTAACCGGGGAGAAGGGCATTCAGGGTATACAGGGAGTTAAAGGAGATACTGGAGCTCAAGGCATACAGGGTATTCAAGGTTTAATTGGTAATACTGGCCTTACGGGAGCTAAAGGAGACCAAGGAATACAGGGGGTACAAGGACTAAAGGGAGATCAGGGTATTCAGGGTATTGCTGGTACTGTAAATATTAATGGGTTAGGTTTTGTAAAGGCAAATGGAAATACTATAAGTTATGATAACAATACTTATTCTACTGTAGATTATGTTGATACTAAAATATCTGATTTAATAGATAATTCTCCCGCACTATTAGATACATTAAATGAATTATCTGCAGCGTTAGGAGATGATCCTAATTTCTCTACTACCGTAATGAATGCAATTGGGTCAAAACAATCTCAATTAGATGGGGTTGGATTAGTTAGGATGAATAATAAAGTTGTTTCATACGATAACAATTCCTACATAACATCTAATTCAATAGGATATTTAAATACTCTTCATACTGAAATGCAGGACCCTGATCCATCTGAATCGTTTAGTAGCACTATTAATCTACATAAGATAGCTAAGACAGGTTATTATACAGATTTATTAGGTAGACCAAATTTGGGGTTATATATTACATTAGATCAATCCACCCCACAAACAATAGGGTCAAGTGGTGCAAGATTGGGTAAATTATGGGGGAGTGATATTGATGTTAATGGGCTTTTAGTTTTAAATAGAGCTAATTTAGGTGCTAATACTTATCACGAACTTAATAGAGATGTAATTACTACTGAACATATGTTTAAATGGAGTACAGGCGGAGTTGGTAAATACTATCTTGGACAACGCTCTGTTGGCTCTGAATCATTTTCGCTATATAGTGCTATCACAAATAATGATGTTATAACTATTAATCCATCAGGCATAGCCAATTTCTCCAACACCCCAACTATTGCAGGAGTATCTTTAGATTCTAAGTATTTAGGATTGAATGGTGGGAGTATGAATAATACCAATTTAGTTGGTAATTTGAATGCTCAATATCTTAATGGAATTGATTATAGTAGAATTATTTATGGAGAAAATGCTTCAGGCTCAATAGGTATAAATGAAACAAATCTTAATGACGGATTAAAAGCAGGGTTTTATACTGTATTAAGAACCGACAATTCAAAATTACCAGCATTAAGTACCGATATAAATATAATGCTTAGAGTTCCATATGTTGGTGTAAATAATACAGGTGGATTTGAATTACTTACAAATGATAGAGTAAATAGCAATTTATACTTTAGAACATCTACAGGTGGAAGTGCATTCTCTACTTGGAAAACCATATTAGACTCCAGCAATTTCACCACTGCAAATTATATCCAAAACAATCCATCATCCGCTCAAAGTGGTAGTGTGTGGGTTGATGGAATAGGTAGATTTGGGAGCGTTACCCCAACCAACCTAACAACAGGATACGTCCCTATGAAAAGTAGTGGGGTGTTGGTTGATAGTCCGATAAGTTTTAATGGTGATAGTATTCTTATTAAGAGAGATTTACAATATTCACCATCCACAACAGGACAGATACAATTAGGTAGTTTTGATGGTTTAAAAAGATTAATGCTTGGTTATGATAGTGTCAATAATTTTGGTTTTTTAGAAGCTGTTAATTTTGGAGTTGCCTACTCAAATATATCAATTAATCCAAATGTTGGCAATGTTGGAATAGGATATACTACAGGAACTGAAATAACTAATAATAAGTTGGCGGTGAATGGAAGTGGGTTGTTTAATGGATCTATTAGTTCAAAATCACTATCAATTACAACTAATAACTACGATGACTTTAACATTGGTATTAGTCAATATGATAGTCTTAATAGACTTATTTACGAGACAACAAACAATGGTCAAATTAGAGTTCATTCATATATCCCCGCAGGAGCTACTGCGGTATTAATAAATGAGTCAACTCCAGTTAATGATATGCAGATAGGACATTATGCCTATATATGTAAAAATAGTGCAGGCACGAATATGACTCCTGCTGCAATGTTTGCATATGTAACGGATACATCCCCAACATCTTCATCCTCTAAGATCAGCCTATCATTTATGGGGGGTCAAAATACTACATCACCATCAGCTCAGCCAAATAGGCACGTATATATTTCAGATGCAGGGCTCATACTTCCAATATTGGATATTAAAGGAGTTAATCAACTATCATTGGGAGACTACAATCACGATGGTAACATTTATTCTACAGCAATGACAGGGGGTGCAAATGCAGGATCTTCCTTAACTTTTAATATGGCTGTTGATGGCGGTTTCCAAAACTCAGCAATAGCAAGAATTAAACCATCGAGTTATAATTCATTTCAAAGAAACACACTTAATTTCTATGTTGGAGGCTGGAATAATAATAATAATCCAAATGAGATAATGACATTATGGGATAGTGGTAATGTCGCTATTGGGTATGATCATAATTCGTCTATTGTATTTAATAATACATTTTCTGTTAATGGTACTGTATTTTTTAATGGATCTATTAAATCTACCAATTTATCTGGTACTGGCACTAGGATGGTTGTTGCTGATAGTTTAGGGGTCCTATCAACTCAAACTATACCATCTGGTGGTGGGGGTGGATCTGTGGTATCCGTTGGAGTTGATAATGCTAATGGTTTTTATGGTGGTTCGAGTGGCGGAGTTAACCCCTCATTATCTATCAAAACAAGCATAACAGGCCTACTGAAAGGTGATGGTACTAGTATAAGTGCAATGATAGGCACTGGATTCCTAAAAATGAGTGGAACTACTGTAAGTTTTGATACTAATAATTATATACCATATACCGGAGCTACAACTAGCGTTCTTCTTGGAACTAATACTATAACAGCAAGTAACTTCATATTGTCATCTGATATTGGACTTAAAACAAACATTAAACCAATATCTGTAGAACATATTGATTTGAAATATTACGAATATGAATTAATTTCTAATCCAGGTAAAAAAAGATATGGAGTAATAGCTCAAGACCTTTTACAAAATAATCCCGAATTAGTATCAGGAAATGAAAAAGACATGTATGGAGTCCATTATACCGACATGTTAGTGCGAAAAGTAGCCGAGTTAGAATATAGACTTAAAGGTATGGAGGATAAATATGGCCGTTCCTAATACAAATACTTTTTCATTTTGGGATGTATGTAATGAAATTTATGGTAGTCATTCAGCAGGCATGAACTTAGTTCAATGTTTTGCTGATGCTACTGGCACATTTGATTCTACATATGTAGGAAGTAGGAATAGTTTACTCAATTTTAGAAATTACCAAAACAAAATAACAGTCACTGATATTGATGGAAATGTTTATGATACTGTAAAAATTGGAAATCAAATATGGACAACGACTAATTTCAAAGCTTATAGATACAATGATGGTTCATTATATGTATTACATGGAACTCCTAATCAAGATTGGTTAGCTTATCCATCATTCACATGGCTAGATAATGTTAATTATGAAGCTACGGCAGGTCGTAAATTAGGTAGGTTATATAATTTCTATGCTGTAAATCAGACTAACTTTGCACCTATAGGTTGGCATGTACCTTCTAAAACAGAAGTTGAGACTTTGATCAATACTTTAGGTGGAAGTTCATCAGCTAGTGCAGCATTAAGAGGTTCAGTAAACAATGGTGGGTCTAATTCAAGTGGATTTAATGCTTTAGATTCAGGCTTTTATGTAACACCAGGATATTATTTTGGAGGAACAGTGGCTAATTCAGGCTATGCTGCTTTTGCTATGTGGACTAAAACTGTTAATGGTAGTCAAGCATATGCATTACAATTAGGCAATAATCTAGTTTCAGAGATTTTATTAAATTCAGAAAGCATGGGTTTCTCAGTTAGATTAATAAAAGATTAAATATAAAAACAACAATTTAAAAACAAATATCATGGCAATTACAAAATTAATTGATTTTCAAAACGGAGCAATAGGGAAACCTGCCTATGCAGTAATAACAAGTATTAATTTAGACTATGAGCGTAAAACAGCTAATATGGTCGTAAAAACGTATCTAAACAAGGCAACGAAAGAATCCGGACAGAATCCAATGTTGACCGATAGTTTCTATGTCAGTGATAATAATACTCAACCAGGGTTTATAAATCCAGGAAATGTTGTTACTCCTGCCATAGAACCTGTATTGTTATTCTCACAGTATTTTACTTCAGGAGATACTCTATTGAATGCACAGAATTATTTACTTACTCTCGATAAATTTAAAGACGGCATTATTGTCGAATAATAAAATAAACTTATGAAAACTATACAATTAGTAAATCTTTTCAATTCAGGTAAATCTATTATCAACAATCCAAAGGGAGATGTAGATTTCAAACTTATCGTATTTGATAACTGTAAACTTATCGAGTCTGAATGTCTACGAATCATTGGGATGTCAGAAACCATCAATAAAGAACTTGATGCCTATAATAAGGAGTTTGAGGATGTTATTTCACGTTATGGTACAATTAGTCCACAGGGGTATGAATATCCTCTTAAAACGAACGAGAAAGGGGAATCAAACCCTAAGTACGATCTTTACATAAATGAAATAACTATTCTTAAAGGGAAGTATAGTGAATTATTTAAGACACATACCAAAAACATTGATGACTTGAAAACTTTACTCGATACGGAAGTTACCAAAAAGTATAAGTTTACTACTGTTCTGAAGAAAGACTTTCCATCAGATGCTACCGGTCCTGAGTTTACTTCATTTAAAGAATGGGAAATATTGAAAACAGTATAAATAGAATTTAACTACTTTCTTATTAAGAGAGTGAAAAATTAAAATTATGTTAGGAATAGGATTAACATGGTCGGAGATAATAGGAGCTATAGTATTATTAGGTGGTTTAATTAAAATTTGGAATGTTCTCAATGTACGTATTGAAGGTCTTTCCAAAGATGATGAGACTCAAAAAAATCAAATATCCGAACTTAAAAAGTTAGTTGAAAACTTGACTAATTTTAATATTAAAATCGTTGAACATGAAAAAGATATTATATCTATAAAAAAAGATTTAATTGAACATAAGGATGGAAACGAAAAATCTTTTAATAAACTTGAATCTTTAATGATGGATGGTCAAAAAAATAATAGAGAAGATCATGGTAAATTATTCGATAAATTTGATGTATTTACAACTCAATTAAGTAATGCAACAAGAACAATATTAAATAACGCAAAATGAATAATGTAAGATCATATACAGACAAACAAATACTCGATAGAGTAAAGAGTTTAGTTGAGTTCAAAGGATGGCCTAAATATAGGTTAGATGTTTGGATTCGAAGTTCAGAGGATGCCTTTAATCAATTTGATGATAAAGTGTATTCATTTGACTGTTCAGAATGTAAAGACCAGAATGACTATCCGATATTTATCATGGTAAATAGTGGAACATCAAATGCTGGTGAATATGGATTAGAACATTTTGAAGAGTATAATAGACTTGGTTGTGCAGTACTTAAATCAGATACAATTGTATATGACAGTCACATGCCAGGTCTACATAAAGGAAAACCTGCTTATGTACAAGTAAAAGGTTATCCATATTTTCGTGATGCTGATAGAGATCATAAATGTGATGAGACTGGAAAAGAATACAATGATATAATTGGTGCTAATTGTCATAGTGCAGGAGATGACTCAATACAAATTGATAATTGGTCTGTTGCATGTTTAGTAAGAAATGTAAAAAAACAATTCAATACATGGCTTACCTATATGAATAAAAAGCCATTGACAGTTTCAATACTTAAAGAATTTGAAGTCTAATCATTAAAATAATTATTTATGAAAGCAAATGTAAGATCATGGAAAACAACCTTAATAGGAATTGTTGGGTTATCAGTATTAGCCGGTGGATTGGTAATGGTATATTTAAAAGTTATTAGTCTTACTGAATTAGGACAGACATTAGGAGTTATTGCAATCTTTTTAGGGTCTATGGCAAGTATCTTTGCTAAAGATTCAAATGTAACAGGAGGGACGAAACAAGTATGACACTACTACTAACCTTTATCAAAAAATATCTTATCTATGTCATTGCCGGCATACTTGCACTGATTATCATATTCAGTAATTCATTTCAGAGTTGTACGCAAAAACAATCAGAAGAATTAATTACAAAGGTAAAGTCTAATCAGTTGATAAATCATAAAGTTGATTCTACTGCTAAGGTATATGAGACACGCATGATTGATTTTAAAGACTCTGTTGACACCGATAAGACTGTTGCGGTAGATAAGAGGGATAAGGATATTAAGTCGCTTAGAAACGATTTAAACAAGGAAATAATAAAGAATAGAAAAGATACTGCAAACAATAATCCTATCACTCATGAGTCTCCTTGTGAACCTATCATACAGAAATGCCTGGCAGTAACAGACAGCATGGGTAAATCGATACTTGACCTGAAAGTAATAGTAACAAATCAGAAAGATATTATTACTATAAAGGATGGACAGATAATTCGTAAGGATGCCATACATAAAAGTGACAGTACGGATATAGTATTACTTATCAAGAACTCTCAGAAATTAAAACCTACTCTATGGAATAAGGTTGGTAATTATATCAGTGCTGGGACCGGTGCAGTAGTTATGTTTTTAATTCGTAAATAGTTTTAGTATTCACAATAAAAATTACTTATCATGAAAAGTAAAGTAAAAAAACCTACCAAAAAAGGTGGTGGAAAAGGGTGTTAATCATAGATTTTAAATAGGGGGACTTCGGTTCCCCTTTAATCATTAAAATAAACTATCATGCCAATAATCAATAAACCATTCTGGGGTATCAAGGATAACCAGTATACGAATCAATTCAGAACAACAGTAGACAGAATACTACAGGATCCTGTTCAATTGAATAAAGCATTATCCGATCTTAATGGTCAGGGTGTGGATTATGTTAGTGATGCCAATTCATTTCTTAAAGAGACATCTGACAAGATTGTTGGACCAGTACATAACTATATAAAGAATATCATTGATAAAGAAAATGGAAATGTTCCTTCTATCATTCCTGTTCCTACTCCATATCCTATTAAAGTACCTCGTGAGAGTTTACTAAATAACGAACTTCCTATCTATACAGGAAAGATAAATGTTCTTCCGGGAAGTACCCAACAGGATATCAACCAGGAATTATATAATACTACACGTGATATGCGTAATCGTAATGGATTAGATATTCCTATTGATCAGATACCACAATCCTATTTTGATAATATTTCTGGAAAACAAACCCAATTACAATATCCAAATGGTAAATTAGGAAAAACAGACAAAGGAGATAAATTGATTAATTTTAGGTATAACAAATCTAGTGTCGTCAATGCTAGGGATCAGATAGAATATAATCTTACCGAACAACAAAATAAGGATCGATTATCAGCAAAAATTATTGCAATGAAATAAATATTTTATGGCAGAGATTAAACTTACATATCTTCCCGATATTCTTGATTCAGACAAATTACTTGTTCCGGATTATGATACCATGTGTCTTACTAGAGACTTTACAAATACTAAACGTTTCTCTCCTGTAATCTATAATCCACAGGAAGCACTTCCTGATCGTGATAGTCCTGAATATGATGCATGGTGGATAGAACAGTACCAACGTTGTATCATGGGTTATATAGTTCCTAAGGCGACAAGGAGAGGTCATTCAATATGGATACCCGGACGACTTTATTTCTATCTAAACTTTTGGATTATATATGCTAAACTCGATGGTGTGGATAGAAAGGGTAATCGTAACCCGAAGTTCACATCTCTTGACTATTTTAAGGCCATGTGCATTGAGATGATGTTCATGAATGCAAAAGATCTAATGTTTCCGAAATCCAGACAAAAAGGGTTCTCGGAATTTTCTGCATCTAACCTGGGATATAATTTTATCTTTATAGCAGGATCCCAGAGTGTGGTAGTAGCTGGTATGGGACAGTATGCGGAACATACCATGGAAAATGTTATCCGTGGTCTTAATAACCTTGGTGAATCAGAATTCTATAAAAGACGTTCTCCCGATCGTGCTGATTATATCAAGGCATCTTACAAGGAAGAATGGATTAATGAGGAGACAGGTGAGAAGAGAATGCTATGGAAGGGATATGGTTCTGAAGTCTATGCGATCACTGCCATGGACAATACACAAGCAGTATCACGTCTAACACCTTTTATGGTACTCTATGAAGAAATAGGTAAATGGAAGAAAGGTACACTGATTGAGACATCCCGTTATGTTGCTCCATCCCTAAAGGCAGAAGGTGTAAAGACCGGTTATCAGATTTTCATTGGTACCTCTGGAAGTCTTGATGAGTCGGTAGCTGATGTGGAGAAGATGGCATACCATCCGGGTAATTATAATCTGTTGGAATTTGAGAATATATGGGAAGAAAATTCAATATCTGTTACTGGTAAAGTAGCAGCATTTGTTCCATCCTACGAGTTTCAAATTATTGACGAAGATGGTAACTCTATGATAGAGGAAAGTAAGGCTTATATCATGGATGAGTGGGCTCAATTAACTTCTACAGCACGACATATCGATGTATCACAACGTCCATTTTATCTATCACAGATGTTTATGATGACCAGTGGTGGATTCTTTGGTGAGACAGCCCTTATGAAGATCAATGATAAGAAACGTCAGATACTTATTGAGAAAGAACAACAGATCACTTTCCAGGCACGTCTTGAATGGTATGACTCTAAAGACTGGGGAAAGGGTGTTGAATGTATTCCTGATGAGGAAGGACAGTTCTTTATTACCCAACGCCCAGACTGTGATGCCAATGGTAAGGTATGGATAAATCTATATAATGCCGCTACCGATAGTTATGATAAGGATGAGAGTAATACTTCATTCTCACAGGGTAGTTGTACTATCTTTAAAGGTACACTTGATATAAACCATACACGTAGACATTTCGTAGCCCG
>Ga0302215_10001864_pt1 | contig 14773 bp, 6 predicted proteins | sample II_Fen_N3_1_FD_194580 | JGI IMG/M metagenome (GOLD analysis project Ga0302215, IMG submission 194580) | Peat permafrost microbial communities from Stordalen Mire near Abisko, Sweden - II_Fen_N3_1 | ecosystem: Environmental > Terrestrial > Soil > Wetlands > Permafrost | place: Sweden: Abisko...
TTATACCAGTTTTTGTATTATTAGGATTTGCTATCTGATAAATACAAGTATTAAAAAACTTTCACTACATTTGCAAAGTTAAAATTCACATGATAATGAATATCAAAAATCGCATGACGGTGAAGTTTATTTATAAACGATGTGGTGGAGACACAGGGTTACTGGAGGTGTGTTTGGTTTGAAAGCAATAGTTTGACGAATTGCAAATCATTATACTACATGCAGTTGGTATTGCACCCCGATAACCCCGATTGCTATCGGCGGGGGCCAACGAAAGGCATGATCCTTAGTCCATTTAATTAAGAGAGCATATATCCTGAGGGACGGGTTGCTCGCTCTTACTACATAGTACAAATTGAACTTTAAGCAGATAGTATATTGAAAAAAATAAAAAAACTGCGTACTAAGCAGATAATCAATAAAAATTAATCCTTTAGTTATGAAACATTATTTTTCGGTAGTTATTGTTTTATTTTTAAGTTCGGTTGTATATTCCAACACTCCAACTGATTCGTTAGTACGATTTACCAACCTTAGTTTTCATTCAGATTTCGAAAAACAAGCATTTATAAATGGCAAACAGGAAAATGAGTTTAACCTGTGTCTGGCTTCAGACAAAAACATGACATCCGAGAAAGCAACCGCATTGAAAGCTAATTTTGACAACATGTTCAAACAACTGGAAGGTGAAAAACTTACAGCAAAAAATCTAAGACAAAAGTTTAAAAATGCTCACAAAATCATTTTCTACAAATCGCCCATGCAATATTCCGACTATGCTGAGTTTTCGGACATTCTGAATAACGGTAACTTCAATTATGTGACGGCATCGGTGCTTTATTCGCTGGTTTTGAAAAAACTAAATATCCCCTCGTATTATTTATATACCCTGAATAAGGCAGATGTTATAATTAATCCCAATAGTGAACAGATTATTCTGGAAACTCAGAATCAAAAAGACGAAAACGGGTACTTCAATAGTTCGGATAATAAAGGGTATATTGTGAATATACTCGATAAAAACATCCGGATAGGTTCGGAATATCAATACAACGCATCACAAACAAATTCGATAGTTCGGTTTAAAGATTCAGATTTATTAAAAATAAACCAACTTGCAGCGACAGTTTATTATAACAATGCCATTAAAGAGTTAAAACTTCAGAAAAACGATGAAGCTTACCAGCTCATGAGTAAAGCCTACTATTTATATCCTGATGAAACATTTGTCGCTTCGATGTATGCGATTCTTTCCAGTAGATTGCAGGGTTGTACATTCGATAAAGTTGAGGATGTGGATTTGTTGGGGCAGTTGTCTAAATTTAAGAATAATAACTTCGACTTTATCAAAAACACATTTTGGAACATTATGGGGAAAAGAGTACCTAATAGAAATAACAATTTTGGTGCTCATTCTGACTTGGAATTTTGCACCGCAGCCTATAAACGATTATTGCCTCAAATAAGTGATGTAATATTAGCCGACGAAATTAGTTACTCCTACAACATAGCAGCTGCCTATTGCTCCAACTATAAAAAGGTAGATCTGAAACCAGTCATGCAAGCACTTCAACTCAAGCCAAATGATAAACAGGCGCTAAATGTGTTAGAATATAATTTACACATCCTAATGATTATTACAGATGACAAAATGGCTTTGATTGATACTCTCGACCATTATGAAGCGGGTTTAGACAGTCCGGAAGCTATTCATCTGGTGAAAAACACGAAATCGTTTTTATATCTCGATATTGCCAAATTTTATTTTTTAAGCAACAAAGTTAATGAAGGTATAAAATATATTTCCTTGTTTGAATCCGGGTTTAAGTTACCACTTCCTGATATGAGTTTTAAACCAAAAATCGAAAATGCCTATTACGAGTATGCGCGCTATTATATGCGTTTCAACAACAGGGCTATGGCGCAGAAAATAGTGGATAAAGGGTTGGAATATATCCCGAAGAGCAATATGATAGAATCTGCTACCTACAAAATGCCGATAAACAAACCTGTAATTATAAAAAAAACCATGACTAAAGCCGAATACGAAAAATACATGAAGAAAAAAATAATTTAGTAATTTTCTCCCCAGTTCACCGAACTTCGTGCGGTAAATGCTACGGCGAACGGGGAGTAACGACAAGAATGATATTTTGTACATTTAATCAAGATAACATATCCATAGGGTAGGGAAAGACAGGATACTTTTTGGTTTGTATAAATAATCGGTAAAAGATTAGTTAGAATTCTGATTTATCGATAAATGTATAAATAAGACTTTTCATAGCAACTTATTTTTACATTATTTGTTATATTTGTCGGCATAAAATCATTTCTGTATGAATAGAACCGGGTATTTAACAGAACAGATAGTTGGTCGTCTGAAAATGAAATTACAACTTACAAAAAAAGCCTCCTGTTTAGGGAGGCTTTAAGAGTCATAAAATGTTATTGTCCGATTAATCTTTCTACTTCTGTCCAGTTCACTACGTTCCAGAATGCCTTGACATACGCAACCCGTTTGTTCTGATATTTCAGGTAGTAGGCATGTTCCCATACGTCGATGGTCAATACCGGTTTACCCTTCACTTCAGCTTTTTGCATTAATGAATTATCCTGGTTCGGGGTAGAGATAATGCGTAACTTGCCGGTACTTTCTTTAATCAACCACGCCCAACCTGATCCAAACCTGCCTACTGCTGCTTTTTCGAACTCGGCTTTAAAGGCATCGACACTTCCAAAGTTATCAATCAGTATCTTTTCTAATTTAGGAGTCATCGGAGCTGTGCCGGCAGGAGCCATGATACTCCAAAAGAAACTGTGATTGTAAAATCCGCCACCGTTATTTCGTACTGCAGTCTGGATATCAGCCGGAAGTTCGTTTATGTTTTGAATCAACTCCAGAATGTCCTTTTTATACAATTCGGGGTATTTCTCCAATGCCTTGTTTAAATTGGCGGCATAGGCAGCATGATGGAAATCGTGATGAATACGCATCGTGGTGCTGTCAATGGTTGGTTCGAGCGCATTGTAGCTGTAGGGCAAAGCCGGGATTTTAAACTGACCGTAACCTGACACAGAGGTTGCAAGAAAAAGGAAAAGAATGATTTTTAATTGTTTCATGTTTTTGTAGTTTGTAGTTGATACCTTTTAAATCTCTTAATTACAACAAGAAATAGAGTGCTTTGTTTCAAAGAATCAGAAAATAAGTGTAGATTAATTCCCGGCAGGTAACTATTTTTCAGTTTTAACCCTTGTAATTGTACTAATTTTTTAAATAAATCGTTATTGATTTTACAGGAACTAAAGTTTGGAGTTAAATGATACTTCCATTTGTATCGGACCTAAAATTTTAGTATATTTGCAAGTTAAAATTAAGATAATAAACCAACCAGCCAGAATTGAATGATTGACTATATAAAAGGTGAAATAACCGAACTAACTCCTGCTAACGTAGTACTTGAGACAAACGGAATAGGATATTTCATAAATATTACTTTACCGACCTTTTCATTTTTAGGGGATCAAAAAACAGCCAAACTATTCGTGTATGAAGCCATTCGCGAAGATGCGCATGTGCTGTATGGTTTCAGGTACCAGAGCGAACGACAGTTGTTCCTGTTGTTGATATCGGTATCGGGTATTGGTGCCAACACAGGCCGGATGATCATGTCGGGCTATTCGGCACAGGAAATTCAGGAAATGATTGCTTCGGGAAACGTCTCGGCATTGAATGCCATCAAAGGGATCGGTACCAAGACGGCACAACGGATAATCGTGGATTTGAAAGATAAAATTGTAAAAGGAACCGGGGGAGCTGACATGCCTAACTTTGCAACGAATAAGAATTCAGAGCATAAGGAAGAAGCGATATCGGCCCTAATCATGCTTGGATTTGCCTCGGCAGCTTCCCAGAAAACTGTTGAACGTATCCTGTTGGAACAGCCGGCATTGAAAGTGGAACAGCTGATTAAGCTGGCGCTGAAAATGATGTAAGGTTTTGAGGAGTAAGAGGCAAGGAGTAAGAGGTAAGGAATGAGAAATGAGGAATGAGGAATGAGAAATGAGTAGGTAGTGGGTAGAGAGCATCAAACTTCAAACCACAAACTTCAAACAAAAATATGATATCAGATTAGTAAATAAGTTTTAATAATAATGAAGGCTGATTGATGAATGTCCTTTAAAATTCAAGGATTTAGAATTCAGGATACGGCAAATTTTATTTTACAGAAGCAAAAATTATTTATGATTTTTACAAATAAGACATTCGCTAAAATACTTATCTGTGGCATTGTCCTGAGCTCAGCCTACGTTTTTGTGGCGGCCAGTGAACATTATGCTGTCGATACCCAACCTTCGGAACCGGTTGTAGCCCCTCAGGATACACTCAAAAAGAACACTCCAAAATTCCCCATCAAAAAGTACAAGCAGGATACGTACGAGGATTTGACTAAAAAGTACCCGATGGATGCTCCCAAGCCGGATAACCTGAAGTCGGTGGTGGAATATGATTCAAAAACGGGCAACTATGTATTGCGGACTTATGTGGGAAATACTGAAATAGCTACACCTTTTTTGATGACCGAACAGGAATACCGGAACTTTTCGGCTAAGAAGGACATGCAGTCATACTGGAAAGAGAAAAATTCGAAGGCAAGTCTCAATAACGAAGATAAGTTCTCGATTTCGGATATGAAATTTAATATCGGTCCTGCCGACAAGGTATTCGGACCGGGCGGTGTACAGATCAAGACACAGGGATCGGCAGAACTTATATTCGGTTTCAAAAGCAATACTGTTGAGAATCCGGCATTAACCGAACGGATGCGAACTTCGAATATCTTTGACTTCAATGAAAAGATACAGATGAACGTTACCGGAAGTGTGGGCGATAAAGTGAATTTCGGATTGAATTACAATACTGAATCGAGCTTTGATTTTGACCAGAAGATGGTGAAACTTGCCTACAAGGGTAAGGAAGACGACATCATCAAGAGCATTGAAGCCGGGAATGTGAGCATGCCGCTCAACAGCTCGCTGATTACCGGGAGTACTGCATTATTCGGTATAAAGACCGAACTGCAGTTTGGGAAACTGAATGTGGTGGCGCTGGCCTCGCAACAGGAATCACAAACCCAGACAGTCAGTTCGAAAGGTGGTGCCCAGACTACCAAGTTTGATATTAGCGTTGATAACTATGACGAAAACAGGCATTTCTTTTTATCACAATACTTCAGGAGTACTTACGAAAAATCCATGAGTAAACTCCCTTATGTTGCATCCGGGATCATCATTAACACCAGCAGGGTGGATGTTTGGGTAACCAATAAACGTGGAAATTACGATCAGGCCAGGAACATAATCGCTTTTATGGATTTGGCTGAATCAAAAAGAATTGATAATACTCAACTTTGGCAACCTACAAATTCATTAGACTCGTTGCCTTCGAATAAAGCCAATAATCTTTACAGAAATATTTTAGCATTAGCCGACATACGTGACATACAAAAAACAAATTCAATATTATCTTCAAGTTATGCAGGTTCCAGTTTCAATGGGGGAGAAGACTATGAAAAAATAGAAAGTGCCCGTAAGCTGGATCCATCGGAATATACCATCAATCCAAGCCTGGGGATGATTTCATTACGAAATACATTAAACCCGGATGAAGTCCTGGGTGTTGCCTACGAATACACGTATGGCGGACAGGTATATCAGGTGGGTGAATTATCTACCGATCCAATCTCCGATCCACAGGGTGTGATTAAAAATCCGGCACTGATCATAAAGTTATTGAAAGGTACATCGCAATCCACAAAATTAAAATCATGGGATTTGATGATGAAGAACGTCTATAGCCTGGGAGCACTTCAAATTCAACCGGATAAATTTACCATGAATATTACCTACCGGAACGATTCGATAGGTACTGACCTGCGTTATCTGACCGAAGGGAAAATAAAAAATGAGTTGTTGCTAAGGGTGATGAACCTGGATAACCTGGACTCAAAGAACGCACCGAATCCGGATGGGAAATTCGATTATATTGAAGGGTTAACAGTACAATCATCGTCAGGAAGAATAATTTTCCCGGTGCTTGAGCCATTTGGATCGCATTTAAAGAAGATGATTAATGACACAAAACTTGCTGAAAAATATATTTACCAGGAACTGTATGATTCAACATTGGTGGTGGCACAGCAATTCAGTGAGAAAAACAAATTCCATCTGATGGGCGAATACAAGGCATCCTCGGGATCGGAAATACGCCTGAATGCCATGAATGTGCCCCGTGGTTCGGTGACAGTTACTGCCGGTGGTGCCACTTTAGTCGAAAATAAGGATTATACGGTGGATTATACCATGGGAACAGTGACCATCATCAATACCGGCTTGATGGAATCGGGTACCAATATTGATGTGAAGCTTGAAAACCAATCGATGTTCAGCATGCAACGCAAGACCCTGATGGGAACGCACCTGGAATATAAGTTTAACAAGGATTTCAGTGTGGGCGGAACCATCATGCACCTTTCGGAAATGCCGCTGACCACCAAGGTGAATACCGGGAATGAGCCGATATCCAACACCATTTGGGGAATGAATACATCCTGGCGTACCGAATCGCAATTCCTGACCAACATGTTGAACAAGATGCCTTTTGTGAATGCCACAAAACCGTCGACCATAGCTGTAAATGCCGAGATTGCCCAGTTAATACCCGGACATTCGAATGTGGTAGGTTCTGCAGGTCTGGCTTATATTGACGATTTTGAATCGACACAGACTTCCATAGATATTCATTATCCCGCAAACTGGTATTTGGCAAGTACTCCATATAACAATGCCACCAATACACTTTTTCCGGAAGCGAACTTAAGCAACGATATCAATTACGGTAAAAACAGGGGCTTATTGGCCTGGTACTATGTGGACCCGGTATTCAATAACAGTGATACCCGTTCGAATCCGGACTATATCCGCAATGACCTGGATGCACAATCGAATAACCTGACACGTGATGTATATGTGCCGGAAATTTTCCCGAACAAACAAACCCTGGCAACCCAGACCTCCCGGTTGACTGTAATGAACCTTTCGTTTTACCCGAACGAGCGTGGTCCCTATAACCTCGACGTACTGGGGATGAACGCGGATGGAACATTGAAGAATCCAAAAAATCGTTGGGGAGGCATCATGCGGAAAATGGATGCCACCGACTTTGAAACATCGAACATAGAATATATCGAATTCTGGATGATGGACCCGTATGTGAACGGAGGTATGGCACCTGAGAAAAATGGAGACCTGTACTTCAACCTGGGAGATATCAGCGAGGATATATTGAAAGATGGAAAGAAATCGTATGAATCGGGATTGCCGATTGATGGTGATATTTCAAAAACTAATACTACCGTTTGGGGAAGGGTGCCAAGAACACAATCCACAGTCAATGCATTTGATAACACCCTGGGCGCTCGCCAAAAACAGGATGTAGGGCTGGATGGGCTATCGGATAAAGATGAATCACTGTTTCCCGCTTATTCAGATTATGTGGCACAGGTTAAAACCACTGTATCCCCGGATGAACTTACGAAAATGAAGGCAGATCCATTCTCACCTGTTAATGACCCTGCAGGAGATGATTATCATTTCTACCGCGGAACTGATTATGATACCAAACAACTCGATATCCTGACCCGTTACAAGCATTATAACGGAACAGAAGGAAATTCACCCGATGCAACAACTGTCGTGGAAGCTTATACTACTTCGGCTACATCAATCCCGGACGATGAAGACATCAACGGGGATAATACCATGAATGAATACGAAAAGTACTACCAGTATAAAGTAAGCATTCAGAAATCTCAAATGGAAGTCGGTAAGAATTATATTACCGATGCCATCACTTCACCGGTAGTACTTAAAAACGGAAAGACTGAAAATGTTACCTGGTATCAGTTTAAAATTCCAATTCGCGAGAATCTGGATCCTATAAATGGCATACGAAATTTTAAATCCATCAGGTTCATACGTATGTTCATGACCAACTTTGATAACGATGCCCATTTAAGGCTTGCTACCCTTGACCTGGTTCGGGGTGAATGGCGTGGTTATACAAAAAAAATTGATGAACAAACAACAACAACCCCGATATCTGATGGCAAGTTGGATATCCAGGCCGTGAATATTGAGGAAAATGCCAGCAAATCACCGGTTAATTATATTTTGCCTCCGGGAATAACCCGTGAGACTGATCCAGGACAACCACAGTTGCTACAACAAAACGAGCAGTCAATTGTATTACGTGTCACCGGACTGGCCCCTAAGGATGCCCGGGCAGTATATAAAAATACAACCTATGACATGCGTCAGTATAAACGCCTGCAGATGTTTGTTCATGCCGAAAAAATGAAAGCTGATGTCACAAATCTGAAAGATTATGAATTGACTTGTTTTGTACGGATTGGATCGGATATGGTTAATAATTATTACGAATATGAAATCCCGTTGCGCCTGACACCAGAAGGTATTTATTCCGGTACGAAAGGCACCGATCAGGAAATTGTATGGTATCCTGAAAATATGTTTGATTTTTCGTTTGATGCACTTACAAAGGCAAAATTGAAACGTAACACTGCCAATCAAAACGGAGGCTCGAACGTGTCGAACTTGACTCCATACATAGTTTATGACCCTGATAAACCAAAGAATAAAATAACGATTAAAGGAAACCCATCCATTTCGGATGTTGAGAATATCATGATTGGAATCAGGAATTCCAGTGGTGAAATTAAATCAGGCGAAATATGGGCTGATGAATTACGCATGTCTCAATTTGATGAGTCAGGCGGTTGGGCAGCCATGGGGAATGTTGCTGTAGGATTGTCGGATGTAGGGACAGTGAACTTCTCAGGACGTATGGAAACTTCAGGCTATGGCGGCATTGAAAGTAATGTCATGACCAGGCGTATGGATGACCTGTATCAAATGAATTTCTCAACGGCTATGGAATTAGGACGTTTCCTACCGGAGGCAGCCAAATTAAAGATTCCGGCTTATTTCTCGTATACCAATGAAACGCTTTCACCGAAATACAGTCCGCTTGATCAGGACATACTGTTAAAAGATGCGCTTAGTGCATTGCCCACAAAACAAAATACGGACGGATCAAAGGTGTTGACCCAGGATTCGTTGAAACTTTTGTCGCAGACCGTAAATTCGACCAAGAGCTTTAATATATCGGGTGCAAAGGTAAATATAAGGAGCAAGACTCCGCAGTTTTATGATCCTGCCAATGTGACATTTACCTATGCCTACAACGAAACGAACCAACATAGTTCGGAAATAGAACAAAACCTGGTCACAGACGAACGTGCTGCTATAAACTATAGTTTTTCATTTAATCCAAAACCATTTGAACCATTTAAAAAAGTAAAACTCCTAGATAAACCAATTTTCAAGATTATCAAAGACTTCAATCTGAATTATCTGCCTTCGTCACTGAGCTATATCACCAATATGGACCGTCAGTATTCACAGGTCAGGTTGCGGGATTTGAATTTAACATCTACTGATGTTGCTTCGAGTACCGACTTTAATATGACTGCCAGTAAAAACTTTATCTGGAACAGGCAATTTGATATCAAATACGATTTGTCTCGGTCTATCAAATTCAGCTTCCAGACAGCCATGAATGCCAGTATTGATGAAGGAATACACACTCCTGAAATGAATAAAGATTACTATGAAGCCTGGAGGGATACGGTTTGGTCGAGTATCAAACGTATGGGTACTCCCTATACTTATCAACAGGCATTCTCAGCTACCTGGAACCTGCCGATAAATAAAATACCTTTATTCGATTGGGTCGTAGCCAATGCTTCGTACAATTCTACCTATAACTGGAACCGGATGGCACAGATTCAGGGCGGCGGTACCGAGCAACCCGGGAATATAGCCACCAGCATGGGCGCCTGGCAGGTGGATGGACAGTTTAATTTCGAAAACCTGTATAATAAATCAAAATACCTGAAAGAGGTCAATCGCCGGTTAGGGGTACAATCGAATGCTGTTAAGCCGAAATTCCAGCCCAAGACCTATACCCAGAAAGTAAATCTGGTGAAGGATAAGCTAATCACCATCAATCACCGGTTGGGAAGTGATAAGTTTAAATTTACGGCTGTTGACCAGAAAGGGAAAGTGCTGACACTGTACTATAAGACTAAGAACCCTACTACAGTTGAAATTACACCACCTGTAAACAGTGATAGTGTGATGCTTAGCTTTACGACCCTGGATGCGAGTGTACAAACTCCGGTAAGAAGTACTGTTGATTTTGTAGCACGGACTTTGATGATGGTTCGGCGTGCCTCTTTTACCTATCGTGAATCGAACAGCATGGTACTTCCGGGATTAAACACGCAACCCGGCTTCCTGGGACAGGAAAATACACTGAACGGAATGTCGCCGGGATATAAGTTTGTCTTCGGATTGACGGATGATAATACTATCGTGGATGCACAAAAAAATGGATGGCTGTCGAATGATTCGACCATTGTAAATCCTGCTACCAGGGCATTTACCTCCGACCTGGATATAAAAGTCTCTGTGGAGCCGATTGCAGGTTTCAAGATTGATTTGAGCGCCAAACGTTATATGGCACGCAATACGTCCATAAATTATATGTCCGGTGGAACAAAAACCTTTACAGGGAGTTATAATATCACCATGATGGCATTGTCCACTGCATTTGAAAAAACAGGATCAGCCACTCAAAATTATAAATCGAAACTCTTTGATACATTCCTGTCAAACCGGCAGACGATTGCAGATAGATTGAATTCGAAATATGCAAATACAAATTATCCAAGTACAGGTTTCTTTAATCCAGATTTAAAGGCGAATGATTTAGGCGGAAAACCGTATGATCCTTCCAAAGGTGCCTATAAATTAAATTCATCTGATGTCCTGATTCCTGCCTTTCTGGCTGCATACACAGGGCGTGATGTCACTACGGTGGATACGAATCCATTCCTGTCATTCCTGAGCATACTTCCGAACTGGAGAATCAGTTATGATGGCCTATCGAATATCGACTGGATAAAGGACCGTTTTAAATCGGTGAGCCTGACGCATGCCTATTCATGTTCTTATAATATCGGTTCGTACACCTCCTATTCTACTTGGACCGGTATGAATGGTGACGAGAGTGCATTGGGCTATATCCGTGATGTACAGAATGACAATTTAGCCATTCCATCATCTCCATTTGATATATCAGATGTTTCGTTGAACGAACAATTTGTTCCGCTTATCGGGGTAAACGTCGCGTTGAAAAACAGTATGACCGGAAAAGTGGAATACCGTAAATCGCGTAACATGGTGCTGAACCTGTCCAGTACTCAACTGATAGAATCGGCTACCGACGAATTCGTGATAGGAGCAGGGTATCTGTTAAAAGACTTTGATGTGATTCTGAGATTAAAATCAGACAAACAAACAAAGGTGAAGAACGATTTGAAGCTGAGTGCCGACTTGTCATACAAGGATATTAAAACCTTGTTGCGTAAGATTGATGAGAATATCACCCAGGCTTCGAGCGGCAATAAACTGTTTACTCTGAAAGTTATCGCAGATTATGTGTTCAGCTCGAAAGTAAATATCCAGTTGTACTATAACAAACAAATGAGTACTCCGCTTATTTCTTCATCGTATCCGGTATCCTCTTCTGATTTTGGTGTAAGCTTTAAGTTTATGCTGACTAGATAGACTAAGGACAAAGGTCGAAGGACAAAAGACTTTCGACCTTTGTCCTTTGACCTTAGTCCTAATCCGGCTCTGTTTTCCTTAGTTAAGGATCTGAATTAAATGAACACTTAGTGAGACCTGGTGTTTTAATGTCTTAGTGACTGATTTTTCACACTACAAAATCTCACACAGGAACATAATTACCAGATTAAATTGATTTGGTTACTAATATTTGAATATATGTTTAAAAAAAATACCCTTGTTATTCTTGCCTTGTTCTTTGCAGCTGTTTCATTTGGCCAGATTTATGAACCTGTGAAATGGAATGTAAAACAAACAAATGTTACTGAAAACACCGCCGAAATACATATCCATGCCACCATTGATGATGGTTGGCATTTATACGGGCTGAAACTTCCCAAAGGAGGACCATATCCCACTTCCATAGTCTTTGAAACATTTGAGCATGCTACAAAAGTGGGTGAGATACAATCACCGTCAAAACTGCTAAAACAATTTGATGCCAATTTTAATATGGAATTGAACTGGTATTCAAGCGATGCCCTGTTTATTCAAAAGATAAAATTTGAGGATGCTTCGAAAGTAAAGATAAAAGGGTATGTTGAGTTCATGGCTTGCAACGATAAGAGTTGCCTGCCCCCAAGTAAAAGCCCTTTTAGCCTGGGAAGTATTACCACGGTTGCTAAAGTGGCAGAAAAGGCAGTTGTACCTGTAAAGACTTCAGATTACTGGAAGCCGGTCATCAAGGAATTAAATAGTTTTGGCGAAGGCGAAGGCTCTTCGGGAGTCACTTCACTCTGGTTGATTTTACTGGCAGGTATGCTTGGTGGTTTCCTGGCCTTGCTGACACCCTGCGTCTGGCCTATCATACCCATGACCGTCAGTTTCTTCCTGAAACGTTCGGACAATAAGAAGTTGGGACAACGGGATGCGCTTCTATACGGTGTAGCAATTATTTTTATCTATGTCCTGTTGGGTATTCTCATTACCCTGATTTTTGGAGCCAGTGCCTTAAACAGTTTATCGACCAATGCTGTTTTTAATTTATTGTTCTTTGCCTTACTCGTGGTTTTTGCTGTTTCATTCTTTGGAGCCTTCGAGATTACATTACCTTCGTCGTGGTCAACAAAGCTGGATGCCAAAGCCGATTCAACTGCCGGGTTCTTAAGCATCCTGTTTATGGCATTTACGCTGGTGCTGGTTTCATTTTCGTGTACCGGGCCAATCATTGGCACATTGCTGGTGCAGGTTTCATCCAGTGGCTCAATACTTGCTCCTGCTGTTGGTATGTTCGGTTTTGCTGTGGCATTAGCCATCCCATTCAGCTTATTCGCACTTTTCCCTTCCTGGCTTAAATCGATGCCACGCTCGGGTGGATGGCTGAATTCGGTAAAAGTTGTACTGGCTTTCCTGGAACTGGCATTAGCACTCAAATTCTTTTCAGTAGCCGATTTGGCCTATGGCTGGCATATTCTTGACAGGGAAGTATTCCTGACAATCTGGATTATAATTTTTGCCCTGTTGGGCTTCTATTTGCTCGGGAAGCTGCGTTTCGCCCATGACAGTGATTCAACACATACTTCGGTACTTGGGGTGTTCCTGGCAATCGTCTCATTTGCATTCTCAATTTATATGATTCCAGGGTTGTGGGGTGCACCGCTTAAATCAATCAGTGCTTTTGCCCCACCTTTGTATACACAGGATTTCAATCTGTATAGCAATGATGTTCATCCGGCTTTTACTGATTATGATTTGGGAATGGCTTATGCAGCAGAGAAAAAAATACCCGTTATCATAGATTTCTCAGGTTTCGGCTGTGTCAATTGTCGTAAGATGGAAGCTTCGGTATGGACTGATCCAACAGTAAAGGAACTGCTTAAGAAAGAATTTGTATTGATTTCCTTGTTTGTTGACGATAAAAAACCGTTGGCCAAGCCATACGAAGTTCTTGAAAACGGTCGTACCAGTTCCATTGAAACGGTAGGTGATAAATGGAGCTATCTGCAACGGTCTAAATTTGGAGCAAATGCACAGCCATTTTATGTTATGCTCGATAATAATGGGATACCATTAACTAAATCATATACCTTTAATGAAAATCCGGCTAAATTTGTAAACTGGCTTAAAAGAAAATAACTTTTTTTACAAACTTACATTTTGACTTGATTTTAAAGTTAGCATATGTATTTCTGCCAATCTGCCACCCGATTCCTGCCAAAAAAGGAATACGGGTGTTTTGGCAAAATAATTGATGATACGGAATAAGCCTACACTGATTGTGACGGCAAATCAATATGCAAAAAAACAAACTGACAATATGAAGAAAGAAAAACATACAGAGGAAACTCCTGATGTAAGACAGGAATCTCAGGTTGATGAACCAATTTTAAATTCTGAGACTTCTGATGAAGCAGCTAATCAAATAGAGGATGAACTTGAGATTATAACACAAAAATGTGTCGAGCTTAATGATAAGAATCTGCGTTTAATGGCTGAATTCGATAATTACCGTAAACGGACACTCAAGGAACGTATGGATTTGTTGAAAACAGCCGGTGAAAAGGTTTTGGTAGATATGCTTCCACTGGTAGATGATTTTGAAAGGGGATTAAAGGCAATGGAGACTTCTGATGATGTTCAGTCAGTAAAAGATGGAGTAGACCTGATTTACACCAAGTTTATTTCTTTTCTGCTTCAAAATGGCGTAAAAGCTATTCCAACAGAGAATGAAACCTTCGATACCCAATATCATGAAGCTATTACTACTTTCCCGGCTCCAAGTGAAGACCTGAAAGGTAAGATTATTGATTGTGTCGCAAAAGGTTATACTATGAATGAAAAGGTAATACGTTTTTCGAAAGTAGTCGTTGGAGAATAATCGATACCTTATCGATAAGAATTAAAAGGTAAAACAAAATCTGAAGATACTTAGAATTTTTTTAAGCTGTGTACAATCTTGTGTGCTATTCAAAATTTAAATATCAGCACATTTCACATT
>Ga0302215_10001866_pt1 | contig 14755 bp, 20 predicted proteins | sample II_Fen_N3_1_FD_194580 | JGI IMG/M metagenome (GOLD analysis project Ga0302215, IMG submission 194580) | Peat permafrost microbial communities from Stordalen Mire near Abisko, Sweden - II_Fen_N3_1 | ecosystem: Environmental > Terrestrial > Soil > Wetlands > Permafrost | place: Sweden: Abisko...
GATTATCCAGTAGGCTTTTTACTTTTACATAACTTAATGAATGATTTATATGAAAAAGCTTATTCTCTTTTTTGCGTTTATACTTAGTATCACTGTATCAGCACAGACATCGTTAAAGTTTAAAACAAATAGCATTAGTGATGTTCGACAACTAGCCGATAGTATAGCACTAAATGCTAAACGAATATACACCTTTGACAAAGATGGCGTATCTAAAGATGATGCAAACTATTATATAGTACGTTATAAGAATACTTCAGATGATGAAGATAAACTAACAGTACTCTTTAGAATTGAACAAATTGGCGAAAATGACGCTCTCGAAATTAAAGGAACACCAGAATATCATTTTTATGGTGCTGCAGGTAAATTTTTAGACCTTTTCCCTTTCTGGCATAAGTTTATAAACCCTAAGTCCATTGCCGAAACAGTAGCCAATGACAAGAGCGACAATATAATGCTAAACGATATAAGGTTCTCTATTCGAGATTATAATGGATACTGGAAGATAGACGCTCGCTACAAACAATAACAAAAGAGTCCTGACAAATACGTCAGGACTCTTTTGTTTTAAGCAACATTCGCAAGCTCTTGCAAGCTATAATTCATGACCATCCATTCCTCTTGTATTCGGCGCGATTCAGCTTTACAAGCCGACACTTGTCTATTTACCTTTTCAATACTCCAACCGTGCTTATTTACATACGACTGAATAACTTCATTTGGATACATGGTAAGCATAAATTTACCCTTAACAGTTGTCAATAAATCAAGTAAATCGCGCAGGTTTGAGTCGTTAAACATGTTAGAATAATGCCCCATGTTAGAACCTACATACGGAGGATCCACAAAATGAAAAGCTTCAGGAATATCATACCGCTTAATAATCTTAAGCGCATCATCATGTTCAATTGTTAATGTTGACAATCGGGCTCTTAAATCATCATTAAATGCTTCTTTGGCATTTCCTATCTTCTTAGGATGCCTGCTTTTCGATTTATCAAAACCAAAACTGTTAGATAGTTGGCCTGCAAAACCCATCTTACTCAATACCCATACAGCCCATGCTCTTTGTACGTTAGAGAAAAATGAAGGATTGTTGTAGATATACCAGGCGTGTTCATGCTGCGCGCGCGAATGAAGCGTTTTATCAACCTCGTACTTCAACGCTTCAAAATCAGTAACACAAGTTTCATAGAAGTTAATAAGCTCAACATTAAGGTCATTAATAACTTCAACCTCTACTGGTTCTTTGTCAAACAATACAGCTAAACCGCCAGCAAAAGCTTCGGTATAAAGCGAATGTGAAGGAATTAAAGGACGAATATGTTTTAACATGTTCTACTTTCCTCCATAATACGTAATAGGTGTTTTCATAAAAATTGAATTAAAAATTATTTTACTTTTGTCGAATCTCACAATAAAAAAAGGTGCACACACACCAACCGAAGGCTTTTGGCCTCTGGCGTGGTGTGTGTGCACCTTTAATTTTACGAGAAGGTGAGATTTCTCGTAGATAAGTCAGAGGCTTTTTACAGCCCCGCGTGTATTAAGTACTTCTTGTTATCATTATCGCTGTTCCTTTTTTTATATCAATTAGTTGAACATAGCCATCATGCCGCGTAAGGCTTAATGATGCAATTGAAGCAGGCACGTATTGAGCATTTAAGCTCAAAGAGCTACTTGTTATTTTTAAATTAGTAGTTGGATATTTTTCAAATGAAGTTTCTATTGAGATTGAAGCAACCATGCCAGGACTCGAAGAAGCCTGTACCGATAACGAGCCACTCACTAATTTAAAACTAGTGAGTGCGCATTGATCAAATGACGTTTCTATTGAAAGCGAGCTCGCTGTAATTTTCATATAATCAACTAAATAATCTTGTTATCTTTATTCTAAGCATTACGTAGTTTGCACGCACATAGTATTTAATGCGTGCCTGATTGGTAGCATTGTAATACTCAGGATGTGCAGAAGTCAATGCCTTTCCATCGGTTCCTAAGTCAATAGCTCCACTGTTTACATTACCGACTCTTAAGCATCTTAAGCCTGTTTCGCTTGTGCCTCTCACATCTGTAGGTTTGCTGAACACTTCAGCATCTAACCACGGATATGCAGTATCGTTTGTTTTGAAATCAGCTGGAACCGTTGCGCTTTCGCATATCTTAAATTGAATATTCTGCCAGATTGAAGGGTGATTGATCGCATATAAATAAGCCGTACCAGTTCCATTTTTTGAAGCTAGCAAAACATTACCGGATGCTTGCAAAGTCATTTTGTCGGTGTAAGCTGTTCCATTGTAAGTTACAGAAGTGCCAGCATCTGCCTTTACTAAATAAACAACATTAGCACTTAACGCAATTCCCCCAGCTGTAACCGTCAATTTGTTTCCATCAGAGGTGTCAATGCTATCTGTTTGACCTGTGACAAATAAACCACTATTTGCCATATCGGGGAAAAGGGATAGATTGAAACCATTGAAACTCGTACCACTTGGAATAAGCATTGGCTTGCTGTATATGGTTGCACCTGTGAAATTTGCACCTAATGAAATAGAGCCGTTAACGTTGTTGAGATTATCGGTTGGTTTAATTTCAACCTCATACATGCTAGAAGTTAAATCGGCTGTGTTTTTGAATTCAATTTTAATAGCTGGAGGAAACGGGCCTATATGTTTTCCCCCATCCATGTAACATGCTGGTTGGTTTTCTTTTGTGCCATATATCAGACTAAAATCAAAATTAGTACCCGAACGATCACCATCAGGGCAATTAAATATTCTATTATCTGTAAACTGGCAATTGGTAAACCCAAACTTGTAATAACCTGATGCTAAAGTACCATTGTTGAGCCAATCCATGAATGCAGCATATTTTTGAGCTGCATTCATGGTATCATTATCAATACGTTCATCTGCGGTGTTAGCGGCATTCCTTTTCCAAAAGGTGCAATTTGACCTGAATAAACAGGTGTCGAATGTTGCTACATTTGCACTTGATTTATCTACGAATATTTTACAATTGTCATAAATATTCTTTGACGAACTATTAGTAGTACTTCTAACAGCATTGAAATAATCTATAAAAGCATTATAACTGCCATTTCCTGACGTTAAACTACCGTAGCCGTAAGTATTGTTGTATTGATAACTAATGCCTTTAAATATGCATCTGCTTCCGCTTAATGAATTATAGCATGAGTTTAAAAAAATAGAATAATAATTCATAGAAGTAAAACTACCAGCATAAGAGTTCAATACAATGATTCCATTTTTTTGCTGTGTTGCTATTTGTGGCGAAGCATACGCGGAAGGTGTAATTGTATATATGTTTTGACCATCAAAAATAAAGTCGCCAAACTGGTCACTATATAGATATTTGGCATAACCAATTGGTATATTTTCAGAAAAGTAACCTCTAGCTATGATATAATTTTTTGAATTCGCATACGCATATACAAATGCTTTGTTTAAAGTTTGAAAAGGGAATTCTTTAGTGCCTAGCCCACGCAAATCATCACCTGAAAATGCATCAACAAAAATGCAATTAGTTGAATTGTACGTTGTACCATCTAATTGAAATTTCCATGCTCTTGCATATTGTGCAATTGTGCTCATAATGTTGATGTGTTAACGGTTAATATTTCAGCGTGTAGTTTCCAAGCATTGGAAGCATCTTGATAAATGCGTTCACCTATAATGCAATAGTCATCAATAGACACAACGATGTGGATAGGTCTCACAAATAAATCGAACGTAGTAGCGCAATTCTCGTTTGAAATGGTGTGCTCAGCGTTTGCCATTCCTCCATTGTTAATAGCAATTTCGGTAAGTTCTGCAGGAGGATCGAGTAAAGCAAGTTCGTAATACTTTGCACGTACAAAATCTTGTACGTCTTGTTCTTGTTGTTCAAAAGGTAAGCTTTTAACATATAAAAGCGTTTCGGTTAACCGTATCATAAGTATGAGCCTTTTATGGTGATAACACCTGTTATTTGTCCTGTTTTGAAAGTCACTTTTAGGTATATAGGCGAGCTTGCACCTACATTAATATTTACTACACCCGAGGCTGCCGTATAAGTAACTCCGCTGTCGAGGCTGTATTCGAGTGTCTGAATGTTGTTGTCAAGGGTTATGGTATTGATGTTTCCGGCATACGGAAACGAAATTTGAGCATCGCTGTAATTATAAAACAATACATTGTGCATAAAGCCATCACGTTTGGCCAGATAGGAAAGAAAATCATCAAATGTCTTTAGTACGTTACCAGGTAGCTGTCGCCACTGTTCATAGGCCGACATGCCAGCCGCACCATTGTTACCAGCCGCGCCAGTTGCTCCTATTGCCCCGTCCGCACCTTTTAACGAGTTGAAAAAATCAGTTACCGTTTTATTAGCATTACCAGGCTGTTGTATCCAAATTTCAAAATTGTTTAATCCTTGTGGCCCCGTTGCACCTTGAGCACCTTGTTCACCTACTAAATTCGTATCCTTCAGTATTTCTAATACGGCCTTGCCTGTTACAGCCTTAGTGCTATCATTTTCAACAATGTCCGAAAGTTGAATTATACCTTTATCTGTTAAACTTGCATCAGGAATTACTGAAGTATGCTCATCTACATATTCTTTTGTGGCCAGCTCATTACCGTTGTGTAATGCCTCGTTATTAGCACCAGTAGTGTACTTTAACAATCCTGCTGGAATAGCTCCCAATTTGCTGTCAACCCAGTTAGCGCCATTCCATTTATAAATAATTGAATCATCGGCCACTGGCACAAGCCAGCCTTCTTCAGGAACTGGGTAATAAATATATAAATCGCTATACGATTGAACCCAGTCCTTCCACGTTAACCCTACTATTTGCTCCGCAATAATGCTTTCAACACTTGCCCTAGTATAATAATTAGAGACAAGTGTATCATTAACTTGTTTTACCAATGCAGGTGTGGCTGCTTTTGTATTATCATCTCCCATTATATTTGAAAGCTGAACAATACCCTTAGCTTGGAGTGAAGCATCATTAACCAATACATTTGCCATAGCCTCGCTAATTGAATTAGCGACGAATGCTGTTGTGGTTTTATCGTTTAACGTTTCATCCAAATCTTCGATACTCGATATTGGTATTTTCTCATCTTTATGCCAATAGCTATCCAGCCAAGCAGCAAATTGCGAGGCTAAAGGTTTTGCAGCCCTTACAAACCAGTTCTTAAGTGTGCTTTTATCTGTAGTTGCCATGTTATGAGTTTTTTATAATCACATAATCTAACCATAAATGCTGCAGACTCGCCGACACTTCACGCAACATTACTTCAAAATAACCTCCAAACTTATCACCCAGAACAACTAGAACATCATTGTTTGTGTTCCAGTCCGACAACGAGTTACTGTCAATTCTTAGAACTGGAAAAACATTATAATCACGAGTATCTAACGGTGGATCAAGGGCAATAGTAAACTTTGAATCCACGTTCGTATCACCTAAATAGAACGATCCAGTTGTCAAGATTGGAAACGGATGCGTATGTGCCGATGGTGGGTATGAAGTAGGTTTGTCTGACAGCTCCGACCAAAGATGAGAATGGTTTAAAGGAGGAAAGGCCGATGGCTTACCCGAGACATTACTCCATGTTACCGCTTTATTGGCTAGTGTAAGTAAATCAGTTACTCTTTGAAATGAATTCCATTCTATTTGATTGCTACCTCCTCCAAATATCACTTTCCGATCATAGTACAAATCGGCATAGTTAACATCATATACTTGTACTCCCGTTTTTAGCTCTGCAATAACTACATGTGAATTTATTATACCGCCTGCAAATGGCAAAAGCTCGCCATTTATAACAACTGTGCCAGCCGATACATTGCCTCCGCTTGTTACACAACCATCAAGGATATAATTGGTACCTCCAAGGCTTGCAAGTTTCGCAACCAGCTGCATCATATTCTGCATGAAACCATAAGTCTCAGCCGAAACCGGGAACTCCTGATATTTTGTAAAATCTATCTTATTCATATCCTTATATTTTCATTTTAGTAATAGCATATAGCATAACGCTTACTAAGCAGTTTGTAATAATTGACCTGCGATATCAGGCGATTTTCGTCAATAATGCCACGCATGGATAAAGGAACCTTTACAATAAAATCAAGCCCTGATGTTCCTATTGCCCCTTGTCTCGATATCATTTTAATACCTGTATTGTTAGTATTAAATATCAATGTTTTACGAATACCTGTAATTGTGTCATCGGCAAAACCAGCCCAAAGAGGCTGTTTAATATCTATTGCATTAAATAAGTCTTGTTTATAAGCAAAAGTCCAAGTGCTTGCATTTCCTTCGGTTAAATAAATTCGTCGCTCGTCGAAATCGAACTTATCGTTGAGCATTTTACGTAAGTAACATACCTGGCTATTGATCGTAGCTTTATATAAGTTTTCGTCACGATTCTTTTTAAAATCATCATACAACACAATTATAGGCTGCACCAATGCTTTCAACAGCGCAAACAAAATTGGTTTGCGTAAAAAAGTAGGCAATAGTAAAACTATCAGTCGTTTATAATCTATGTCGAATATTTTACTCATATACTTTCAATTGTTTGATACGCTTTGAAATTCAACACCAAATCAACATCCTCATACACTTTGAAATATCCACTTACAGGCAAATATTTGGCATTTATAACTGTCCAATCGCTATCTTCAGCTTTAGATTTTGCCGATAAAAATTCAGGTATAACAACACCATCAAGAGCCTGTAATACATCAACTAATGAGGCGTTTCTGTATTCACCGTTAAAAGGTATTTGATTCTGAACGAAATCTTTAATAGTATCGCGCACTGTATCTGCGCCACTGTCCAGTCGCAACCCAGAGGCCGCATAAACCATTGGGTCAAAATAAATATCAAGCTCGGCACTGAAGTGATCAGCTGCCAAATTAGTAACAGTTGTACTACCTGGTACGTCTCCAATTACGACACCGCCGTCCTTAACCTCGCTTATATATTCCTCTAGTGCTGTTTGCTCATCATTTGTAAGCGGTTCTTTTATAGCTATTCCCTTAGCCACTTTTATATAAATCCTGCCCTGGTATTCAACAACTGAACAATACTTGACAATTTTCTCACTTTCAACTACCTGATCATAAGTATCTGAATCAGGTAATAACGAGCGTCCATATTGAAAAGCCAGCACTTTATTTTTGTACCAAAGTCTACCATGCGCTTTTGTCTCAATCAGAGCCGTTAACTCTGTTTTATGAGTATCGAATAAGGTTTCGAGTAGCCAAATAGCAGTAGCAACGATAAAGAAAATGAGGCTTTCAATGCTAACCTTCGAAAACTCATCATCGAAAGTTGCGCCAGTAGTAAAGCCATAAGCCGTTGCCAGCGTTTCATTTGCCATGAAATCGGTTGTTATCCCTGCTTTTATAATTGCGATGCTTCGTGCCATATTTAGCTTACTATAAAATCCATTTCTATTGCCCAAAATTCAACGCCCTCGGAGGCTATGGTGTTGGTGATGTCTGTATTGGATATACCAGTGACGGGAACAATACCCTTATTACTGTAATATTCCCTTATATCTTTATTAACCACATCCGTCAGCATTAGTTCCTGCCCTGGTACTAATTCATCGGTAATACTAATGCCGTTTTTCAAAGCAAGAAGAAAAGCTGCTTCTATCGAGCCACTAGTTTGTGCGGCTATATCAAATGTGCTTTGCTTTTCCGATGCCTTCATGTCGTGTGTTTTTTCCCGTTTAAACGCCGTTTAAATTCGGCGTTACTTTGTTTTGCTATAAAATGTACCGTCTGATTATTTAACAAGCCAAAATCGGCGTAAAACAAAATAGAGTAACACAAGTAATCCAAGCGAAAGAATAGCAGAACCGATAATGATCCATGTCGGAGTTGTGGCTTTTGTAATAGTTGCTTCTTCTTTATTGCTTGCCTCTTTATTTTTTGTACTTGAGTTATCGGTATTTTCCGCTCTACTTGTCACATTCGCTTTTGTTTGCTTATTCGTAGCAACATCTGCTTTTGTCTTATTTGTACGCGTTTCATTCCTATAAGTCGTTTTTTCAGGATATTGTTTTCCAGTACTATCAGGCTTTGACCAAATCACATCAATAGTATTTGTCACAACACTATCAGCTGTAGTTGATTTGTTTGTTACATTTTCAGCAGCAATTGTTTTATCAGTAGTTTGAGATGTTTGCGTTACATCGTTATGAACAACAGTCTCTTTGCCTGTATTTTCTTTAATACTTCTGTGCGTTACTTTGCAACTCCCTGCTAACAGGACAACTATCAGCATGAGCACAAGCGGGTATTTTTTCAATGGCTTTTCTGAATTTAGTGAGTTCATTTGTAAGCTTTTTAAGTTCGTTTCGAATTGTCTTATTTTCTTCCTGAATTGGTTTTATCAATTCCTCATTAAGTGTAGTAAGCGCAGTACGCATTGTATTTACAGCTATTTCATCCGTTTTTGCGTCAATATTCTTTTCTTGCTTTCTTAACAGTTTTCTTTTTTGAAGCGCGGTCACAATAGCTGTTAAGCCGCCTCCAACAAAAGCTGATCCTACAGCTATTATGCCTGCATCCATATCTATTCTTTTTTTATTGTTAGCTTTTCAATTACAGTAAGCAATGACTGGCCGCCCACCAACGAGGCAAAAACATAAATTAATTGTTCATCAATCTGCCCACCTAACGCCTTGATAACAACCATTGCAATAAGTACCAGGAATGCAGCTATTGCGATTAAGCGTTTATGACTAGTTTCGTCTGAATTGCTCAATAGATTATTTAAAAATGTTTTCATTGTTAAATTGTTTTTAGCCATTGTTGAACATCAAAAGAAGGACATGCCTTTGCTGCAAACTCATTATGCCCGTGAATAACCGCACTTGTATACTTAGCTTTGAGTTCTTTGGTGAGTTTAACAAGTGCATCACTTTGTTTTTTTGTGCGTGTATCCTTTGCTGTTACACCATCTTTTGCAAGTCCTCCCACATAGCAAACACCTATGCTTGTTGCATTATGTCCTTCGCAATGTGCGCCGATTTCGTTTTCATCGCGTCCTTTCCATACCTCGCCATTTAAGCCTATTAAATAGTGATATCCAATTGTTTTAAACCCCTTTTGTTTATGCCATGCCGTAACATCAGCTACCGTAACAGGTCTACCTTCAGGTGTTGCTGTACAATGAATTATGATTAAATCTATCTTTCTCATTATTCTGTTGTTTTTATAGTTGTCTTAATTCGTTCTTTATAATCTTCATAATTCAACCCTGCACGGGCAAAATGAGCGCGAAGACGCTGTTCTATTTGCGATGCATTGCTCTTACCTCTAATGAACTTTGTCAGCCCAGGACCGACTAATAAATCTTCCTTAAGATCGCCTTGTGACAAACGCAAGACAATTGCGGCTTCCTGATCAGTTGTGTCTCCTATTTGTATTGAACCGCCTCTGATTACTAAATCGTAGTCAGTTCCAAGTAGAAATCCTTTTGCCATCATCAGTGTGTTATCAATATATCTTCTATTTTATCAAACTTCTCTTTATCTGTGATTTTTGCAAGTTCAGTGCGAATCAACGCAAGCATTGCTGTTCCTCCATCTTGAGGAGTAGCCACAACACTAGGGCTATTAATCGCATTAAGAATTGCATCGACACGAGCCGTTAGTTTATCTAATTGAGTTTTGAGTTCAGGTGTATTGGTAAGTCCTCCATTAACACCACCATTCCACTCAACTAAATCAGCTTTATTTGCATAAAGCAAAAAAGCAGTTGCTTCATCGCCTTCTACAATCGCTATCAAACAATCAGTATCTTTTGTAGGCTTAATAGCCATCATACCCACGCCCAATAGCACATCATAATAAGGCAATTCATCTGAGTCGGTAGCTGTCATCGTTTTGTTATCCCAGTCAACAGCTGTAGCGGTAACCCATCGTAACGTAGCTTTCATGCTACCTTTTAAATGGTGTTTAAACAACAATGAAAACTGATTCAATTCATCAACTAAACTCATGCTGCTTTATCTCCTAATTTACAAACCTGTCTGAAACCTTGTCTGTTCCAAGTTTTTGTGACTGTATCGATATAATACGTGCCATCCTTTTCAGGATAAAGCACACTTCGTAATTTCATTTTCATGCCATGCGTAACACGAGGAATACCAAATAGAGTTACATCACCATCCAGTCCAGGTATTTTAGCATTTGCGTATATCTTTTTTGCTTCAGCCAACATCTCAGCTTCAGACATGGTAATACCGCTTAACTCTCTTTTTATATGATTACCCGCTCCTTTGTCTCCATATTCAACCTTAATCTTTTTACCAATTTTTCGAAGCAAACTAATGATGACCATTGTATCTTCAATTGCCTTTTGCTTTAAGCTTTCGCCTGCTGTTTTCTCAAGCAAAATAGATACTGGCGCAATATCTGTTTTTGATATACTGAATGCATGTAAGGTTTTACCTTCAAACCAGCTATGTATGCCTGTGTTTTTCAGTTCATCTAATATTTTTGATGCTGGCATTTTCGAATAACGAATTGAACCAAGCAGCTTCGTTTCATCACACTGAATTGTATATCCTGGTGCAATATGCTGAAGCAATTCTTTCAGTGTACAGTTTTGTTTGCTTATACTTACTGTTGTACGTTTCAGCTTGTACATCTCATCCTCACAAGTCATTACAAGCGGAATCCCAACAGGTACTTTGCTTATGTACCCAGTAAATTCTAATTCTATATTGCCATTGTAACCTAGCCATATTTCAATTGGGTCACCTTCTTTAAAAAAAGTTGTTACATTATCCCTGTCAAAATCACGCACTTTGCGCGGAATAATAACTTCAGCCGTATCAGTTAAAGACTGCCAACTGCTTTCTATTTTTGCCTCGCTAAAGCGACGTATTTTCAAAGCCTGACGACCATGTGCGGCAGGGAAAACAATTTCACCATACATAGCATACGTGCTCATATATCTGTCAATAAAAAATCCACATCGCTACACGCCTGTATTGTAAATGGCATCATGTTAGGTTTGCCTTGAATAGGACTAAACGTTAACTTTTCCATCACAATGCGAGTTATATTCCTATTATAGAATAACTGACCATCAACATCAAGGCTTCCCGCTATTTCAAAAAAATGCTGGAGTATTTCTTTTTGTCCTTCAACTGTTTTTTCAATGCCTTTTCTTTCGGCATCGGGTAGAATTATTCCATTAATAGTAATATTCCAATCATCAAACCCGTATATTTCTTTTACCGTCCCACCAGAACCAATCGTTGGCGTTTTTATAACTTCCTTATCTCGATTGAACTCAACAATAGTAGCTAAGGGCATCAAAAACCTAGAGTAGTTTCTCTTTTCTAACTTGCCACTATATTGATTGTAATTTGGAAGATTTTTACCGCCACTTAGCCAAAAATAGCCAAAAGTTTTGTTACCAAAACGAACTGGAGAATCATCATCTACAATATCATCATTAAGCGCAACCGTATAATCATCAGGCTGATTACTTAGAATGTCTGTTTTTACACCACTATACGCTTCGACCTGATAGTCGCGTCCTTTCCACCATGTAGGTAGATACACCGGACTTTGCACGCCAAATACATCACCTAGCAGCTTACCTACAAAAGCAACATCTATTGTAGGAATCATACGTTCTAAATCAGCCTGATAATCCATTTCTTACTTATTAACTTACTGCTACTATACCGTCACGTAGTTTGTCATTAATGGCTCTTATTACTTTTTCGGCAACATCTTCAATTTCTGAAGAACTAGTACCCTTACTTACATTGAAATAGTTTTTTATTTCAATCTTTTGTGTAATATTTTTAATACTAGAACCGCCTGATCCAGATGCGCTTTTGTTAGATTTATCAGCCAAATCAAGAGATAAATCTTTCGGTTTAACCTTTGGCGTTACAGAGGCTATTCGCAAAGAATTAGAAGATCCCTGCTTAACTTTTTCCATGTCATCAAGCGTTCTTTCTCTTTCTTTCTTAGCCTTTTCGGATGTATCATTAGCCAAAGAATCGTATTTCTTTTGGAGAGATTCTAATGTTGAAGATTGATTCTCTTTTAAATCTTCCCTTGCAATGCCGACTTTGATTTTGCCCATGTCAGGCATTTTAAAACCCTTTAGCGCATTAAAAGTTCCCGAGAAATCATTTGCCTGAAATTTGTACCAGATATCAGCTATTTGCCCAAAAAACTCTTTAATCCAAATAAGATATGGTCGTATTTTGTTATACATTCCTTCAAAACCTCCTCCGAAACCAGGAATCAATCCAACTACCCAATTAATACTACTCCCTATGTTTTTAATCATATTCCAGAGTGCAGTAATCGGGAGTATAGCCATTTTAAATGTCCATGTAAGCGTCGTTCCTATTGCCGATAAGATATCTCTAAACAGTGTTGAGCGTTTATACAAATCTTGGAAATATCGAATAACACCCAACACTTTTTCACCAATCATATTAATAATAGGCAGTGCCTTTTCACCCAATTCAATCATCTTACCTTTCAGCACGTTCGTTATTTCGTGCCAATGATCGAGAGGAGTCATTGAATTCTTGTATGCCTCGTTTAATTGTCCTTGGCTATTCGTTGTAAAATCTATTGTTTCTCTAAATTTTTTTGCATCTTGAGTAGCCGTAGCAAAGAAAGAAGCAGCTTCTTGATCTAATCCTATTTTGCCAAAGAACTTAGCACGTGATAAATCACTTAATCCTTTTGTTTTAACAGACAGATCATCAATAATATTAGTTAGTGGTTTTATCTTACCTGCACTGTCATAAAGATTAACGCCCATCTCTTTAAATGCCTTAATCCGTTGTGGATCTGCCAACGCTTTCATGGCATTTTGTGCTAAAGTCGTAGCCCGTTCACTCGTTTGACCTTGAGCCGTTAAATATGCCCATGCTCCAGCAGTTTCACCAAGTGCAAAACCTGCATTTCGAGCCATAGGGATCAGTTTTGGTAGATATTGCGCGACATCAGCAAACTCTGCATTACCCTTATTTAGAGTTGCGAAAAGAACATCATATACTTTATTGATATTTTCGCCACTCGAATTCATAACGGCAACACCTGCTTTCGCTGTTTCTCCAACGTCTGTAAAGCCTGCTTTCGCAGCTCTCAACGTTGGCTGAAAGGCATCCATTGATGTTTTTAAATCTAACCCTGCAGATATAACTTTATTAAAAGCTTCAGGTATTTTCTCTATTGGAGCTATGTTATTTTCACCAATATCAAGCAATTTATCCGAAACGCCTTGTAGTTCTTTTTGAGTTAATTGCGCAGTTACATTAACTTTAGCCAAACCAGTTTTCCAATCTGAAGCCATACTAACAGCCTTATAACCTGTCGCTCCAAGAGCAACTGCCCCTGCAGCTGCAGCCATATACGGATTTGCCAACATTCCAATTGCACTACTAGCACCAGGTACCTGAGATGAAACGGCATCTAAAGCCATTTGAGACTTAGCATGAAAAGCGTCAACACCTTTCCTTGCCTTGTCTGTTGATGCCGTTATCTTACCCATCGGGTTCGAAACCTTATCAATTAGCTCAAGTATCCATTGCGTTGTCGTTACCATAAGTTTTTCCTAATAAGGTAGAGAGTACTTTTATGAGCGCAGTCTCAAATGCCGCACTCATATTGTGAAATTCTAACTTGTTTAAATAGAGATATTCTGCGTAAAGCTTACACCAATGTTCATCATCGATGCTATCAGGTTCTACTCCATAAAACTTGCGAATTATGGCATTTACTGAATCGATAAAATGTTCTTCTTTTACCTCGTAATGCTTTACGCGTTCAATAAAAAACTTTGTGCAGGTGATATCATTTCGCGAACTTCTCCTATAAAGCCTAGGTAAACGACCCCATCATCAAGCGAATCTATATCACCACCAACAATCAAGTTATTTTTAGCAATCTCAAAGAATTTATCCATCTCCTTTTTTTCACAAGACGTAAGAAGTTGAATTATTGCTTTATCAGGCCGACGAACTAGAAAATGATATTCTTCGCTCTCAACTATAATTCGTCCTGTAACATCCGGTCTAGTCTTTTCATCTATTGATTGTAGTTTTGAGAGTTCTACAAGTCGCGTTTCATAGGGAAGATCTTTATTACATATAATATTCAGATCTATTTTCAACTTACTTAAGGCTATTTTCTGTTCAATCGTTAACTGATCAAAATCATAAGTAGGGCCAACGGCAACAACAGTCAATATTCTAACACCTTTACCAAACTTTAACTTTGCATCGTTAATCATTTCTGGAGTTATATTGCCAATTCCAGAAACAATAATAGCTGTCGAAAAAGCTAGTGAATGAGTTTCTTTCAATGTATTGAAAGAAAAAAGATTAGCATCAACAACGCTAGCCATAGAGGCCGCTACGCATATCAACAGAAGTGCACCAAGGCACATAATAAATTTTGTTACAAATGATATTTTCATCTTATTACATTTTATGTTTTACACTACATTCCAACCTATGTGACTTACAACTAGCTCATGCTTAAATGCTATTGTTTTGTCTCCTTGTTTTACGGCTATTCCACGACCAGTAAACTCACAGTTATGAATACGATCTTTATACTTAAAGTTGTTATACTCATATTCTACAACAATATCGAAAGGCGCGATATCGGCAAGGCTTTTACCAGGAGGTAATGAACGTTGAATAGCATTTGTTTCCTCTACG
>Ga0302215_10001872_pt1 | contig 14707 bp, 12 predicted proteins | sample II_Fen_N3_1_FD_194580 | JGI IMG/M metagenome (GOLD analysis project Ga0302215, IMG submission 194580) | Peat permafrost microbial communities from Stordalen Mire near Abisko, Sweden - II_Fen_N3_1 | ecosystem: Environmental > Terrestrial > Soil > Wetlands > Permafrost | place: Sweden: Abisko...
TTAAATGGCTTATCGGGGTTTAAAAAACTCTCAGAACAGGTCTACGAAATTTACGAAAACCTTGTTGATATCAAAGATTTCAAAGCGGAAGAAATAACTAAATTCAACTTCTTCATAAAACAGATAGAGGATTTTGAAAGCGTTTTCACCGATGTCAAACATTCAGAAGTAATCAATCAAATTGAGAATTCGATAATTTCTGAGAACCCTTATACCGCTTTAGAAATCGACGCGAATGATTTGGTTGTTGCGACGCCTCAAAAAATTATCGACAATCAGGTTCAGACAAAATACCAGTTCTGGTTTGATGTGTCTTCTGATGAGTGGATAAAAAACGACACGGGACCTTTATACAACGCGTGGGTTTTTCAGGCGGGCTGGGAAAAAGACGAATATACGCTTCAAGACAACATTGAGCTGAGCAGACAAAAAACGGCGAGAATTCTGCGCAAACTCACCCTTTGCGCGGGCGAAAAGATCAATGCTTATGCGAGTCTTTTTGATGGTAGCGGGATAGAGAACTTCGGCGGGATAGAAAAATATTTGACCCACGGAAACGAAGCTAAGGCTGTAGTCGCTCAGCGACCGTTCACGCCTCGTGATGATCAGAAACCTGTACTTGACTATAAAGCTGGTAAAATGGCAATCTCGGCGGTGCCAGGGGCTGGAAAAACCACAATATTGCTAGCACTTATAATAAAACTTTTAAATGACGGGATAAATCCAGAAAATATCTTTGTTTTGACCTATATGGAATCTGCCGCGAGAAATTTCAGGGAGCGGATTCAAAACGCCAATCAGGAGTTTTCGCAACTGCCCAATATTAGCACAATCCATGGACTTGCTCTGAAAATTTTGAAAGAGAACGCGAATTTTGAAAAACTCGGGCTCAATGCTGATTTTGAAATCTGCGATGACACTCAGCGTTCAAGAATACTGAGAGAACTCGGGACAAAATTCGACATCAAAAAAACTGAACTGGAAGATTTTGACAGGGCGGTATCGGTGCTAAAAATCGGTGGCGGGGGTGATACAAAGGCTCAAGTCTCTGATAAAAAGCTCGCGAAGTTTTTGGACTTTTTTAAAGAATACAAATCGGTTTTGCGCGGGCAGAATTTGATTGATTATGATGATATGCTTTTGTTCTCGGTCAAGTTGCTGGAAGAAAACCCTGACGTTTTGGCTTATTATCAGGAGCTTTGCAGGTACGTAATTGAGGATGAAGCGCAGGATTCTTCAGCAGTGCAACAGAGGTTAATAGAACTTTTGAGCGCAAAGCACAAGAATTTGATTCGCTGTGGGGATATAAATCAGGCGATTACGACAACTTTTTCAAATGCTGATGTGGAAGGGTTCAGAAAATTTATCGAAACAAGCCAGACAAAAGTGAGCATGGATCGCTCTCAACGCTGTACAAAAGATGTTTGGCAGTTCGCCAACAGCCTTATTTCCTACGCCGAAATAAACCCCGAAACCAAAAACGCGTTTTACAAAATTTTCATGCGCCCTGTTGAAGGAAGAAACCCTGAGCAGAAGAAGGCGATTAATTCGGTCATTTTTGAAAACGAATTCGTTGAGAAGAATTATATTCTCAAACAGATTAAAAATATTTTGGAAAAAGAACCGAAATCGACTGTCGGGATTTTGTTGAGGAGCAATTTTCAGGTTGCTGCTTGGACCAAATTTGTTAATAACGCTGGCATGAAGGCCATTACAAGAAGCGAATGCTTGGAGCAAAAAGGGATTTTTAGGACAATATTTGCTATTTTGAAAATTGTTTTAAACCCTTTCAATAACGAAAATATTGCGGACAATTACGATACGCTCGCGGAATTGGGGCATTACAAATCGAACCTTTATCAGGCAATCAAAAACAACGAACTGCCTTTGATTCAGATGAATGCAGATGATATTGCAAATCCTGATTTGGCGACTTTTTATTGGGATATTATTTATTGGCTAAGTTTTTCTTCGCTGCCTCCTGAGGAGCTCGCGATAAAAATCGGGCTTTACTATTACGGAAGTTCTGATATCGAAAAATCGAACGTGTATTTGATTTCGACCCTAATCAAAAGGTTGTCGATGTCATACAAAAAATATTCAACCCTCATTGAAAGACTTGGAGAGTTGGCTAAGAAACCTAATCTCAGCGGATTTAAGTTCTTTTCTGAGGAGGACAAATCAGACAGAGATTTCTTGGCGGGTAAGGTTCAGATTATGACCTATCATAAATCAAAAGGCGACGAGTTTGATGTCGTATTCTTGCCAGAAATGGCTGAAAAGAGTCTCCCGTTGGCTTTTGAAAACGTTTCTTTGAAGAAAAACGCGAGATTTATGGAAGATGTTCGAGAACTCAATCCAAACTATCCCCAAAAAACAGATGATGAGATGAAAGAATTTTTGCTCGCCGAGAATTTGAGGCTGATGTATGTGGCTATAACAAGAGCGCAGAGAAAACTGTATATTACAGCTAATAAAAGTGCGAAGTATAACAAAGTGCCCGAGCCGAGCGTGATTTTTGAGCAATTGGGGGTGGCGCATGACTAGTATTAACAATTTTTCTCCAAATATGCTCAAGACCTATGACGAATGCTCTCAGAAATTTTTCTTTAGATACGTTCAGAAGCTTTCTGTGCCTCAGCGTGCGGCGATTTTCGAAAAGGGTAAAAAAATTCACGCGCTTGCGAATTATTATCTAAAAGGCGAAGACATCGCGAAGATGGAAAACTCTTTGAATGTGGATGAATCCGCGGCTTGGGAAGCTCTAAAATCAAGCAAGTATTTTGATTTGAACGTAGTAAATACCGAATATAATTTGTCTTCTAAAATCGGTAAATACTGGGTGGGAGGGCGATTAGACGCGTTTATGGGCAATGATAAATCTGATTATTTCATCCTCGATTACAAAACAGGAAACATTCCAAAAAATGCTGAGCAGGATTTTCAAACCATAGTTTACCTGCTTTGTGCGGATAAGTTTTTGAAGAAAAAAGGCGGGTACAATTCGTTGGAATTTGTTTATATAGGGTTAAAAAACGATGAGGAGAAAGAAATTTCGCTCACAGATGATTTGAAAAAGCAGTACGAAGAAAAAATTGTTTCAACTTGCGAAAAAATAAATTTTGCACTCAAATCGAATGTTTTTGCAAAGAATCAAGATGCCTGCAAATTTTGTGAATACAATAAAATTTGCGGAGGGCAATCGTAGATGAAGTGGTATTTCGCCTCAAACGACAGAAGCCAGGATTTTTTCCCGCTTATCAAGGGCGCGGTCGAATCTGTGCTCCGCAACACTTCTATGGAGCCTTATTTCATCTATGATGGGGCCGAGAATGAGCTTACACAGTGGCTTAGAGATAAAGGGATAACAATTATTCATCACAGAGTGGGTTTTTATGATGCGCTTGAAAAACACTATAATCAAAACCTTCTGAATATAGCGTCCGGGACTTTTTTGAGATGCGATATCCCGATTATCGAGAAGGACGATGAATTTGTTTTGTACACCGATTGCGATGTTTTGTTTTTGCAGGATTTTGAGTGCGACTTGAAACCTGAGTATTTTGCTTGTTCGACCCAATTTGATAAGAAGAATTTTGTAGATTTTAATGCGGGTGTCATGCTTATGAACGTTAAAAAAATGAGAGAAAGCCACGGCGAATTTACAGAATTTATTGTTAAAAATTTGGCTAAATTTACCGCGTTCGATCAGACTGCGTATCAGGTTTTTTACGACAGAAAGAATACTAAATTACCTACAATATACAACCATAAACCATATTGGGGCATAGATAAAAACGCTGTAATAGTGCATTTTCACGGTGCAAAGCCTACTATGTTCGCCTCAGATGAGATTTTGCAGACGCTGCCTTACACTCATACAAAGTATTACAAAAAAAATCCGACAGCCTACGATTTTTATTTGGACTTGTTTAAGAAATATTACGAAGAAATTAAATATAGCAGCGAGGGAATTGAAAAATTAAAAAGCGGAATTTACCCGTTGATTAAGCACAAGGGTACCCCGATATTCTCAAGAGTGTTGAAGCGACTTAGTAAAACATGTTTAAAGTTTGTAAATAAATACACAAAATAGGCAATTTTTTGAGCGGAAAATACTTTATTAAAGTATAGCGGATTTCGGTTAGAGCATAGCTCGTCCGAGTGAGGAAAACCACGTTTTCCGAACTACCGATAATCCAAGACAGGTAGTGTATTTATAGGTAGTGTATATGTCAAATCCAGTATCTTCATTGATATTCTGTTGTAGGAATGTTGATAAAGTAGAATATGAAGACAAAATGGGACGTTTCCCAGTTGCAATTGCTCAGGCAAACAACGTCTTTCAGGCTGTGCAAAAACTTGACGGAACTGTCGGGAAAACAGCTAAAACGGCTTCTGATGTCTTAGCCAATGCTGCAAAAGAAGAAAAAGTGCTTGCTTATGCAGGAAAAGGCGTTAAATTTTTAAGTGAACATGTAAACCCTCTCATCTGCGTATCTTCAGGGCTTGATGTTTTAAAGGCGGATGATAAGGAAAAAGCTTTTGTTACAAATGCGACTGCATTAGGTGCAATGTTTTTGGTAGAAGATCAGATGAAAAAACATTTAGATGACATTCCAAAACAAAAAATATTCAAAAAAGTTGTTGAGAAAATTATGAAATTTGCAGAATCGTATAAATGTGAAAAAGGGCTTCCTGCAGTAGCCCACGGGGTAGCTTTCGTTGTCGGTTCTTGTACGGCTTACAGTTTGGGCGAGAAATTCGGAAACTTAGTCGCGACGAAACTGAAGGGCAATGAAGCTAAAACCGAAATGGCATAGGGTCATCTTTGATTTTGCAAATACGGGTGGATTTTTCTTTTAGAAAAATCCACCCGTAACTTTGGAGCGAGTGTGTTGAGTTTTATTTTTGCACTATAATTATATTAAGAGGAAGCAATTACAATATTTATGAAGAAGTTTTTGATAGTTTTGGGAATATTTTTTGTGCAGTTTGCATTTATTTTGCCTTGCCATGCAATAAAAGTCGGTTTGCAGTACGGTATAAACAAGACTTTTATCGGTTCCTCCACCCAGTCACAGATTATCAATGGAAGAACAAACAAGCTTTTGTATACGTTATCATCGATGAAAGGTTATGAGCTTAGGGCCTATAACAACAGTATTGCGATAAAAATTCAGGGCAGTTATTTTAATTTGGACAGCGATTATGTTGTGATAAAACCAGCTTCTGGCGGTTATATAAGCGCTAAAGGCAAGTGGTATAGGGGCTTTTTCATGGTCTATAATCGTGACGGCGCGCTGACGATAATAAATAACGTCGATATAGAAGATTATATTAAAGGGGTTGTTCCGTCTGAAATGCCTTCGAGCTGGAACTACGAGGCGCACAAGGCACAGGCGATTGCCGCTAGAAGCTATGCGCTTGCGAATTTAGGCAAACGTGCAAGCCGTGGTTATGATTTGAAAGACACTCCTGAAGATCAGGCATATGGCGGGGCTTCGGCTGAATCATCAAGGACAAATCAGGCTGTGCAGGAGACAAAAGGCGTTGTATTAATTTATGATTTGAAGATTATTCCTGCCTACTATTCAGCTTCCGCGGGCGGACAAACAGCGAGTTCATCAGATGTGTGGACTAAAAATTTACCTTATTTGCAATCTGTTCCTTCTTTTGATGGAAACATCAAAAAAAACGGGCATGGGGTGGGCATGTCCCAAAACGGAGCCAATAATTTGGCTAAAAGCGGTTACAATGCGTATCAAATTTTACAATATTTTTACAAAGGCGTTAAATTTGCACGAATTAACCCCGATTTTTACAAATAATTGAAGGTCCTTGTCCTGCAACGGTCTTCAGCATTATTTTTATTACAAAATTCCCTTCAAGCCCTTATATATTAAGGGTTTTTAACAATTGAGGATAATCTTTTTTAAAAAGCCTTGCCAAAACTGGATAAATGGGTATAATGAATATGTTGTTCCGCACTTGACGGGGCATGGTTAGTACAACACCAATCATTGACAGGTCGCAAAGTCGTTTGGCACCTGAGGTGCAAAAAGTTAACGGGGTAGATTCTAAGATTACTTTTGTTAGTAGAAGTGTCAAGATGGTAAAGAAGGAGGTTCATTATGAACAAAGAAGAATTGGTAAAAGAAGTATCAAAAAAAGCAAAAGTTTCTCAAAAAGCTGCTGCTGATGTGATTGCTGCTGCGTTAGAAACAATCGAAAAAACTGTTTCTAAAGGCAAAAAAGTTACATTAGTTGGTTTCGGAACTTTTGAACCACGCAAAAGAGCTGCTAGAACTGGCCGCAACCCTCAAACAGGCGCTGTTTTGAAAATTGCTGCTAAAACTGTTCCAGCTTTCTCTGCTGGTAAAAAATTCAAAGAACTTGTTAAGTAATTAATAAGTAATTTAATTTTTAGGTGAGCGCAAAATCTTTGATTTTGCGCTCACCTTTTTTATGATAATCTAATTTTATGATAAGAAGTTTTTTGAGCTCGGCGGTACAGAAAAAGTTTTTTTTAATGTTCTTCACTTGTGTGATATACATCGTGGGACTTTTTGCCTATTTTACTGATAACGCTGTTATTGTCTCGTTTTTGCTTTTGATTTTGGGGCTTTTTGCCGTTGTGAAGAACTATCTTCCTCCAAAATTGGTTTTATTTTTGTATTTTATGTTTTTCTTCGGATTTTTTAACGCGAGTTTGAGAATAAAAAACTCTGACGCACTTTATCAAATTGCACCTCAAAACGCTACAATACAGGGACAAATTGTGTCCATTCCTTCAAAGGGCAAAGACAATAAAACAAAATTTTTTGTTGAGGTCTCGCAAATTGCTTATAATTCGAGAATCGAGAAGATAAGTGCAAAAACACTTGTAACGGTCCACGGTGGCAACGCATTTAATATTGGCGAAAACTACAAAATGTCGGGTAAATTGAGGACTCCTTTTGAGGCATCAAACCCTTCGCAGTTCGATTACGGAAAGTATCTGAGAAATTTCGGCACATACACTCTGTTTTATGCTGATGGAAAAGATTGTGTGTTTCAGGATAAAAAACTAGCACCGAGATGGCAGTTTTTGCAGTGGTTGAATAATGTCCGAAACGATATTTTAGAGTCGCACAGCAAATGTTTGAAGAGCCCAAACCTCGAGCTTTTGGGCGGGATAGTCTTTGGTGATGACGCGGTAGCGACGCCAGAGGAGATTAAGATTTCTTTTCAGCATTCTGGGTTGTTGCACATCCTCGCGGCTTCGGGGATGAACGTTGCGCTTATCTATGGTATTTGGTTTTTCTGCCTGAGAAAGCTTCGTGTTCCCTTCAATTGGGCGGTTTCGAGCGGAATTTTCGTGATAATTTTTTATGCGATGATGACTGGACTCGGGCCTTCGGTTATCAGGGCTACGTTTATGCTGATTTTTATTTTGCTCGGTAAACTTATCGACAGAGATGCCCACAGTATTTCGCTGCTTTCATTTGTGGCTTTGCTTATGCTTATTTATAACCCAGCATATATTAACGACGTGGGCTTTCAGTTATCGTTTTTGGTGACTTTCGGGCTTTTGGTGTGCGCTCCTTTGGTATTTGAAAAAGTAAAATTTATGCCGGCTTGGCTTTCGGGTGCGATTTTCATCCCGATAATAGCGCAAATTTGGGTTGCACCGATTCAGATGTATTATTTCAATTCGTTCAGCCTTTATTCGGTTTTTGCAAATATCGCAATATTGCCTTTTGTCACCATAGTCAGTTTTGGCGGGTTTTTGAGCGCGGTTCTTGCACTTATTAAGCCGCTTGCCAATCAGGTGTGTTTTCTCTTCGATTTGGTCTTGAATCCAGTTTTGAACGTTTTGGTTTTTATCTCTGACTATTTCTCAAATCTTCCTCATTCGCTTATTCAAATGCCACAGCCGAGTGTGTTGCAGTTGTTTTTGTATTATACGGTTGTGATGCTTATTGTCTTAATATTTAAGCTAGGTCAAAACAGAAAATTGGTTATAGCGACAATATTGCTGTTAATTACATTGATTCTTTCTTGCATAAAGTTACCCAATCACAACCTTGAAACAATCGCCTTTGACGTTCAAAACGCGGACGCTTTTTTGATTAAGACTCCGCAGGATAAGTATTTTATCATCGACAGCGGTAAAATGGCTTACCAGGGCGGTAAGAGTCAGGCAAAGATGGTTATCTTGGAATATTTAAAAGATAAAGGGATAAAAAATATCGAAGGGCTTATTATTACCCACTTTGATTCCGATCATGCGGGTGGGGCGATCGATTTGATTGAGAACTTGAATATCAAAAACATTTACGTGAATTCATTGAATGATAAATCAAAACTCGCAAAAAAGATTTATCTAAGTGGTAAAGGCAGAATAAAACTGGCAAAAAATAACGAAGTTATTTATACAGAAGGTGATTTTAAAATAAAGAATTTTGTTCTAGGAATAAAGGACGAAGATTATGAGAACGAGAATTCGGTAATAACCCTTGTTTCTGACAAGGATTTTGAAGAACTATTTATGGGTGATGCCGGGATTGTGGCGTTTGAAAAAATTAAGAAGTATTTGCCAAAGTCTGTTGAAATATTAAAAGTAGGGCACCATGGGGCAAAAAACGTTGTGAACAAGGCTTTTTTAGATAGAATCAATCCGCATGCGGCGATAATTTCAACAGGAATAAATAACTACGGCCATCCTAACGGCGTCACGCTCGATATTTTGCAAAGCCATAAAATAAAAGTGCTTCGTACCGACCGTCAAAATTCTATAAAAATCGACGAAAACAACCAAGGCTATAAAGTTTATTCGTATTCAGACGGTAAATATATTCAAAAGTAAGATTTTATGACTTTTATGGCGGTGCGTGTGGCGCACACTACTTTGCCACTTATGGTGTTGGGATAGTAATCCCACTCTGCAATAATTAAACAATTCTCGTAAAACTGTTCACCTTATAACCTATTCACCTATAATCTACTCTAAAACGCCCCTTCGCATTTTGCCCCGCAGAATTTGCAGCGGTTTCTGTCCAGATTGTATTCGTTTATCGTGTAGTATTGGCGCACAATCAGCGGTTTTCCGCAGGCATGACAGAAAGTTGTTGAAGTTCTCGTATCAGGGACGTTGCCAGTGTAAACATATCTGATTCCTGCTTTTTTTGCTATGTCATAGGCTTTTAGTAAGGTAGAAAGTTTTGTCTGCTCGTGGTCTAAAAATTTGTAATCTGGATGAAACGCGCTGAAATGAAGCGGAACAGAAACGCCCAAGTTTTCCACAATCCATTCACACATCTTCTTTATTTCGTCATCAGAATCGTTTTCGCCTTCTATTAAAAGGGTCGTCAATTCAAGCCAGCAAGTAGTTTCTTGCCCGACGTATTTTATTGTGTCCAAAATAGGTTCAAGGTGAGACAGGCAGTTTTTTTTGTAAAATTCCTCGCTGAAAGCTTTTAAATCGATGTTCACCGCATCCATGTATTTGAAAAATTCTTTTCTCGGTTCGGGATTAATGAATCCTGCGGTGACTGCAACGGTTTTAATCCCCGCATCTCGGCAGAGTTTCGCCGTGTCTATTGCGTATTCGAAAAAGATAACAGGGTCGTTGTAAGTGAACGCTACACTTTTACAGCCGAGTGCAAGTGCGGTTTCCACGATTTTTTCAGGTGTTGTGTAATTCAAATGCTTCGAATCCGCTTTTGATTTTGTGGTATGCCAGTTTTGGCAAAACATACAGCCCATATTGCAGCCTAAAGTCCCGAATGATAAGACTTTACTCCCAGGATAAAAATGATACAGCGGTTTTTTTTCAATTGGGTCAATTGCGAGGCCCGTATTGTAACCGTAAGAGGTTAGAACAACATTGCCGCCGAGGTTTTGTCTGATTTGGCAAAAACCGCTTTGACCTTCTTTTAGCACACAATTTCTAGGACAGATTGTGCATTGAACTTTATTATCACTTCGGGTGTTTTGATATTTCATAAAGTATATTATAATCTACTTTGTTAGAAAATTAATAGGTAGATTTACTATGAAAACTAAACCCTCTGCTGTTGCCGGAAAATTCTACTCCAGTAACCCGAAAGAACTATCGGCTCACTTGGCGTTATTCAAAAAAAATCATGGCCTTGAATATGAATATAAATCAAGAGCAATAATAGTGCCGCATGCAGGGTATTATTATTCCGGACAGTTGGCTAATGAAGGGTTTTTGTGTCTGGATAGATCTGTGAAAAATATTTTTATCATTGCTCCGCCTCACTACGTCGCGCTCCGTAACGCCGCGCTTTCAAGTTTTTACAAGTGGTCGACTCCGCTCGGTGATATTGAAGTCAATCAGGGGATAAACGACGACTTGGTAAAGCAGTTCGGATGCGAGTTTGAAGACGACGCTTTTGAAAGCGAACATTCAGTCGAGGTTCAGGTTCCGTTTATTCAGACCTATTTGCCGCATGCGAGAATTATTCCCATTTTAGCTGGGCACAATCACGAAAAAATCAAAGAAATCATAAGCTATTATTGGGATAATCCCGAAAACGCGTTTGTAATCTCTTCTGATTTGAGCCATTTTTTAACGACCCAAGAAGCGAGAAAAATAGATAATCTGACGGCAAAGATGATTGAAACTAAGGATATGGAAAAATTCAACCCTCAACAGGCTTGTGGAGCGGTGGGAGTCTCTGCACTTGCTGATTTTTCGCAAAGTAAGGGGTTTTCTCTGATACGTGTAGGTATGGTCAATTCCGGTGATATCACTGGTGAAACATCGAGGGTGGTCGGATACGGAAGCTGGTTTTTGTACGAGGGTGAAAAAAACGAGTTTATAAAAAAATATTTTTCGCAGTTTGTAATAGATACGTGTAAAAAAAGTATTCTTTCGTATTTTAAAAAAGAAAAAATTCTTTTGGAAAAAATTCCTCCGCTTTTTGAAGGTGAAGGGGCTTGTTTTGTAACTTTGGAAAAAAACGGGGAATTAAGGGGCTGTATCGGTTCGATTATCGCGCACAGTCCACTCATCGACGATTTGGTTAAAAACGCTCAAAATTCCGCTTTTTCTGATCCTCGATTTGCGCCTTTAACAAGAGAAGAATTCGACGAATTGTCGATCGATGTTTCACTGCTTTCGGCTCCCGAGAAAATGAGCTTCAAGGATGAAGCCGACCTTTTGGAGCAAATAAGACCTTTTGTGGATGGGATTATTATTAAAGACGGAAATTACCAAGCTGTGTATTTGCCTTCGGTTTGGGAACAGTTGCCTGATAAAGTGATATTCTTGGACTCGCTCAAAATCAAGGCTGGCATGACTCCGAAACATTTTTCTAAGACTTTTGAGGCTTATAGGTTTACGACCGAGTATATTAAAAGCAGTGAATAAAATTTGGTAGTATATACTCATCTGCCAATTTGTTAACAATTCGTTACAATCTCAAAACCTTCAACTAGCGTGCGTTTCTGCCTCGTAAAACGCATGCTGTCGCATGTTTTTAGGCAATAAAGTATATACTTTTTACTTTATATATGTAAGAGAGATAACATAAAAACAGGAGAGCACATCATGTCATTCGATGCTTTAACATTTCTTACAGGAGCCTTATTCGGAAGCGATTACCATTCTTCCACTTCAAATTCAAACAACAATTCTCGCAGAACTTCCGGTACACGCACTTCTACTGGAACTCGTTCAGGTGGAACAACTCCCCCAGCAGAAACTAACACCGTTTACCACTTAGCTGAAAACTGCGGAGAAATTAATGGAGTTTGGTACGGCGATCACCTCGGCGGACAAAAAAATAAGAAAACAAAATCAAGCACATCTACTACTTCAACTACTACAGGCACCCGTGGCGGCAGAAGCAATCCTTTTGTTAGCAGTCCAACTACAATGGGTGGCGGAAGAAGATAATATAAAAAATAAATATAAAAAAGCCCTTGCACAAAGCAAGGGCTTTTTATTTATAACAAGTTAGTTTAGTTCAAATATATTTTTGATTGAGGTTTTATAATCGGGTTTAAGTATTCCGAATTCAGTAATAATACCAGTGATGAGTTCATTTGGAGTCACATCAAATCCTGGGTTTATTATATTCACGCCTTCGGCGCAAATTCTTTTGCCGTTGATGTGTGTGACTTCTTCATGAGAACGTTCTTCAATCGGAATTTCAGCACCGGTTTTGATATTTGTGTCGATAGTTGACAAAGGTGCCGCGATATAAAACGGTACATTGTGGTATTTCGCCGCAATCGCAACAGTGTAAGTCCCTATTTTGTTAGCAGTGTCGCCGTTTGAAGCAATCCTGTCCGCTCCGACAACGACCATATCAATCATGCCTTTGCTCATAAAGTATGAACACATTCCGTCTGTGATAAGTGTTACGGGGATTTTGTCCATAACTAGTTCAAGCGTTGTAATTCTTGCACCTTGTTGCCTCGGACGCGTTTCATCAGCAAAAACTTGGATTGTGTTGTCGTTTGCGTAAGCTGAACGGATAACGCCAAGTGCAGTACCGTATCCCACAGTCGCAAGCGCCCCAGCGTTACAGTGGGTAAGAATTGTAGCACCCTTTGGTACAACCGCAGCGCCAAAGTCACCCATTCTTTTGTTGATTTCAATATCTTCGTTTTCAAGTTTTATACCGTTTGCAATTAATTCCTGAACAATCCCTTTTACGTCTGAAGTAGAGTTTTTGACAAGTTCTACCTGTTTTTCAATAGCCCAGCGAAGGTTAACAGCGGTAGGACGAGAGCTTTCAAGGTAAGCAGATTTTTCAATCAGCTGAGAGACAAAGTCTTCTCTTGATAAATTCAATTTTTCGAGTTCCAATGCGTAAAGTGCGACTCCGTGTGCTCCTGAAATTCCGATGGCAGGTGCTCCCCTGACAATCATCGTCTGAATCGCGTCATACATTTCTTGTCCTGTTTTTATATCAACGTACTTGTATTCGTATGGCACAAGTGTTTGGTCTACCATGCGAGAGACGTTGCCCACCCACTCTATTGTTCTGATGTTTGATTTAAATTCTGCCATATTCGTTCCTATTCTTTTATTTCAAAATCTATATTTTCGTTCTGTTTTTCTTCTTTTTTAACTCCCGTTAAAACTTCGTATACATAAGCGGTTACGAGCCCTGCAAATGCGTTCATCAACGCGCTTAGAAGCCCCATGAATACTACAAGCATTATAAGCACGAAGAACCCTGAAACCCTTAGCATATAAGTGATTCCGTATGTATAATACCCTTTAAAAATTAGTCCTACAAGGGCTACAAGAGGAATAAATACGATTGAAAAGGCGATGAAAGATACGAAACCGATGATTGCACCCATGATTGCGCCCTCTTTTACATCAATAATCCCTATCAAGTCATTTTTTTTCATATAAACGATAATCACTGCCGAGATGCACAAAATCAAGAGCAGAAACGAAAAATTTCTAACAAACGGAATAAGGGTTAAAACCCCTAAAATACCGCCTAAAATTGCGCTTAGGATTGTTGTTTGCTTAAGGATTTGTGGATTCATATATTACCTCTTTTCAAGTTTAAATTTTACATTCACATTTTACTTTTATTCTATCACAATTTATGCCTCTAGTATGGCAAATTGCAATTGCCATGGCGTCCACCGTGTCGTCTAAGCATGGCAAAACTTTGCAGTTCAACGCAATTTTCACCATCTGCTCTACTTCTTTTTTATCAGCCCTGCCGTAGCCTGTCATGATTTGTTTTACTTCCATAGGGGTGTATTCAAACGCGGGGATTCCGCATTTTTCCAAAGCCATCATAATCACTCCGCGAGCTGCTGCAACTGGCATAACGGTTTTTTGGTTTTTAAAGAAAAACAATTTTTCGACTGATGCGATATCTGGTTTATATTTTTCGATAACTGTCGTGATGTCTTCAAAAACTTCCAAAAGTCTTTGGGATTCAGTGCGTTCTTTCGAGGTCTTAATCGAGCCTGAATTGAGCAGCACAACCTTGTCTCCATCGTATTCGATGATGCTGTAACCAACTATTGCAAGTCCCGGATCTATTCCCAAAATCTTCATTAAACAATTATACCAGCAAAGAATTTTTTGACAAAAACTTAATAAAACTTACTTTTTGATTTCGCCTCTCGCCTTTTACGTAAGCATTTTTGCGGACTTTTATTTATCTTGAAAAATGACATAATGGGAAAGCGAGAGGGGAAAGTGAAAAAGCTGAATGCTTTTATATCCTCACTCAGTTAAATATAGCTTCGAAAACGATTCCAAAAACTCGTTCGGGCTACGAATAATGAAAGGAGAAAATATGACAGACAGTTATTTAACGCTTACGACTTTTATTCCGGGGACAAAAGCCAAGGCGGATGAGGTAAACGCCAATTTTTCGGCTTTGAAAGACGCGGTTAATGTAAAAGCAGCTATGAGCGGAGATTCTACAAAAACTTTCAGTGTGGCTGATGCGACCGCCGAAGAACACGCTGTAAACAAAAGCCAGATGGATTCTTTATCGGAAGATTTGAAAACAGAAATCGCAAAAGCTGGGGCGAAATTTTGCGTAAAATCAGGTAATACAACTAGTGGAGCAGGTGACTTGTTTAGCTACGATGTGCTTAGAATAACCCCGAAAATTGCAGGAACTTATCCAAGTTTGGTGTTTTTAGACTACGAAGGAAACCAAACAACAATTTCTTTAACCCCTGCATACATAAGTATGAC
>Ga0302215_10001876_pt1 | contig 14699 bp, 14 predicted proteins | sample II_Fen_N3_1_FD_194580 | JGI IMG/M metagenome (GOLD analysis project Ga0302215, IMG submission 194580) | Peat permafrost microbial communities from Stordalen Mire near Abisko, Sweden - II_Fen_N3_1 | ecosystem: Environmental > Terrestrial > Soil > Wetlands > Permafrost | place: Sweden: Abisko...
ATTTGTTTGCTTTGCAGCATAAATATCCTTTTCAAAATTATTTGAAATAAGTACAACACCCTTTACTTTCCCATCAAAAAAGAGTTTTTCTGCTTCTTTAATACTTCCAGGCTTACATGTTATTACGACTTGTTCTGAGGCATCTATCATTCTACTATATTGACGACTAAGTGACGAATGATCGAGATCGACAACAGCAACGGGTAATTCACGAACAACTTCTCTACCATAGCCCGTTATATATAGCATTGGATAAATAAACATCGCTAGCATAAAAAAGAGTACAGCACCCGAATCGGTAAATATTAGTTTCAATTCACCTATAAAATATCCGACAGTTTCTCTGGCTCCTATTGTAATTTTCTTCCACATAATTCAAAATTTTACATTTTTCCCCAGCGTTTTCTATTGAGCATCGAATGCATTAGTTTTGGAATAAACATTAGTCCAAAAAACACAAACACCAACAATGAATACATTGGCACAATGCTATTTACAATTGGTTCGCCTCGTAAAGATTGTCCCATTAATATTGTAATCCAATACGTAAATGGGAATACGGTTGCTATAGATTGTGCGAATATTGTCATACCAAAAACAGGAAATGTTAGTCCACAAAATGTAATAGCTAACATACAATAGCCACTACCAAGTGAAAGACTTAAACGCATATTTGTAGTTACGGTCAATAAAAAAATTGCCATAGCTTGATAACTCAAAATCAGTAACAATTCACCGATTAAAATACTCGATAAATGTCCACGAACTGGTACTTCAATAAAATAGAATAATACTATATTGATAATCATTGCAACACTATAATATGCAACAGTATAAGGCAATAATTTACCAACAATTGCTACAATATAATTTTTACCCGAAAGTCGAATCCACTTAGGTCCAGTTCCTCGATATAATTCATCGCCAATAGCATAAATAGATCCTAAAAGAGTAAATACAATTAAGCAAATGAACAACAAACTCACCGTCAAATAATATGAATAACTTGTATAGGGATTAAATAATAAAACAGAACGTAACACAACAGGCATAATTCGCGACATAGCTTGTTCCTGACGTAATCCACTCTTCATCTGTAATTGTAATTTAATTCCAGCAGATAAAGTTCCAATACATTTTCGAACAGCACTATTTATTAAACCACCTTTTACAAGATTCATATTATTAATATACAGAGCTGTAGTTGTGCTATTACCACGATAAATTGTACGTTCTGCATCTTTAGGAATATATAATGCTGCATCGACCTCTCCATTCTCAATAGCTTTCTTAGCATCGTTCAAGCTCGAATAATTAGTATGAACTTGAACAACTGGCGAAGCATCAAGCATACTGGTTAATTTACGAGACAATACTGTTCTATCTAAATCGATTACAGCTATTGGTAAATCGCGGGGAACACCAGCCGAGAAAATCCAAACAATAAGAAAAATAGACAAGGCAGGACCAATTATCGTCAAAAAGAGTAAAGCCCAACTATTGGTTATTCGTTGTAACTCTCTTTGCAGAACATTTTGAAATGCCGATGTATTTTGGGTTTTCATTGTGCTTAAATTACTTTTTAGCAGCTTCTTCAACTTTAGCCCAATCGACTAAAGCACTCATTCCTGGACGTAATCCTTCAACTTTGTCTACTGGAACGGCATGCACTTCAAATGTTTTCATATCAAAATCGCCAGCCGTTTTAGTAGCATTCCATGTTGCAAAACTTCCAAGAGGATTTATATAAGTAACTTTTAATGGAATTTCTTTATTTCCCAAAGCAGGAAATTTTGCTGTAAACACAGAGCCCATTTTAATTGAAGCAAGTAAATCTTCACGAAGATTAAATGTAATCCAACTATCATTTAATTTCATTAGAGTTACAACTGGATATCCAGCATTCACTAATTCGCCCGATTCAGCAATTATATTTGAGATTTCACCATCAGTTGGAGCGTAAATAAAGGTTTCGTTCAGATAGGTTTCAATTTCTTTAATTGCTCCTTGAGCTCTGTCAACCAATGAAACAGCAGATTCTTTATCTTCAACTCTTGCTCCTTTTTTAGCTTTTTCCCAAATAGCTTTAGCGGCTCCAGCAGTTTCGCGAGCAGCCTTGAATTGAGTTTCAACCTCGTCGCGTTTTTGAGCTGGTAAAACACCTGCTTTATAGAGATTATTTACTCTTGCAAATGTTTTATCGGCAAGTTCAAAAGCAGCTTGTGCTTTTAAATACGTATCGTAAGCTGCCTGAATATCTTCAACATCGGCACCTGCTATTGCTTTTGAGTTTTGAGCTTTTGCTCCTTTTAAAGCAGCTTTTGCTTGATCCAATTTTGCATCAATCTCGGGACTTTTCAATGAAAATAAAAGCTGTCCTTTTTTAACATAATCGCCTTTGTGAATTGGCAAACTATCAATCCTGCCAATTAATTTCGATGCTACTTTTATTTGCGTAGCCTCAACTTCACCTTGCACCTCGAGTGGTTTTGGACGACTTAGAATCCATACTGTATAAGTAAGAAAGATGAGTAAGGCTGCAACTCCTATTGATGCGAGCAAATTTCCCTTTTTCATAGTTTTGATTTTTATGGGTTATATTTTATTATATACTATTAAATGTAACAATTTGATATTAGTTTGATTTAGAACTTGGACGTTGCTTATATGAGCTGAATTGTTCTGGAATCCCAGCATATTGAAGCAAACGAGCCAAACATAAATCATAATTATACATTGCTTGCAAACGCTCTATTTTTATTTGTGCTAAAGCTAATTGTGCATCTACAACTTCAGTTGAATTTGACATTTCTTCTTGAAAAGCTTTTTCTCGTACACGTACCAATTCATCGGCAAATGTTAGTGAAGACTCAAGTGCCTGTAATTGTTCAACACTAATATTTAACTCGTTATATAATTTATTTACAACAGTCGATAAATCTGATTCGACTTTTTGTTTTGCTTCTTCAACCTGATTTTGTTTAAGTGAAGCTTCCTTTAATTTTCGATAGCGTGATGCACCGTCGAAAATATTATACGTCATTCCTACACCAACCATCCATTCGGGCATATAGGGCGACAAATCTTTATTCCACAAATTGTACGTTCCTAATGCAGCAATCGTTGGAAGAAATTCAGAAAGATGAGCTTTATAATTTTGTTCAACTAATTGCTTTTTATCATCAACTTGGAGTAATGATGGATTTTTATCCATTGCCGATTTTTTAAAATATTCAACATTCTCGATAGAATCGAGATAGAATAAGGGCGAAGCTGGTTCAATGGTAGTATCGTTTTCGATTGCTAATGTATTTAATAAAGCTTGATTAATTATTCCAACATTACGTTTAGCTTTTTTTAGTTCTCTATCGGCATTTGCATAAAAGAGTTTAGCATTAAGTACTTCGGCATGAGCAATCATTCCCTCTTTTTCGAGTTTTTCGGCATCGTTTAAATGCTTTCCAACACCCGATAATACTTCTTGACGAACGTTAACAGCATGCTTTGCAAGACATAATCCAAAATATCGTTCAACCAATTCACTAGTAAGCTCACCTTGTTTTTGAGTTGTTGCACCTTCAGCTTCTTGCTTTTCAATTTTTGCAACTTTATTGGCTATTCTGATTTTTCCTCCGACAAATAAAGGCCAAGATGCATTAGCAGCAACTGTAGCAAACTGTTTCTTTTGAATTGTTTCATTCCAATCGGATGCATATAATTTATCGTAACCAGCTTTATATTGTCCTCGCATATATGCTGTTGATGTTTGTTGATCTAAAACCGTCCCAGATGGAGTTTGAACTCCAGAATAAACTCCATAGTTAGCCATTCCCTGATAAATAGGTAAAATTGACTCTTTCACAGGAGTTAAGTCTAATGTTAAATCTTCAGACATTCTTACAAAATTTGCAGAAACTCCTATTTTAGGAAAATACAAACCACGAGCAGCTTTTAAAGCTTGATCTTTTTCCTGAACATGATATTGCGATTGTTTTATTATATGACTATTTTGCAATGTCATTTCCAATGCTTTATCGAATGTTAATGCTACGCTTCTTAGAGAATCTTGAGCTTGAATTACAGTAATCCAAAACAAAAACGACAACAGCGTTAATACAGTTTTTTTCATATTTTTCAAATTTTTCAAATTTTAAATCCAACCAATTCGACTACTTCGTTTAAATAGTCGAATATTATGCAAAAAATTTTATCTCCTTAAAATACCATTAAAGAGAATTTTTAAAACATTTTTAATTCTCGTTTCCAAATCATCATTACCATTTTGCCAAAATAAAGGCATTTCTAGTCCTTTCATAGCAGTAACAATAACTGAAGCAGCTAAACGAGAATCTTCAATATCAAATTCATTTTTCTCAATTCCTTCTTTTAATATCGAATCAACAAGATTTACTTCATCTTCATCATATTTTTTTCGAATTTGATCGATAAATTCTAATTGTGCTAAAAGTTCGTTTTTAATGGCTTGATAAAAATTTGTCATCTCGCCAAATTTGGTCATTCTTACCGTTATATACGATTGAATCTTATCAATAGGTTTCAAATCTGATTCAATAACTTTAACCAATTCTTGACGCAAAGATGTTATTTCCTTTTCCACAACGGCTTGAAAAACTTGATCTTTGCTAGTAAAATAATAATAAATAGAACTTTTTCCCTTCCCTACCCCAAGAGCAATGTCGTCCATGGTGGTTTTCTTAAATCCAAAACGGCTAAAAATATGTCGAGCTGCCTCAACTATTTGTTCTCTTATTTCGTCTTTTGGATCCATAATTCTTTTTATTACTATTTACTTTACAAAGATACATTATGAAAAATGGAAAGTCAATAGAATTTTCGACTATTTTGGTTTTTTAGTCGAATAATTTACAAGACACTAATTATATGACACTTACATTCGACTTTCGATACTTTATTCCTGTATATTCAAAAATTCTTGGATATTATTTGCTGTTTTTACAAGCAAAGTATGCAAAGCTTCTTGGCTTATCCACGCAACATGAGGTGAAATATATAATCGTTCCTTTTGTTGAATAGCCAATAATGGATTATCTGCTTTAATAGGTTCATTTGCGAGAACATCGAGACATGCACCGTAAATTAGTTTTTCATTCAATGCTTTCGCTAAAGCAAATTCATCAACAATGGGACCTCTACCTACATTAATAAGCACAGCATCACGACGCATTATTTGCAATTGAGGATACGATATTAATGCAAGAGTTTTATCATTTAACGGAGCATGAATTGAGACAATACGTGATGTTTCAAGCAATTCACGTAATTCAACTCTTTTATAATCGTTGGTATTATTTATTTTTGAAGTAGAATAATAAACAACTTCGCAACCAAATGCAGTAGCAATTTGAGCAACTTTTCGTCCAATTGCACCAAGTCCGATTATTCCCCAACGTTTTCCTTTTAGCTCCCAAAATCCTGGACCAAACTCACAAAAAACATCTAGTTTTGAATATTCACCTGATTTTACAAATTGGTCGTAATAAGCAGGCTGAGAGATTAAGTACAATAACATTGAAAATGTATGTTGTGCAACACTATCGGTTGAATAACCTGCAACATTTTTAACAACAATACCTCGTTCACGTGCATACTCTAAATCGACATTATTCATTCCTGTTGCTGTTAAACAAATGAGTTTAACATTCGGACAAGAATCCATTATTTCTTTATCGAACAAAACCTTATTGGTAATTATAATATTTGCATCACCAATATGACTTTTTCTTTCGCTCAAAGTTGTAGTTTGCCATATAGTAAGTTCACCGAATTTTTCAAACATTTGTAATGTTTGATTGTCGGAAATAGTTTTTGCGTCGAGAATTGATAGATTATTCATGGTTGATGATTTTAAAAATTGGGAAATGGAGGGCAACCACGAGGGTTGCCCGTACGGCTATATAATTATTTTTGATAATTCTAATATTCCTTCATCTACAGGTTTAGCTTGTAATACAAAATCAAAGATTCCCGTTTTCATGCAAAGATGGAAATCTGATTCGGGAGCATGTATGCGTCCTTTGAAAAAACGTGCTCCTGATTTTAGTTTAATTTCTTCTGTTTTTTTCACCATATCGAAACTCGTTCCTTCGAGTTTTGCTTTTATATATTCGGCACAAAAGGTATCTTCTTCGGTTGGGTGTTGTGTTGAATAACCCATACAACAAAGCGTCACAAACTGTGGATTAAGCTTTTTAATGAATCGAACTATAGCATCAGCATTCACAAAACTGCCTGTTAAAAGAACATCAGCTCCAACAGATGCTGCCAATAACCCTTGTGTACCAGAACTGGTAGTGTGAATTGCCGTTTTTCCATTTAATTCATCTTGCAAAAATTGTGATGGCGAATTTCCATAATCAAAACCTTCGGGTTTCATTTCATTACGTTCACCAATAAGTAACCAATTGGGATGTTCTTGTTTTAAACGATACGCAATTTCAATATCAGCAACAGGAAATACTGTTTTTATTCCTTTATCGAACAAATAGCATGATACAGAAAAAGCTCTAAACACATCGATTACGACTGCAACACCTTTTGCTGCTCTAGCTCCAGGTAATAATTGTCCGATTGTTATTTCCATTTGTTATACTTAAAATTTGACATGCCAAAAATACATATATTTGCAGTATAAATTAAAAACCATAACCACAAAGTCACACAAAGAAGTTTCGCTTCGAAACTCAATAGAAAAGACAAGTCGATTATGAAATATAAGATTGAAGAAAATATACGTGTAGATAAATGGCTTTGGGCAGTACGATTGTATAAAACCCGATCGCTAGCAACCGACGCATGTGATAATGGTAGAATAAACATTCAAGGAATGCGAGTAAAACCATCAAGAAATTTGAAAGTTGGCGATGTTATAGAAGTCAAAATGCCACCAATAACCCGAACATATATTGTGAAAGGATTGTTGGGTCAAAGACTTTCGGCAACGTTGGTAAAAGAGTTTATTGAAGATATTACCCCACCCGATCAATTAAAAATATTGGAAGATAGTCGATGGCAACATACCGTTTATCGCGATCCGGGAGAAGGACGACCAACAAAGAAAGATAGACGAGATATTGAAAAATTAATGAGTTAATGTGCTAATATTTTAATTTGCTAATAAGTTAATTAAACAGCCTTTTATTATTTGATTCAAAACTAAAAACTTATAATTCAAAACTACATAATGCTAATAGCAGAACAAAAAAGAAAAGAAAACATTGCTGAATATATTTTATATATCTGGCAATTAGAAGATATAATCAGAGGCTACAATTTTGATATGTCGAAAATTGAGGAACATATTGTAAAGCCCTATAATCAATCGCTACACGTAAGCAACCAAATACGCGAATGGTACACCAATATGATTGAAGCGATGCATGCCGAAGGTATCGACAAACAAGGACATTTATTATATATTAAATCGATTATTCAAGACTTATCGTCATTGAATATTAGCTTATTGCAAGATCCTAGTTATGCCGAATACAAAATAAAATTCGATGCTGTTGTTCCTGCAATTCACGATCTTTTACAAAAATCGAATGGTGCTATTAAAAATGAAATAGATGCTTGCTTTAGCGCACTTTATGGCTTTTTGATGTTGCGTTTGCAAAAAAAAGAAATATCGCCAGACACAATAGATGCGGTAAAAAAAATTACCGAATTTATAAATGCATTAACGTCTATTTACCATAAACTGGAAACAGAACAAGATTAAAAAATGAGACGTTGCAGGCAACGTCTGTACATAAGATCCAATCATATATTTTCATACCTTTGTTGCATAATTTTCAAAATTGATATGGCACATTTACTTTCACCATCGTTATTATCGGCAGATTTTGCTAACCTTATAGAAGATATTACAGTAGTTAATAAATCGGAAGCCGATTGGTTTCATATTGATGTAATGGATGGTGTATTTGTTCCAAACATTTCTTTTGGAATGCCCGTTATTAAACATATCAAGAAACATGCAAAAAAGCCTTTGGATGTGCATTTGATGATTGTTGATCCAAACCGTTATATTAAAGAATTTGCAGATTGTGGTGCGGATATTTTAACCGTTCATTACGAAGCATGTACACATCTTCACAGAACAATCGAAATGATTAAAGCATGTGGCATGAAGGCAGGAGTTTCGTTAAATCCACACACACCTATTAACTGCTTAGAAGATATTATTACCGATATAGATTTAGTTCTAATAATGTCGGTTAATCCAGGATTTGGAGGACAAAAATTTATAGAATCGTCATTAACAAAAATTGCAAAATTAAAAGCATTAATTCAAAAAACGGGAGCAAAAACAATTATTGAAGTTGATGGTGGTGTTAGTGCATCGAATGCAAAAATAATAGTTGAAGCTGGTGCAGATGTTTTGGTTGCTGGAAATGCGGTTTTTGCTGCTGCAGATAAAATGAAAGCTATTCAAGAATTAAAAAGATAATTGAATTCGAAGCGATGCAAAACGAAACTTTCTCAATAAAAAAACGACTTAAAAGTTTTGTATTTGCATTTAACGGAATCAAAATATTATTTCGAGATGAACATAATGCTTGGATACATCTCATTGCTAGCATTTCTGCTATTACATTAGGTTTTTTCTGTCATATTTCATCAATAGAATGGATTGCAGTTTTTTTCGCAATTGGATTAGTTTTATCGATGGAAGCAGTCAATTCCGCAATCGAAAATCTATGTGATTTTGCCTCGTCAGATAAACACGAAACCATTAAAAAAGTAAAGGATTTAGCTGCAGGTGCTGTGCTAATTTCAGCAATAATTGCTTTAATTATCGGATTGATTATTTTTACGCCTAAACTGTTAAAAATCCTATCTATTTAACAATAAAAACCTTTTCAATCGTTTTATTATCATTTAACACGATTCGAAGGATATATATACCAGCAATTAAGTTCTCAAACTTCAAATCCGATTGAAAATATTCAGATTCATAAATATTTTCACCATACACATTAAACAAATTTACGGACACTATGTTTTTTTTGTTGCCGGTATAATTTATATTAACCTTACTGTAAGCAGGATTTGGAAAAACAGTTAAACAAAAATCATTTTCAAAAATACATTTTTGCAATGAAACGGTTTTTGAGTATTTACATTTCCCATCAAAATCGGTTTGTTTCAAACGATAATATACAGTTCCTTTTGTTTCGCTAGAATCAATAATTGAATAATCTAATATTGTTTTACTATTTGAATTCTTTGAAAGAACCTTTTTATAAGGCAAAAACGATTTACCATCTTCAGAACGTTCTACTGTAAAAAAATCATTATTGGTTTCAGAAGCTGTTTGCCATGAAATAAGGACTTCTTTACAATCAGCTTGATTAACTTGAAAATCTACCAATTCAACAGGTAATGTTGTTGTACATGGAATAAAAGAAATTTTGTCTAAAGCAAAATCATTTCCTGAAGTAGCAGTATTTTGATTTACAATACTAATAGTTGCATTTGTATTACTACCAGAACTCCAAGTTGCATAAAAAGTATTCCATTGTAAAGTCGTTGCCGAAGCATTGAAAACCGAACCTAATAGAACACCATTTACCGAGAATTGTAATTGAGCAGGTGATGTAGCATGAACTGAAGCAACATCTGTTACAAAGTAATAAAGAGTATTTTGATCGACCGATATACTTTCTCGCCAAACATATTGATTGGCTGTAGGACTACCATTAATAATCATCATATTGCCAGTTCCAGCAATATTAGAATTTATGGCAAAATTTGAATGTAAATCTCTTGGATTATTCCACACAGAATAATATGCTTCAGGTTGAAGTTCTGTATTTATTGAAGGATTATTATCTACATTAGTATATTGACTTGTAAATCCTGAGTTTCCGCTTTCAAAATTCCCATTAACAGCTCGTTCAGTACCAACAGAAGTATAGCCATCAGGGCATTGTGCTAAACAGATAAATCCATTTAGAAAAAAAACACTTAGAAATAATATATGAACTTTTATAAGCATATAATCAATGTATTACAAAACCTCAATCAAAAGTTTATACGAGGGAAATTGTAATTTTGTTAATCAATTATATTTGATTAATTGCATCCTTATTGTAAAAAAAATAAATCTTTATTTATTTTTTTTACAACTTTCACAATAAGATCGCTTTAAATAATCATTTTGTAACAATTGAAATGTAACACCTCCACTTTCATATGAATTAAACAATTTACAAAAACGAGTGGGATTTACATTGTATGCATTTAACAGAATATTTCTAAAATCATTTTTCTTAGTAACTTCATCTTTTACAATCACCAAGTTAATGTAATAAAATAAAACATTTTCATCACAGTCGACAGATTTAACAAAAGGTGCTAATGTTTTTATTGCAATATCATATTTTGCATAAGCAACTAAATATTGAGCAAGATTTATAACGTCTTGAGGATTATATGGAATATTTTTATAGTTCGTTGTTAAATAATTTAGACACTTATCTTTATTTACATAATCATTTAATTGCATATAATATTCACACATTATTATATTGTAATTAATCAACATTCTTTTGATCAATTTACTATCAATCCCATACAATTTTAAATCATTAATTTCTTTTTGAAATTTCACGGGATCAAGCATACCTTTTCCCAACAATATTGTTTTAAACTTTAATGCACATATATTATATTTGATATGTGCATTTTTAGGCATTAAAGCATCTAATTTTTCGAAATCTAATAAAGTTTGATAGGCATCTAGATTATTATACATAAAATCAAATGCTGTTTTATTATTCAATAATTCGGAAAAGTCTTTTTTTTGCGGAATTTCAATATTTTGCATCAATGAATTTGGCGACTTTTGAGTTGAAATTCTTTGAAAAGCTTGCTTTTGTATAGTTATTGCCATCGCAATATTTTTCTCTTCGATTGATTTCTTAAATGAAGATATTAATTGTTCGTCTGTCATTAATTGCACTTCATTTTTCTTTTCTAAATCAATTGAAATTATTGCTTTCCTATGATTTCTTAAAATTGATTCTAAGGTTTCTAGTGTTTGTTTATCATTTAGTTTTTCTTTTATTTCGGCTTTATTTAGAGCAACTAGATTAGCATAAGATGTTTTGGGTATATCATTCATAAATTCTACCCAATTTTCGGCTGTTGTTATATCTGTTTGAATACTTGGCTTTTGATAAGATTGTAAAGCACTTACGATACTTTTCACCCTTTTTTCCTGTAATTCATTATTTTTTTCTTCTGAGCCTTCAACCGATGAATATGCCCTGATTGACATTTTTACGATATCAAAATTTGTTAAATTTAATGAATCATATAACGATTTTATATCAGTTGGAGAGTAATCAAATTTACCCTTTTCAAAAGGAATAGTAAAAGTCATAGTTTTACTACTCATTGTAAAAGATTTCGATGTTTTTATCCCTTTACTTTTATAATTAATTGTATCCAAATACATTCCCATATCTAATAATTCCCATAAATAAGAGTCTATATTATAATGAGATAGAGAATAACAAAGTGTTTTACTATTTATATATAAAAGATTATATTCAATTTCTTTATTTATATATTCTGCTGGAATTAACCCAACATGAATTACCATTACCCCTTTATCGTCTGAAACTATATTTTTCTTTAAATCTCTTTCATACATAGGTTCCATCATTAAACCTCTACATATTGGATTAGATAAACTTATATTGTCACCATTACAAACGAATTGATCTTTACTTAATATTTCAACACTTATTCCATCTATAGTTTTAAAAAGTTTTTCATACCAAACTTTATCATTACAGACTAAAAACAAATCATTACCTTTTCTAATTAAACCAAATGAAACTTCAATAGGAATATTCTTCACAATCGATAAACATTTTTCACATTTGCCAACTTCAAATGGTTTTACTGTCCAAATATTTTGAGCATGGACATAAAATCCTAGAACTAAAAATGATACTAATAAATGTATTTTTTTCATCCTTCAAAGATTATTTATAATGAATTAAAAACCTCTTTTGCAAACTCCGACATTGTTGTATCTCTTGCTCCCATTAATAAAATTACATCGCCAGATTGAACCTTGAATTTAAATTCTGGAATCAGATTTTTACGATCGGGAATATATTTTACTGCAAAGCCTTTATTAAGCATTGCTTCAGCAACCATTTCAGATGTTACATCTTTTGTAACGGTTCCTCCGGCATAATACACATCTGTTAGATAAAAAATATCTTCAACACGTAGCACTTTGCCAACTTCATTTTCAAGTTCCTCGTGCATAAAGCGTAATGGACCATAACCATGAGGTTGAAACCAAGCAAAAACTCGTTTACCTACCGATTGACAAGCCTTAATTGCAGCAATAACTTCAGCTGGGTTATGAGCAAAATCATCAATTACACAAATTCCATTTTGCTCTCCAACTAATTGTGTCCGACGAAATATCCCTTCGTACGTTTGCATTGCTTTAGCGCAGTCTTCGATAGAAACACCAACTTGAGCACAGGCTGCAACAGCAGCTAAAGTATTCTCCATATTGTGATATCCAATAACAGGTACTGTAAATAAAATAGAATTACAGTTAAATGAAATAGAATATCCTTTTTGCACAAAACCAGATCCTACAAATCCGAGATTTGGTTTTGTTCCAAAATCATAAGACACATTTTGAGAGAGTGAACTTGCAAGTTCATGATCTTGATTTACGATGCAAGCCTTGCGTGTATTAGCTTTGAAGGTTGTAAAAAGATGAATAAGTTCATCAAATTCCTTGTGATCACGATCGATATTTAAAATTAAGCTTATTTCAGGTTTATAATTTACAATCGAGCCATCGCTTTCGTCTGATTCTATTACTAACCAATCGCTAGTGCCAACCCAAGCATTGCCCGGTTGTCCTTTTTCTTGTAAAACACTTAAACCAGCACCAGTTATTAATGATGGCGACATTCCACAAGTTTCAAGAATATGAAATATCATTGCTGTTGTGGTAGATTTTCCAGATGTTCCACCAACAGCAATCGTTTTCTTTTCGGAAGATATAGCAGCAAGTAGTTCTGATCGTTTAACTACACAGATCCCTAAACTGCGAGCCTTTTGCAATTCAACATTCGATTCTTCAATAGCAGTTGATATAACAACAACTTGAGTTGAAGAAGAAATACCCGAGCCATCTTGAAAAAAACATAGAATCCCCATTGTTTCAAACTGCTGTTCTATCTCAATTTTATTCTCGGTACCAAATAAGCGATCGGAACCCGAAACATCTTTGCCTATTCCTTTTAAATACTGAGCAATAGCACTCATTCCAGTGCCAGCAATTCCAACAAAGAAGTAATTATTGTGTGATTGTAATTGAAAGTCCATGCGTTTAATTTTTCTCAAAAATAACTATTTTCAAAATCGAATAAACACAGAGTTACGCAGAGTTATTCACACATGTTAAAACGAAAATTAGAAGTTTACGCCCGTTTATGATATCGAGCAATTGCTATGGTAAACACAGTAATTCCATAAACGACTAAACTCCAAAATTCGGTTTGAATATCTTTAAAGCCAGATCCTTTCAATAAAATCATTCTGATAATTCTTACAAAATAGGCAATTGGATTTAGTCGATCGAGGTATTGTCCCCATTTAGGCATACTTTCAATTGAAGTAAAAAGTCCGCTCATCATTATGAATATCATCATAAAGAAAAAGGCAATGAACATGGCTTGTTGTTGTGTATCGACCAATGTAGAAACGAGTAAACCAAAAGCTAAAGCAACAAACAGATAAACGATTGCCATGGCATATAAAAGCAACAAACTTCCTAAAATTGGCATATGGAATGCAAAGTAGCCAATGTTTAATCCGATTGTCATCACAAACAATGCAATACAAAGAAAAGGAAGCATTTTACCAATTAAAAGTTGATATTTTTTAATTGGCGTAACATTTAGTTGTTCCATGGTTCCAATTTCTTTTTCACGAACGAGATTAATTCCCGATAAAAGCATTCCAATAATGGTTACAAGCAATACCATCAATCCAGGAACCATATAGATTTTATAGTTTAGTTCGGGATTATACCAATACGATTCATCGATGGTTATTCGAGTGCCTCCTTGTAGTTTTGCAACTTTCATCCATTCGAGTGCAATATTCTGATTAAAATCGGCAATAATTGAATTGGCATAAGCATTTGATAAACCCGCAGCAACACCGTCGATTGCATTTACCCGAAGTTGAATTTGAGCTTTTGTATTTCGGATTAAATTTCGTTCGAAATGTGGTGGTATTTCGAGAATGATTTTTGCGTCATTAGTCAATAAATCGTTGTTGGCTTCTTGAGTCGACGGTGTAGTGTTTTTAATAATGAAAAATCCAGTAGCGGCAAATTTATGAACCAATCGTTGCGAATAACCTGATAAATCATGGTCGACAACTGTCATTGGGATATTTCGTATTTCGAATGTCATGGCATGAACCAATACAACCAATTGTACGATAGGCATGACGAAAATTATCGGCAACATCGATTTGTTTCGGAATACTTGCAGAAATTCCTTTTGAATTATGAATAATAATGTTTTCATATTTTATATATGTGTGTAGAGACGCAAAATTTTGCGTCTCTACGATGCATCTATTAATTGTTATTC
>Ga0302215_10001877_pt1 | contig 14697 bp, 10 predicted proteins | sample II_Fen_N3_1_FD_194580 | JGI IMG/M metagenome (GOLD analysis project Ga0302215, IMG submission 194580) | Peat permafrost microbial communities from Stordalen Mire near Abisko, Sweden - II_Fen_N3_1 | ecosystem: Environmental > Terrestrial > Soil > Wetlands > Permafrost | place: Sweden: Abisko...
ATGTGCGTTGGCTACGACGATGTATCACAGCGTTTTACAGTTCGTAATAGTTGGGGAACAACATGGGGACTGGCAGGGTATTTCACAATGCCTTATGCCTATCTTACAAATGGCAAACTGGCAAGTGACTTCTGGACGATAAGAATTGTTGAATAGAAATAAAACGTGTTTTTTGTTCACCTTGTTTATATAAAATCCAATGGCTCGCTATTTAGGATCCCTTGCTGAAAAGCAGGGGATTTTAATAATTTCCTGTACCTACTTTGTCAGAAGGATTCTTTTTACTTCGGCAATTTTGTCCTTAAATATGAAAATAAAAAACACAATTATCTGAAAATCAAAGTGCCAGAGTTTAAAACCCTGGCACTTTGTAGCCTCACCGCGACTCGAACGCGAATCTAAAGTTTAGGAAACTTCCATTCTATCCCTTGAACTATGAGGCCGGAATTATTTTGTGGTACAAAAGTAATCTTTTTCCGTATCTGGCCAAGAACCATTTGGAGCAAAACCTATCGGCTAATGATGATTAACAGGTACGCTCTTCAATTTTTTGGCTGCCTCTTTAAGCACTTCGTCGGGCTTGGCAAAGCATATTCTAATAAGTTGATTCTTCGTCTTCTCATGTTGAAAAGCCGAGAATGGAACTGTTGCGACTCCATATTCCATGATAAGCCTTGTCGCAAAATCGATATCAGATTCATCTGATATCTTACTGTAATCCAACATCTGATAAAAGGTTGAATTAGTTGGAACAAGTTCAAAATTACTTCCTTCCATCAACGAAATAAACAGATCGCGTTTACTATGGTAAGTTTCACAAATTGCCTCAAAATCAGGTCCGTCCTGCAGAAACTCAGCTAAAGCAAACTGCGCAGGTGTGTTTACGCTAAAACCTTGAAATTGCTGTATCTTCCGGAATTCGCTCATCAGTTTCTCCGGTCCAAAAATAAATCCTATTCCCCACCCTGTAATATTGAATACAGGACCAAAACTTGAAACGATTAAGCTTTTGGCTGCCAGTTCAGGAATAGAGGCAAGACTACGGAATTTTAGGTTATCAAAAACAATATGATCAAAAACCTCATTGCTAAGAATCACTAACTTAGTCCCGTTTGTAAGCCTTTTAAGCTGGTCGAGATCCTCTTCGGTGAATATTCTGCCAATCGGATTTTGAGGGTTGTTGATAATGATCATTTTGGTCTTCGATGTAACCAATTTTTTCACCTCTTCCCAGTCAATCCGGAAATCGGGCATCTTAAGATTGACAAATATCGGACGTCCACCATTTAACTCTATAAACGGAGCATACGACTCCTGAATCGGTTCAAAGATAATCGCTTCGTCACCCTCCTTAACAAAAGTACTGATTGCAGTGGTCATCGCTTGTGCTGGACCTGCAGTAATCGTAATGTCTGTTTCCGGGTTAAAAGAAGCGTTGTTTTGCCGGTTTACAAGATTGATAATTTGCTCTCGTAATTGTTCTACCCCTTCTGCCGGGGAATAATCATTGTTACCAAGTCTCATATTTTTGCTTACCAGATCAATGAGTTTTTCCGGACAAACAAGATTAGACATGGGGACAGCCAAGTCGATAGCATGAACTTCCTCGGCAATTGCAAGAATCGTCGCGAAGGCATTTTTCTTCGAAGTTGGAATTTTTGATGAAACCATTTTATTGTAATCAGTTGCTAACTGCAAAAGTAACATTATTTTTTATTGAAACATTCCCATTTGCCAGATCAGAATATCAACTAATGTTTAATTATTGTTGAATGATTGTTATATTGTTGTTAATGAAGGATCTCTCTGAATATTTCGAGTGATTTTAAATTTAGTTTGTTCCCCATATGGAGACCGTAATATTCAAGTACAAAATCGAGTAAAACGTTACGTAATCCCTGATCTGGCTTGAATTCGGTTGAATTTTGATAGCTCATTCCGATTAATTGGGCAATGACAGAACTTTCGTGCTTTTGTAAAAACCAGGGGTGAGCCGGCGGCAATAAAACGAATTTACCGGCGATCATATCGAATAATTGATTCGATTCAGAATAATTGTTCGACGGACCAAATCCGAGGTAACGTGTAAGTTGAATCAGAAATATCAGGTGAAAGTTATTCACACCATCTTCTAATAAATCAAGTACCTGAATTGACCGGAAAAGAAAACCAAATAAATCGGGTCGCGATTCCTCCTCCCGAAGCACCTTTTCTAAAAGTTCTGCAAGAAAGAGCGCCTGCGATGACTTCACAATTCCAAAAGGGATCGATCCGAATGGAGAGACATTTTTGATTTCCTTCACGCGTTGCAACTCTCTCCCTTGTTTAAAGTCAACCTCCATCTCCAGAAGAAAAAGTTGCTTAAGCAGATTTCCCTTAACTGCCGTTCTTTTTCCATGAATTCCCTGCATGATAAATGCCATCCGGCCAAAAGCCTCGGTATAAATGGTCGTAATCATACCTGTTTCACCATATTTAAGGCTTCGAAGGACTATTCCACGTGTTTTTTGCAGCATTTTTCAGTGAATAAAAAGCAGTTTGATAACTCGCGATTGATTCCCTGCTCGATCGGCGCAAAAAATCAGGTAAACGCCGGTACTGACCCGATTTCCAGTTCGAGTCTTTCCATTCCAGGTAGCCCGCCCGCCGTATGATGTTGTCTTATAAACCAGGTTCCCCGCGACATCGGTTATTTTCACGGTCGATTCGCCTACAAGTCCGTCAATTGTGATATCGCCTTGATAAGTTTCTCTTACAGGATTTGGCCAGGCATATAGATGTTGAAATGAACCATCGCCTTCAGTGGCATCACCCATCCAGGAGATCAGGCCTCGTTCAGTAGCAAAAAAAACCTCGCCATTCTGACCGTTAATGGCAATACTGGATACGCTGTTTGAAAAAAGTGGTGAATTATCGGTATTGAAATGGCGGAGCAGCTTAGACCCGTCAGCCGAAAAGAGAAAAACGCCTGAATTTAATGTTCCGAACCACTTGTGGTTACCTCCATCAACGGCAATTGCATTTACTACTTCATTTTCGAGAATCGGGTGAAACAAACCATCGCCAAGATCAACAGAGGGCTGAACACCATAAAATTCAGTATCACCGAAGAGCGCTTCGGGATTGGTATAAAGCACTACGCCATTTTCGGTTCCCGCCCACAGGTAACCATCCAGATCCTCTGCAAGGATGTTGACTTGGCTGTATCCTTTGAAAACAGTCGTCTCACCATTCGAAAACCGGCTTCGGACAGAAGTTTTGCGGTAAAGATCATCCTGGGTATTGTCTAACGTATTTTTTGTCCGAAGTGCAAAAAGATCAGAATGGTTCACAATGACCCATTTGGTATCGGTTTTTGTAACGATCAGGTCACCAGCTGAAGAAAATTGGTTATCAATTCCCGGATAACTAATCGATTTCCAGGTACCATCCGGCTTTATAAAATGAAGTTGATTGCTTCCCGATGGATTGGTGAGCCACAAATTTCCATCAGCATCATAGGTTAATCCTCCGATTTTGCAGGCTCCGTTCTGAGATCCGAGCGGCGAATTACTTGAATTATAGATTTTAATAGACTTGTCACCTTCAAATTCAATAAGTCCGTCACTGCGGGTGGATCCCCAATAATGTGCAGGATTTGCGGGTGAAGAAACGACATTCGTAATATTTTTAAGGCCGGATAACTTCGAATCGGTAACTTCGTTCACCGAATTCCATTTCTGATCTTTCAAAATGTGAATTTCCGCAGGAACCGTCACCGATTGCAAATCATCATTACCCGTAGCAATAAACAGATTAGATCTGGAAGTACTCAACTTTCGTGCGTTATTATCCGAAGGACTTGACGGAACAATTGAAAGATACATCCCACTTCCTGATTTTTGAATCACACCGAATGCGCGATCACCAATCCACAGATCGCCCGAATTGCTGATGAATGCATCTGCGGGACTAATTATTGAATTTGCCGGAAGAAGTGCGCCATAGTTTGAAACGGTCATGCGGCTACTTGCGCCCATCACCTCAATACTTTTGTCACAAATAAAAGTCAATGCAGATGCGAAAGCCTTTATTTTTCGTATCCCCGTGATTTCGGGATAATCAAATTGCCAGGATGTGCCATCGGATGAGTAGACCTTTCCCGCATTATCACAGGTGTAGACTTTGTTATTAAATACGGCTATTGACTTAAAGGGATTGCCCGGAAATGGAAGCCGATCCTGCAAAATCCAATTGTGATAATCCTGAAGATTCGGGTTGCTTTTCTCAGCTCTGAAAACACCTGCTTCAGTTGCAGCCCAAAAATATCGGACATCAGCAGTAAGTTCATTAACAGCAATTGGCGAAGCTTCAGGTCCGATCATCCAGGTTTCGGCTACTTCCCATTTTTTTAAATTGATTTTTACAATGCCAAAATTGCAACTTAGCCAAGCAAAATCTCCTTCACAAAAAATACTATTAATTGATTTATTGGCGATTGTTGTTTTGAGTTTAAGATCGGGCAAGTTGAGAATCGTGTTTCCTGAAAGTAGGTCAAGATTTCCGCTTGAATAACCAATTAACAATGCCCCTTTTGAGTTGGACCAACTGACAGCCGAAATTCCTGAATCGGATAATCCCTCAACGCGCGACTTTGTTTCGAAACTTTTATCGGAAAGATTGTAGGAGAATAGTCCGTTTCCGTTGGCTGCGAAAATTTTCTGATCACCCTCTGTAATGGCGATCGTTTGATAATACGACAGATAGGAATGCCAGTTATTTGCCGTAATCTCACTAAAAACGGAGATGCCAATCACCACAAAAATAAGTATTCTCAGTTTTGCGTTCATCGAACGATTCGAAATTTAGGTAATGATAAACGAACGGATTCTTCCGACGTGAATTTATATGTTTTTTAGATAATCAACTAATTTCTTAACAGCTTGTCCCCTGTGGCTAACCTGGTTTTTGTCGTCGGCTGACATTTCGGCAAAAGATTGGCTAAAACCATCAGGCATAAAAATAGGATCATATCCGAAACCGGCGACTCCATGCTTCTCCTTAAGAATCGTTCCCTCTACAATTCCTTCAAATTGTTTTTCTTTTCCATCAATAATCAGCGAAATAACGCATCGGAAGCGTGCCTTCCTGTTGATTTCGTTCTTCAATTTCTCCAAAACCTTCAGCATATTATCCGTGGCATTTCTTCCTTCTCCGGCATAACGTGCAGAATAGACACCTGGCTCATTTCCAAGAGCTTCAATTTCAAGTCCAGTATCATCAGCAAAGCAATTTATTCCGTATTTATCCCAGATATAGAAAGATTTTTGTGCTGCATTTACTTCAAGCGTCGTTCCCGTTTCGGGAATATCGTCTGTACAACCGATGTCATTCAGACTTAACAGTTCGAATTCTGACGAGAGAATCTCCTTCAGTTCTCTCAGTTTGTGATCGTTATTTGTTGCAAATACAAGTTTTCGCATTGTATAAAAAAATGATTCGCTGCAAATTTAACCTAAATCGGATTTAAAGTAACAATTTTATTGAATTCCGCGTATAAAGCGAGTTACCAAAGATTTGGTTATCTCAGTTATCAATCTCTAATCAATTAATAATGAAAACAACAGATTTTACAAATCATCCCGAAGTTGTCCAAATTATAGAACGGATGAAAAGTGATAAAATAGATCAGCGGCCGTACTCCGACTTATTGGATAGTTCCGGAAATCAATATGTTGAACTCGTTCAGGAAGGTGGAGGGGTTCTGGGTGTGGCGTTGATTGGCTATACGTATGTTTTAGAACAAATGGGAATCCGCTTTTTCAGCCTTGCCGGAACCTCCGCAGGATCAATCAACGCCATGTTGCTGGCAGGTTTGGGAGATGTTTCAAAACTCAAGTCCGAAAAGGTCATTGAAGTGCTGGTCAATAAAAATCTCTACGATTTTGTAGATGGTGACAGCGACTCTAAAGACTTTATCAAGGCGTTGGTTGAAAAAGCAAAACGGGTAAAATTGATCTGGAAAGGGTGGCAGGTTATCGATGAATTATTTGATGATCTGGGACTTAATCCAGGTGATGATTTTAAGGATTGGCTTGCTCAGTTTCTTGAAAATAACGGTATAAAATCGGTAGCGGACCTCAACGCAACTTTCGAAAAAATCCCTTCCGATTTGATTATCCGTGCGGGAATTCAAAAAACTTTAGATGGGCTGAAACCACGAATCGCCATTATTTCAGCAGACCTCACAACGGAAACAAAAGTTGAATTTCCAAGAATGGCAAGTCTCTACTGGAGCGATCCGGAAAGTGAGAATCCGGCACTTTTTGTGAGAGCCTCCATGTCAATTCCCTACTTTTTCTGTCCCTTACAAATCGGAGACATTCCGCAAGGTCCGGAAGCCCAACAAAATTGGGTGAATACCGTGAAATTTACGGGTGAATTACCTCCGGTTTGTTTCTTTGTTGACGGTGGAATTCTATCAAATTTCCCGATTGATGTTTTCCACAAGCCAAACTCGGTTCCACGAATGCCAACTTTTGGAATTCGGTTGGGTGATAACCGCAACATGGCCAATGTGATCTCGAATCCAACCAATCTGTTTGGCGCCATATTTAACTCATCACGCCACCTTCACGATTACGACTTTCTACTCAAAAATCCTGACTATAGCTTGCTTATCGAAAAGATTGACATTGGCGAACACGACTGGCTCAATTTCGGGATTACGGATGATGCAAAACTCGATCTGTTTAAACGGGGAGCAATTGCCGCGGAACGGTTTCTTCGGCAGTTTGATTGGCTAAAGTATAAGAATGTAAGAGAGCAGCTTATCAACAATATTGAAGATTAAAAAAATTCAAAATTATACTGAAATATAAATAGATACTTAAATCCGAATTGCCAAATCCGGAAAATTGAATCCCTTGCCCATTTGCTGCAAGGGATTCTTATTTTGAATATTTCCAAATTGCATCTCAAATTTTGATCCATTGTAATTATTCCTTTTAACCTTCGACTAATACAATTCAGATTGCAAACGGGTTATTTATCCTGAATTTCAGAAAGTAGCATTTTATTTTAATGAGCAAAAAATCAGTAGTGATAGTCGGTGCCGGAATTGCAGGAATGGCAACTGCTATAACCTTGGCAAACAAGGATTTTGAAGTAACCATCTATGAGAAAAATTCGCAGCCGGGCGGCAGGTGTGGCCAGATTGAACGTGATGGTCACAGGTTTGACATTGGAGCGACGATTCTATTGATGCCATCCATTTACCGGACTGTTTTCGAATCGTTAGGGCTCAATTTTGACGAATGTTTTGAATTAAAGGATCTTTCAACAATTTATAAGCTCTATTTTGGAAATGGTGAGCAACTGATCTTTTCGAAAGACGACGCGATGATGAAACCTCAGCTCGAAGCAATGGAACCCGGAAGTTTTATTCGCTATAAAGCCTACATTGAAGCCGGATATGCGTTTTTTCGCGATTCATATAAAAACCTGCTTGCTCGCAACTTCTACAACCTTTTTGAATTTACAACCCTGGCAAATGTGATGATGCTCGTCAGGTTAAAAACGTACCTTAGGCATTCAACATTTATTCGCAAGTTTTTTAAAAACAATAACTTGCAGCAAGCGTTTACATTTCAGAATATTTACGTCGGTCAGAGTCCATTAAAGGCACCTGCACTATTTTCGATGTTACCGGCCACCGAAATGATCGAAGGAGCGCTTTTTCCGATCGGAGGAATGCACCAGATTGCCTTAAAACTCGAAGCCGTAGCAAAAGAAGCAGGTGTGAAATTCGTTTATAATGTGACTGTTGAGAAGATCGATACAAATGGTAACCGGGCAAAACAGCTCATCTTCAGCGATGGCGCGACTAAACAAAGTGATCTTATTGTCGTAAATGCTGATCTGCCGTATGCCTACCGCAATTTATTGCCCGACAACAAAATATCGGCGAGATTAGACCGCAAAACCTATTCCTGCTCGGCCATTGTTTTTCATTGGGGACTCAGTAAGGCGTATCCGCAATTTGTACACCACAGTATTTTTCTCTCCAAAGATTACAGAGAAAGTTTGGATGCGATTTTTGAGGATCAGTCATTGTCAGAAAATCCAAGTTTTTACATTCATGCACCCGTTCGTACAGACCCAACTGCTGCTCCTGTTAACGAAGATTCAGTATCCGTTATTGTTCCGATTGGTCATCTGGACGAAAAAAATCCGCAGGATTGGGAGAAACTTAAAAAACTGGCAAGGGTTGAAGTGCTTAAACGACTTTCGGCAGAAGGATTTGCCGATCTTGAAGATCATATAAAATTTGAAATCTGTTATACACCGGTGGCCTGGAAATCAATTTTCAATGTCTCTCACGGTTCCGTTTTCGGAAGTATCGGCCACAATATCATTCAGATGGGATATTTCAGACCCCATAACCGGCACAATCGTTACAAGAATCTCTATTTCGTTGGTGGCAGCACCCATCCCGGGAATGGTGTGCCGCTGGTACTATTGTCAGCAAAACTTACTTCCGAGCGAATTTTGAAGGAGAATTGTCAAAATTAATTCGGATAATTCCACCAAAATCATATACTTTTGGTAAAACTTACGATGAATAGCCAACTCGACATATATCTGACCATTTTTAATAAACTGGATTTCGAAAAGATTATCGATCATCCAAATATCCTCATTGCCGCCAATTTTTGGGATGAGGATCGGTTTTTAGCAGCCAAGACATGCTATCGGTTCATGCGGGCAATCGATGATTTGATCGATAACTACAAATCAGAAAATCTGGAAATTGCAGAGGAGGAAAGGGAGCTATTCGAGAAGGAGGTTAAACATTGGATCAATTCGATTCATGATAATGGCGATACTGATCAATGGAAAAGTAAACTGATCGAAACGATGAACCGGTTTAAGATTCCGTTGTGGACAATGGAAACTTTCGCCACTTCAATGATTTATGATATTTATCACGATGGATTTGCCACGCTGGAGACTTTCCTTGACTATAGCAGAGGAGCTTCCATTGCACCCGCCTCCGTCTTTGTTCATCTTTGCGGAATCACAAAAGCGAATGCAGAATATAATGAACCTGTTTTTGATGTTAGAAACGCTGCTACTCCATGTGCTGTTTTTAGTTATATTGTCCATATTATCAGGGATTTTCAAAAAGACCAACACAACAACCTCACCTATTTTGCAGATGATTTGATTGCAAAGTATGGGTTAGATCGCCTACAGCTGAAAGCCATCGGCAACGGAGCTGAGATTCCTCAGGGATTCAGGGAGTTGATTCGGGAATATTATCAGCTGGCTGATGAATACCGATTAAAAACCCAAAGTATAATACAGGAAGTCAAACCGTTGGTTGAGCCTCGTTATCAGCTAAGTCTTGAGATCATATTCAATCTGTACATGATGGTATTCGAAAGGATCGACCCCGATTCTGGTCTTTTTACGGCTGCCGAATTAAATCCGACTCCACAGGAAATCCGGGAAAGGGTTTACCAAACCATCCTTTCTTTTCAACCGGTTAAACAGGTAGAACCTTCAAATATTTATGATTCCTGTGAAAAATAGATGATTAAGTGCCTGACCTCCGGCGCAATAAACGCTAAACGCTCTCTTATAAAAATTTAATTTTCAACCACCCATCTTGGAATAGGAGCAAAAAAGCTATCTTGTGGTTTCTTTTGATTAATTGTAAAATTTAGTATGGCAAAGAATATTGATATCAAATGTGTAAATACTGATCAGGATTGCAAATTTCCACTTGGAACAACTTTAGGTGAGATTGCTAAATCGCTTTCGGTCGAAATGAAGCATCCGATTTTGGGAGCTTATGTGAACCATCGAGCCAAGCCTTTGGATTATGAGATGGTTAAACCACGTATGGTCCAGTTTATCGACTATTCATGGCGCGACGGACAAAGAATGTACCTCCGTACACTTTCATTTATACTTTATGCTGCAGTTCGGAATCTGTGGCCCGATGCCCGCCTCATCATCGATCACGCTATTTCGAAAGGTTATTATTGCGAGATCGAAGGTTTCGGCCGGGTTTTCAAAGAGGAGGATGTGTGGTTGATTAACGATGAGATGAGGTCAATTATCCGGCAGGACATTCCCATCAAAAGAGAAATGATCCTTACTGAAAAGGCAATTGAACTACTTGAAAATCAGAATTTATACAGAAAAGCTGAGCTTTACCGCAACTATGGAAGACTTTATGCCCCCATTTTTTCGTTGGGCGATCATGTCAATTTTTTCTATGGCCATATGCTTACTTCAACTGGCTGCATTCAAAATTTTGGCGTTGAAAAGTATTACGATGGCATTCTGCTTCGCTTTCCGATTCCCACCAATATAGAAGAATTGGAACCGGCAATAAAACAAGATAAATTATTTGGGATTTTCAGGGAACACAAAAAATGGGCTGATATTCTGGAAGTTGAAGATATTCCCAGACTGAATTCTGTTACGAAGGCAGGGCGCGCCAGCGATTTGATTAAAATTTCGGAGGCTTTGCACGAGAAAAAAATAGCCGAAATTGCCACAGCCATTACTGCAAAAAGAGATAAGGTTAATATCGTTCTTGTTGCCGGTCCATCAAGTTCCGGAAAAACAACTTTTAGTCGCAGACTGGGCATACAATTGGCTGTAAATGGACTTCACGCTATCGAAGTTTCTGTTGACGATTTCTTTGTCAACCGCGATTTTACACCAATCGATGAATCAGGAAATTTTGATTTTGAGGCTTTAGAAGCGATTGACATCCCATTTTTCAATGACTTCCTTTTACGACTGATTGCCGGTGAGGAAGTTGAAGTTCCACGATTCGATTTCCACCTGGGTGAGCGAACATTTAGTGGGAAAAAGATGAAAATGGAGAAAGATAATATCCTGATCATTGAAGGAATACATGGACTAAATCCGGATTTGACACCACTGATCGATCCGGAGAAGACTTATCGCATCTTTGTTTCAGCACTAACGCAGATCTCCATCGATGAACATACCTATATCCCAACAACCGATAACCGTCTGCTCCGGAGAATTACCCGCGATAGCAAATACCGTGGTTACGATGCACTTACAACGATTCAACGATGGCCAAGTGTACGTCGTGGCGAAGAAAAACATATCTTTCCATACCAGGAAAATGCAGATATCATGTTTAATTCAGCATTGATTTACGAACTCGCAGTTATCAAAAAACATGCATCTCCGTTATTGAAGCAGGTAAAAGAGAATACCCCCGAGTATTCAGAAGCAGTACGCTTATTGATATTTATATCTTATTTTGACACAATTCCAGAAGAAGAAATTCCGCCTACATCGGTTTTGAGAGAGTTTCTGGGAGGTAGCAGCTTTCTTTATTAGTAAATCGGGATAGAATTGAAAATTTTATTTTCTACCCTGTAACTAATTTGGATGTAGTCCGTCCTACTGACAAATTCAAAATCTAAAAAAATGAAAACGTCAATTTTAGCTTTTATAATTATCTGCGTAACGGGTACCGCAACTTTAAGAGCACAGGATACTGTCCGGGTAAATGTTCTCGGAAAGAATATGGTAACCGTTGTCGAAGGCGGCGATAAGCGCACCGATGTGAAAATCGGAAATAACACCATCAACATCCAGGACGGGGGACGTGGCGATACCGTAAAAGTCAGGGTCGGGCATAAAGCCCTGGTAATTGCAGAAGGAAAGCATGGTTCTGATATCAAATTAAATACGCTCGATGATCAGGAATACGAATCCTGGACCGGCCGTCCCAGCAGGTTTAAAGGTCACTGGGCTGCCGTTGAGATGGGTGTTAATTCGTTTGCAAACGTCAATTACAAAGGCTACACACCCGACTATTTTATGGATCTTAATCAAAACAAATCCTTCGAGGTGGGTATTAATATTCTGAGATACAGCATAGGCTTGCAAAAAGACAAACGGAATGTCGGATTGGTGACGGGACTTGGGCTGACTTTTAACGATTACAGGTTTTCGAATCCTTACACGATTGAGATTGTTGACGGCAAAGTCAGCTCTAAATTAATTGAAGGGACTGGATTATCAAAAACCAAGCTATCAACCTCTTATTTAACAGTACCCTTAATGCTTGAATTTCAAATTCCAGTAAGCGGGAACAACAAAAAGCTCTATTTTTCAGGTGGTGTGATTGGCGGACTTAAAGTAGGTTCACATACGAAAGTTAAAATCGACGGCAGCAAATCGAAGGATCGTGGTGATTTCAACATCAATCCTTTCAGATATGGAGCGACTGCGCGTTTTGGCTACAAAGGGATCAACCTTTTCGGAACTTATTATTTTTCAACCTTTTTCAAGGACAGTCGCGGTCCTGAGATGTATCCGTTCACAATTGGGATTGGTTTGATGAACTGGTAATTTCCACCGTGTGTTCATACTCTTAAAAAAAACGAATAGCAATTGATATTTTATCAGTTGCTATTCGTTTTTAGGCGGTGATTTCCAAGGGAATATTACCTTATATCATTTCATTCAGAAGCCTTGGCCAGCGCCTCATTCCTATTTCAAGTACAAATTTATTCGTCTTAATTTCTAAATTTGTACTTTGTTTAATATCAAACCTCGCTGAATGATTAAACCAATCTCCGTTTTTGTCCTGTTTATAATACTTTCATTGTTTGCTCAGGGGCAAGATTCATTAAAAAGAGTAAAAATTCTACCCGTTCCTACGATTGGCTTTTCACCCGAAACCAAAACATATGTTGGTGTTGTGTCGCTTTTTACTTTCAATTTGTACAACGATTCGGCAACACGAACATCGAATGCCAAGCTCGAAGTTACCTATACCTGGAATAAACAGCTGATCCTTGAAACTGAATGGAACTATTTTTTCAAGGAAGAAAAATGGTTTACAAAGGGTAAAATACATTACTCAAGTTACCCTGACTATTATTACGGCATAGGAACCAATACCCCGGAAAGCAATGAATTGCTATTCAACAGTAACCGATTCGTATTTGAAATCTCTATTTTGAAGAAAGTGGGACGAAAATTCTTTACCGGCGCAAATATAAAGTACCTGAATTACCGGAATGTCAATTTCACTGGCACGCATTCGTACCCGGAACTCACTGATAATTCAACTCTTGGAATTGGATATACGCTGTTGCGTGATTCGCGCGACAACCTGTTGACGCCCACCAAAGGCTTTTATTTCAACTTTAATGCGGGTTATAATTTTTCAAAACAGAATTATGGTGAAGCGACGGTTGACCTGAGGTATTATAAAACCTGGGCAGAGAAATACACCTGGGCGAACCGGTTGATCAATGAGTTTAACTTTGGAACCCCGGCCTTTTATGATTATGCTTTTTTGGGCGGCGACAAATATGTCAGAGGATACAATTATGGAAGGTATCGCGACAAAAATCTGACCTCATTTCAAACCGAAATACGCCTCCCCGTGGTTTGGCGATTTGGGATGGCTGCTTTCGGAGGTCTTTCTAACTTATACAATTCCAGCAATCTAAATTTAAAAGAAACGAAACCTAATTACGGTTTAGGGCTTCGGTTTTTAGTTGACAAACACGATAAAACAAATCTACGCCTCGATTATGCGATTGGTGGCGAGGGAAACAGCGGATTTTACATTTCGTTCGGAGAATCATTCTAAAAAATAGTTTGCATTTTCGTAGATAGTTCCCTTACAATGTGAGAAATATGGTAATATTTGAGGATTGGTCTTTACTTTTCAAACCTTTCCTCATCCGAGAACGTTACTTTATAGTTGTTTCCGGGTTTCAATTCCGATCATTTTAAACAGAAATTAAGGAGGTCAATATGCTTACGATCAAATCAAAAACCATTATTTCGTTAATTTGCCTTCCCCTTTTATCCTTTCTTGTATTACACGTGAACGGGCAAAGTTTGAAAGAAATTGAGTCGAACCGCGTTTCATTAATGAATGGATGGAAGCTTTCGCCCGTTGGGAAAATGTTACCAGTTGGCGATTTGCCCTTAAATATTGCGGTTTCCTCATCAGGGAAGATGTTGGCCGTGACCAATAACGGGCAAAGCGATCAAAGCATTCACCTGGTAGATACTGAAAAACAGGAGGTTCTCGATTCAGTTGTTATTGCAAAAGGATGGCTAGGACTCACTTTCTCGAAAGATGAAAAGTATTTGTATGCCTCCGGAGGGAATGATAACTGGATTATGAAATATCAGATCAAAGACAAAAAGCTGGTTCCAAATGATACACTAATAATTGGAAAGCCATGGCCAAATCTGATTTCGATAGCGGGCATTGCTGTCGATGATCAGAAACAGTTGCTATATGTGGTTACGAAGGAAAACAATTCACTGTATGTCTACGATATAAAAGAAAAGAAGGTCCAAAAACAAATATCCCTTGGTGGCGAAGCATATACTTGCTTGTTGTCTGGCGATTGCAAAACACTTTATATCACATGCTGGGGATGCAACAAGGTGATTCTGTTTGACACGCGTGAACAACGTGCGACAGGTTCCATTCCGGTAGGTGATAACCCGAATGATTTATGTCTTACCAAAAACGGGAAATACCTTTATGTGGCAAATGCCAACGACAATTCTGTATCGGTTGTCTCGCTTGAAAAAAACAGGGAAATTGAAATCCTGAATGCAGCCCTTTATCCCAATGCTCCATCCGGATCAACGCCCAATGGAATCGCACTT
>Ga0302215_10001881_pt1 | contig 14685 bp, 11 predicted proteins | sample II_Fen_N3_1_FD_194580 | JGI IMG/M metagenome (GOLD analysis project Ga0302215, IMG submission 194580) | Peat permafrost microbial communities from Stordalen Mire near Abisko, Sweden - II_Fen_N3_1 | ecosystem: Environmental > Terrestrial > Soil > Wetlands > Permafrost | place: Sweden: Abisko...
TAAATAAAAAATAGACGCATGTAAGTGCGTCTATTCTTTGAAATATGGAGCGTTTGAGGATTATTTGTACAATCTGTCACGAACTTCTTTTACTTCTTCAGAAGTCACATAATCGTCATAATCCATTTGTTTATCAATTATTCCCCGTGGAGTAAGTTCGATAATACGGTTACAAACAGTTTGAATAAATTCACGGTCATGAGAGGCCATCAATACATTGCCTTTGAAATTGACCAGTGTATTATTAAAAGCCTGTATAGATTCAAGATCAAGGTGGTTGGCAGGAGAATCGAGTATCATTACGTTTGCATTGCGAAGCATCATTCGGGAAATCATACAGCGCATTTTCTCACCTCCCGATATGACACTTGCCTTTTTGTAGATTTCTTCACCTGAGAATAGCATTTTCCCCAGATAACCACGAATAAAAGCTTCTGTTGTATCAGTTGAAAATTGTCCAAGCCAGTCTACCAGGTTTAAATCAGTATTGAAAAATTCTGAATTATCGAGTGGGAGGTAGGCATTTGTAATGGTTATTCCCCAATTGAATGATCCTTCATGAACTTTGTCATGTCCGTATATGATCTCAAAAAAAGCAGTCATAGCACGTGGATCACGTGAAAGAAAAATAATCTTATCATTCTTTTCCACATTGAAATTGACATCCTTGAAAAGTACAGTTCCATCTTCCAGTGTTTTGCCCAATCCTGCAATTTCCAGTACCATGTTGCCCGGATCGCGTTCAGGAGTAAAAATGATTCCGGGATATTTACGTGTAGAAGGTTGAATCTCTTCAACGTTCAGCTTTTCCAACATTTTCTTACGACTGGTAGCTTGTTTTGATTTAGCGACATTTGCACTGAAACGGCGAATAAATTCTTCAAGTTCTTTACGTTTCTCGTCTGCTTTTTTATTCTGATTTTGTTGTTGACGAAGTGCCAGCTGACTTGATTCGTACCAGAAGGAGTAGTTTCCGGCAAACATTTGAACTTTACCAAAGTCAATATCTACTGTATGTGTACTTACGGCATCAAGAAAGTGACGGTCATGCGAAACGACCAGTACGGTATTGTCATAATTCGCAAGGTAATTTTCGAGCCACATCACAGTATCAACATCCAAATCATTTGTAGGCTCATCGAGTAACAAATTGTCAGGTTTGCCAAAAAGTGCCCGTGCCAACAGCACACGTACTTTTTCCATACCACTGAGTTCTTTCATCAACAGGTAATGCAAATGTTCTTTAATGCCTAAACCGCTTAATAAAGAAGCAGCATCACTTTCAGCATTCCAGCCATTCATCTCTGAGAATTTTTCTTCCAGTTCGGAAGCACGTATTCCATCGGCATCCGAAAAGTTATCTTTTAAATAAATTTTATCTTTTTCGTCTTTTACTTTCCAAAGAATATCATGACCCATCATAACGGTGTCAATAACCGAATACTCATCGAATTCAAAGTGATCCTGTTTTAAAACAGAGAGACGCTCTCCCGGACCAAATAATATATTCCCACGTGTCTGGTCAAGGTCTCCGCTGAGGATGCGAATAAGAGTTGACTTTCCGGCACCATTGGCTCCGATAATGCCATAACAATTACCTGCAGTAAATTTGAGATTTACATCGGAAAATAAAACACGTTTGCCAAATTGTATGGCTAGATTTGATACTGTAATCATTTGAGAAGTTTGAAGTTTAGCGTTCCGCGTTCCGCGTTCCGCGTTCCGTGTTATGGGATTGTGGTTAAAAGGTTTTTTTTATTTATCTTGTATATTTCCGATATCTAATAACTAAACAAAGAATAGAACCAGGGAGTTTAATGCCCGGTCTATTCTTCGTGTTTTTTAAAAATAGTATAGTGATCTGTTATTCGATGATCCCAAGAGCACGTGCACATTTTGATATCTTTTCGATTGATTCGTCAATCTGATCAAACGTATGTGTTGCCATTAATGAATAACGGATAAGTGAATCTTCCGAACGTACAGCCGGTGAAACAACAGGATTGACAAATACGCCATCATCCATCAATAACCGGGTCAATTTAAAAGTAAGTGTGTTATCACGAACATAAAGAGGTATAATAGGCGTTTCAGTAGGTCCGATTTCAAATCCTGCTTTTAAAAATCCTGCTTTGGCACGGGCTGTATTTGCCCACAATGCATCTTTACGCCATGTTTCTTCAGCCATTACATCAAGGGCAGCCAAAACACACCCGGTAGATGCCGGAGTTATGGAAGCACTGAAGATTAAAGTACGTGAATTATGTTTTAAGTAATTGATGATGTTTTCGTCAGAGGCAATAAATCCACCAATTGTTCCAAGAGATTTACTGAATGTCCCCATGATCAGATCCACATCATTCGAGACGCCGAAATGTTCGCAGATACCGGCTCCTGTTTTACCAAACACTCCTAATGAATGTGCTTCGTCAACATAAATTGAAGCATTGTATTTCTTAGAGAGTGCAACTATTTCGGGGAGTTTAGCAACATCACCTTCCATACTGAAAACTCCATCTGTAACGATCAGTTTAAGTTTGTCGGGTTCACATCGTTTAAGTAATTTTTCAAGTGCATCCATATCGTTGTGACGATATTTCAGTTGTTTGGAAAAGGATAACCTTTTACCCTCAACGATGGAAGCATGATCGAATTCATCAAAGATTAAGTAATCTTCCCGTCCGGTAATGCACGGTACAACTCCTGAATTAACTGTAAAACCGGTAGCGTAAACTAATGCAGCTTCTTTATGAACAAGTTTTGCCAATCTGTCTTCCAGTTCGATGTGAATATCTAATGTTCCATTTAAGAACCGGGACCCTGCACAACCAGTACCATATTTTTCGATTGCTTTTATTGAAGCTTCTTTCAAACGTGGGTGATTCGTAAGTCCCAGATAGCTGTTTGATCCAAACATTAATACTCGTTTACCATCAATTGTAACAACTGTGTCCTGATCAGATTGTATCGGACGAAAATATGGATATACGCCCATTGCTTTTGCCTGTTGGGGCGCATCATATTGTCCCAACACATTACTAAGTTGACTCATAAAATATTATGTGTGTTTAAATAAAAACGGATACAAAGATACGAATTTTTTCTTTAAATATATGTAACTTTTGTTTTCTACATTAAATTTGAATATATTTGCACCTCATAATATAACAGTAAATAGCACGTGAGCAAACAAGTAGATTATAAATTATTGCCTGTTTTAGCGGCGAAATCTGAAGGTGAATGGAGACGTTTTATAAAGAAAAATAAAAAAAAACTTGAAGCATTGGATTTGCGTATCCATTCTCACCATGAAGAAATTGTTGAACGGACTGACTGTCTGACCTGTGCGAATTGTTGCAGATCATTAGGACCACGGATTACCGATAAAGATGTTGATCGTATATCTAAAATGTTGAAGATGAAAGCATCTGAGTTGATAAATAAATATCTTCGGATTGATGAAGATGGGGATATGGTTTTTCAATCAATGCCTTGTCCGTTTTTGGGGAATGATAATTATTGTGCCATTTATGAATCCAGACCAAAAGCATGTCGTGAATATCCGCACACCGACCGCAAACGTTTTTATCAGATTTATAATTTATCGATAAAAAATGCGTATACTTGTCCGATCGTATTCGAAGTTTTGGAGGAGATTAAAAAGTTCTAAAATCTATTTACTATTTATTCATTTACTATTTACTATTTGACAGTGGTATAGCATTTTAACTATCAACTAATCTACCAATCAACCAATCAACCAATCAACCAATCAACTAATAATCCAATTAACTAATAACCAATCAACCAATTATCTTTTCAATGTCTTTCCAGAAATTCGGATATGATTTACTCACAACTTCCGGGTGTTCAATAGCAATTTGATTAAATATCCCGGCAGGAGTAAAAGCCATAGCCATGCGATGATCATCATACGTTTTAATAATGATATTCTCATCCGGTTCGCATAGTTCACCTTCCCAGTCTAACCTACCCTCCCCTTTTTCAATCAGTACAAAACCCAGTTTTCTCAATTCAAGTATCAATGCATTAATTCTATCGGTTTCTTTAATTTTCAGACTTTCCAATCCTGTAAATAAGAAAGGAATCCCTTTCAGACAGCAGGTTACTGCCAATGTCTGAGCTAAATCCGGATGGTCGGTAAAATCATATTCCAGTCCCTGAGAATTTATTGTTGTAGAAGTTAGCAAAATCCCTTCCGTCATGTAAGTTGTATGGATCCCCAATTGCTCAAATATCTCAGCTACTTTACTATCGCCCTGGTAACTGTTTTGAAATAATCCATTCAGAAATACATTTCCATGTCCCACTAACGAAAGTATTTCATACCAGTACGAAGCTGCTGTCCAATCCGATTCTACCAGGTATTCTATTGGGGAGTAATCCTGTGATTCTATAACTATTGTATTTCCTGAAATTCCAATTTCTGCACCAAATTCCTGCATCATTTGAATTGTCATTTCAATGTAAGGTTTAGAAATGATTTTTCCATCCAGAATGATTCTTAACCCTTCCTGCATAAGAGGTGCAATCATCATCAATGCAGAAATGTACTGGCTGCTTACACTTCCTTTCAGGTGAATCTCTCCACCTTTAAGTGCACATCCAAAAATGCGTAAAGGTGGATAACCTTCATTTTCGATGTATTCAATTCGTGCCCCCAATGAATTGAGTGCATCAACCAATATTTTAATCGGACGATGCTTCATTCTTTCACTCCCGGTAATAATCCATTCGCCTACTGTCTTTGATAAAAATGCTGTCAGAAAACGCATAGCAGTACCCGCAGCACCAATGTCAAAAGTTGTATCGTTCGAATCCAGTGCTTCCAACGTCACCCGGGTATCATCACAGTCCGAAAGATTTAGAATATCGTAGGGACTATATGACAGGGCATTTAATATCAGAGCCCGGTTGCTGATACTTTTGGACGCAGGTAAATTAATACGGGCTGTTATATTGTCTGTTTTTATATGGATTTTCTTAATATTTGAATTCATAATGAGGGTTTTATGAAATAGTTTGTAATTTGATCACTTAGATTTGCAAATTTAAATCTAAGTATTAACTTTTGAAAATTAATAAGTAAACTTTAAAGTAATACTTTTTATTTTGGTAAGAATTCCGGCAATTTTATTACAGCAATGTTTCAGTTAATATAATAAAATTCTAGAACCATGATGTCATTCATTTGAGTAGCAAATTGAATTAAAAAAAAAGAATTGCTATCATGTTTAATTTAAATCTGAGAGCAATTCTTTTGCATATCTATTATGAAGTATTATTTTAGTTTCAACTTTAATGATACGAAATTCTAACATGAAACTATTGGTTTGAAATTTTTAATTGAAATTACAGCTTGTAACAAAATTAATTATTACAAGCTGTAGTTAAATGAAAACATTGTTATACAAACTGCTATTAAAATAAACTTACATTCATGTAATATTATTGAAAATGCAGGAAATGGAAATCTTTTAATTTATTCCACCACAGCCAGCTTGTAAATTTTCGAAACATCTTTTTCTGTAAGTTTTACGAAACTTCCCATAGTTTGACTTCCAAGACTCAATGTCTTCACGAATGTTGGTATGTCTTCTTCTTTGGCATTCAGATCTTTAAAGTTTACGGGCATTCCTATTGATATTAAAAATTGTTCGTATTTAGCAATCCCCTGACGAGCTGTGTTTTCCGGCGTTTCAAAGTCCATTTCACAACCCCATACCCGAACTGCAAATTGAGCAAAACGATTTATATCATGGTGCATTACAAATTTCATCCAGGCAGGAAACATAACAGCCAATCCTGCTCCATGTGCTACATCATATGCCGCTGAAAGTTCATGTTCCATCTGGTGTGACGACCAGTCCTGATCACGTCCAACACCACAAATGTCATTATGAGCAACCATACCTGCCCACATAAGGTTCGCCCGTGATTCATAATCATTCGGGGTTGCAAGTGCAATTGGAGCTTCTTTGATAATTGTCAATAATATTCCTTCACATAATCTGTCTGTTATTTCAACATCGGTGGTATTTGTAAAATATCTTTCCATCACATGAGCCATCATATCTGTTGCTCCACATGCAGTCTGATAATTTGGCAAAGTGAATGTCAGTTCAGGATTTAAAATTGAAAAGACAGGACGCAAAGCATCGCTATTACATGCACGTTTTAGCATACCGTTTTCGTGTGTTATCACCGACCCGGTTGATCCTTCACTCCCTGCTGCAGAAATGGTTAAAATTGTGGCTACATGAAGCGCTTTATCTGCAGGCTTTCCATTATAAAAATCCCAAAAATCACCATCATATAAAGTCCCTAAAGCAATTGCTTTTGATGAATCGATGGTGCTTCCACCACCAACTGCCAATACAAAATCTATATTTTCTTTTTTACAAATTTCAATGCCTTTATAAACCAGTCCACTGCGTGGATTTGGCATGACTCCACCTAATTCGGTATAGTAAATATCCTCTGCTTCAAGCGAGGCTTTTACCCTGTCCAATAACCCACTTTTAATAACAGAACCTCCACCATAGTGAATTAATACTCTGGTACCGCCAAATCGTTTAACGTACTTGCCTGCTTCATTTTCGCGTTTTTTGCCAAATACAAAAAATGTAGGGCTGTAAAAATTGAAATTATTCATATCTTTTTATTTTTTTATTTTTGATAACCTGTAAATTAGTTCATCCCCTAATCCTGTTTTTATTTTAATATGATTTAGAACTTCCTGTACAAAAGGATTGCTTTCAAAACTCCCGCGTACAGATTCAAAATCAAGTTCTTTTTGTTCTTCATTCCCGTCAACTCCAAAGCCAGTCCTTGAATTAAGGTCAAATTCTTTTTTTGCATCATTGTAGATAAGTTGATCCAGTTGAACAACTGATGTTTTCCAACATTCTACCAGATTGATTATTTCTTCAACTGTTACATCCTTGATTGACTTTTTCCAATATTCTTCCAGTTTCTGTTTTGCCCATGTCCATTCGTAATTGTAATACTCCTGATGCATTGATTCAAACTTAGATTGAATTTCATCCAAAGTTGCAGGCGTTTTTTCAATCGAATTTAATAAACTGTCAATCTCGTTTTTAGGTGCAATAAGCCCTGATAAATCTATCCATTCTCCCAATCCATTGGTAGTGTCAGGTTTTAATTGTTCTCTTACTTCCTGAATAGTTTTAAAATTAGTTTCACTTAACCGGTTGATCAATGAATTGCCAAGAAACTTAGTAATAACGATCTTATATAATTCAATTCCTTTTACTAAGGAAGAATTCCTGATATTGCAATTCTGATACGTATAAACTTCAGTTGTTTCGCCTGAAATCAACTGTAGACTTTTCAATACTTCAACTCCTTTCATCATTTTCTGAATGGTGTATGGACTGAGTAAATTATAATTAATCGGGTCTAATTTCCGGTTATCTTTTCGACTATCACGTTTTGGCCATTTTTGTGCATCACGTATAGTTCCTACACTTCCCAGATTTACTGCAGGCACCAGGTAACTCTCCGTTGCATTTTCAATCAGATACGAGAAGGGCAGATCTGAAGTGTCCGAATGTTTAATATGTCGTCCCATGACCAGTGTGAATGCGCCTATTTTTGCCGGCCATAATAAATATGAATCGCTGGTGGTTTTAGCTCCCCGTTCGCAAATCCCCTGGTGGATAGGTCCCAGTTTATACATATGATTACTTTGGTTTGAACCACTACCGGCATTAAGAAAAGAGAACATACCGGCAATCAGTAAACTGGATTTATGATGTGATACTGTGTATGGACCTGCGAATATTGCAGTTGCTTCACCATGCATTCCCTGACAATTGGAGAAAAAAAGTGAGTCAAGTGCTGAATAATGTTTTCCCATTATGCAGCCCTGACCTATAAAGCAGCGTGAAATCAAAGTTGAATCGGTAATCGAAACACCTGAACTGAGAATGAAATCATTGCATTTTACACCGGATCCTATAAATACAGGTGCTTGTTTGTTGCTGTTAATTGTACCGTTTTCAAGGAGTGAAGCACCTTCCAGAGTAGCAAAATCGCCTATCCGTACATTCTTGATGCTTCCACAATTCACAATCCGTACATTTTTTCCTATTGTTCCTTTTTCCGATTTCAGTGTTTGTGCATACCTGTCTATCAAATTTTGAAGGTTCATGATTAATGTCGGCCGGTGCCGGTATAGTGTAAGAATGTAGGCAAGTGGTGCTGATAAATTGTCGAAGATAGGAATTTCACGTCCGCCTCCTTCATTCATTACAGGCACTTTGACTCCGTTACCAAAAGTCGATTGTCCATCAACCAACAACAAATTAACATTCTCAATATAGGATTCATCATGAATATCATAATTTGCAATGTAATTATGAATCTCATCAATAAACACATCGTTTCCAACTATGCAATTATGCAATATGCAATTATAAATGCCCGAATGTTTTTTTACACCTCCTGCCAGTTCAAATACTTTTTTGTAAGTTCCTATAAATGCGGTCCCGGAAAAATGTACATTGTTAATAAATGCCGGCGAAAAGTCCTCAGATACCTGAACTTTCTTCCAGTCTTCCGCAGAACATCCATAAACTGTTAAAGTAGCAATCTCTTTTTCAATGAGCGAACGATAATTTGTCATAAGGTGATAAATTGATGTTTATCTTTGAGTTAATTCCTCGGATTCTGTTTCGATATCGGTATAGTTTTGAAATAAAAAATCATTATACGGGTAACGTTCAATATGAATGGTTTTTATTTTTTCGTATAACAATTCTTTCAAACTGTCAATGTTTGTTTTTTCTTTTGCTGATATAAAAATACAGTTATCGTGCATCTTTGACATCCATGTTTTCTTCAGGTCTTCCAGACTCATATTTTCGCGTTTTACCGGAGCCAGATCATCTTCTTCTTTTGGTGTATAACCAAATGCATCTATTTTATTAAATATTAAAATCATAGGCTTTTCCAGCGGATCAATTTCCTTGAGTGTCTGGTTAACTACTTCAAGTTGCTCCTCGAAATTCGGATGCGAAACATCTACCACATGAAGCAATAAATCTGCTTCCCGTACTTCATCAAGCGTTGATTTGAATGATTGCAACAGGTGATGAGGCAATTTACGTATAAATCCAACCGTATCGGATAACAGAAATGGTAAATTATTAATTATTACTTTCCTGACAGTTGTGTCAAGGGTGGCAAATAATTTATTCTCAGCAAATATATCGGATTTGCTGATTAGATTCATCAAGGTGGATTTACCAACATTTGTGTACCCAACCAGTGCTACCCGGACCATTTTTCCACGATTCTTACGTTGTGTTGCCATTTGTTGATCAATATCCTTTAGATTCTGTTTCAACAATGAAATTTTAGTAAGTATTATCCGGCGATCTGTTTCTATTTGTGTTTCACCTGGACCACGCATTCCAATACCACCTTGTTGACGTTCCAAATGCGTCCAAAGACGGGTTAACCGGGGCAACATATATTGGCATTGTGCTAGTTCTACCTGCGTTTTTGCATTGGCAGTCTGTGCCCTTTTAGCAAAAATATCCAGTATTAGGCTGGTCCTGTCGAGAATAAGCACTTGCAATTCGGCTTCAATATTACGTAATTGCTTGGGCGTTAATTCATCATCAAAAATAACAACCCCAATTTCATTCTCATCGACAAAGTTTTTTATTTCTATTAACTTACCCGGACCTACAAAAGTCTTTGGATTTGGATATTCGAGTCTCTGGAAAAAGAGTTTCTCCGGTGAAGCACCTGCTGTTTCAGCCAGGAAAGCCAATTCGTCGAGATATTCACGTGCTTTTTCTTCTCGTTGGTTTTGTGTAATAACCCCTACAAGTACAGCTCTTTCTTCGTATATTTCTGTTTTCATTTTAGTTTTATTAGTTGGTAAATCCAACCGGTTTGACATACTTTTAGCGATTTTATTAATAAATCGAACTTTTTGCCTTATTAAAAATGTGTAGACCGGTCTGCTTTTAATAGTTTACTGACGTAATTATAACCATCTCAATTTAAATACTATATATTATTTTAAGCTTTTTGAATCTTTTGGATAATTTGTAACTATCAATTATTTGTATGACTTATTGTTATTCAATTAAGCAAATGTACTATATTTTTTTAAAAGTCTATTTTATCAATGTAAAAATATTTTTTATTTCTTGTTGGTAGATGTAATTTCGATAATGATTATTAGCAGGTATCGCCATACGATTATTATTGTGCATGCATCATGATTTGTGCATGCATCATAATCCATAACAAGAATACTAATAGAATAATCATTCTTTGTGATGCTCCATTTTTAATAGAATTTTTTTTTGTAATGAGACTTTGAACAGCTTACATATTCCCTTCGTTGTTTATACTCAGGATTTTTAAACACGAAATTTTTAATAAGACACTTTGCGGATAATCATTTCATTATATTCTTTTTACGTTGTAAGATATTATTTTTCACTTTTTTTCCGTTTATTGAGTTAGAATTTTTAGTACATGACTTTTAGATCCTAAAAATAGAGTATCTTTGGGTGTTTTTTGAGAAAAATGATTGTGATATAGTTTTGATTAACCAGTTTCTAAGTTCACAATAAAAAGATTTTAATGATAAAGAGATTTTTCATATTATTTTTAACAATAACCTTTTCTTTTCTTGCCTATTCTCAGGCGGGAACCGGAGTATATCAGTTTTTAGATTTACCTGTTTCATCAAGACTTGCTGCTTTAGGGAGTATAAATGTATCCTTGCACGACAATGATATAAATTTTGCATTCCAAAATCCGGCATTACTTACTTCCGAAACTAATAACGTAATTGGACTTAATATGGCTAATTATCTGGCTGATATTAAATTTGGCTCCGCAGTATATGGACGAAATTTTGGTGATAAAAATTACTTTGCTTTTGGTATTCAATATGTTGATTATGGTCAGTTTAAATATACCAATGAAACGAACAATCAGGCTGGCGATACTTATTTTACTGCAAAAGATATGGCATTATACATTATGTATGCCCGTCCGATCACAAATAGAATTACTCTCGGTGCTACTTTGAAGCCTGTTTATTCGGTTTATGAGACCTATACAAGTTTTGGCTTAGCCGCTGACGTCGGAGTTAGTTATAATGATTCTGCCAATTTATTTTCTGCAGGACTGGTCTTAAAAAACATGGGTACACAACTTAAAGGATATTATTCGCAAGAAGGTGTTCAGCATCTTGAGCCATTACCATTTGATATTCAATTAGGAATTTCAAAGAAGTTAAATCATGCACCACTTCGTTTGTCACTTACACTGGATAATCTTCAACAATGGGATTTGAGCTATGAATCAACAAACCAGCCGATAGATAATCTTACATCTGCTCCTGCAATCAATAAAATCGGATTTGTTGATATGGCTTTCCGTCATACAATTATAGCTGCTGAATTTATTCCTTCCAAAAATTTTTATCTTACTGTTGCATATAATGACCGGCGTCAACAGGAAATGAGTATGTCCGGTTTCAAAAGCTTAGCAGGCTTTTCTTTTGGAGGTGGTGTAAAACTTTATAAATTTCAGGTGGGATTCGGTATGACACAATTTCAGGTTGGAAACTATGCCTACCAATTCTCAATAAGTACAGCCTTAAAAGACTTTAGATTGTAAATATATTTCATTTCATAATTTAATACTATTCATGAAAAATATTGTTGTTGCCATAGATGGGTTTTCATCCTGCGGTAAAAGTACTATGGCAAAAGAATTGGCCAGCGAAAAGGGTTATGTCTATGTAGATTCTGGTGCCATGTATCGTGCTGTTTCTCTTTTTTGTATTCAAAATGGTTGGTTGTCTCATACTGAAATTAATGAAACAGAATTGCAAAAAAACATTGGATCAATTCAGATTGAATTTAAAGCTAATGGGGAAGGAAAATCTGAGACCTATTTAAACGGACAAAATGTTGAAAATGAAATCCGTTCATTGGAGGTTGCAAATGGTGCCAGCAGAGTAAGTACTCTTGGGTTTGTTCGCAGAGAATTAGTACGTCAGCAACAACTTATGGGTATAAAAAAAGGAATAGTTATGGATGGACGCGATATAGGTACAGTGGTTTTCCCGTCAGCAGAATTAAAAATATTCGTAACTGCTTCACCCGAAATAAGAGCAAAAAGAAGATTGGACGAAATGAAAGCAAAAGGGGAAACTGCAAATTACGATGATGTTCTCTCGAACGTAAAAGAACGCGATGAACGTGATCAAAACCGAACAGAAAGTCCTTTGCGTAAAGCAGATGATGCTATTGTGCTGGATAATTCATACCTTACACGCGAAGAACAAAATAGCATATTAAGAACATTGTTTCTTGAAAGAACAATGTAAATATTTACAATTTATTCATTTGCAATTTACTATTTTTTGATTGCAAAAGTGATAATCTTGCAAAATGTATTTTGTTTCGAAATTGTAAATAGTAAATAGTAAATAGTTAAATGGTAAATGAATTAATGGTTTCATGTTGAATATAGAGATCGATAAAAAATCAGGTTTTTGTTTTGGAGTTGTCAAAGCTATTTCGAAGGCGGAAGAAGAATTGGCAAAAGGAGAAACTTTGTATTGTTTAGGAGATATAGTTCATAACGGACAAGAAGTGGAAAGATTAACACGTCTGGGTTTAATTACCATTGATCATGAGCAATTTGAGCAACTTCACAACGCTAAAGTACTATTACGGGCACATGGTGAACCACCCCGTACTTACCAGATTGCAAAACAAAATAACCTAACCCTGATAGATGCCTCCTGTCCGGTGGTTCTTAAGCTTCAATCCCGTATCCGAAAATCTTACCTTACCGCACCATCAGAAGATGTGCAAATTGTGATTTACGGAAAAAAAGGGCATGCCGAAGTAAATGGATTAGTGGGGCAAACAGACGAAAAGGCCATAGTTATTGAAAGTGAAGCTGATTTAAGTAAAATTGATTTCACTAAAAAGATTTGTCTGTTTTCCCAAACTACCAAGTCGTTGGATGGATTCAATCACCTGGTAACAACTTTATCCGAAAAGATAATTAATGGTGCTGATTTTGAATTTTCAGACACTATTTGCCGTCAGGTTGCTAATAGAATTCCAAATATTACTACCTTTGCAAAGAAAAATGATATTATCATTTTTGTGAGTGGAAAGAAAAGTTCGAATGGTAAAGTGCTATACGAACATAGTAAAAAAATAAATCTCAATACCTATTTTGTAACTGAAGCCGATGAAGTAACAAAATTAAATTTGGATTTAACTAAGAAAATAGGCATTTGCGGAGCAACTTCTACTCCGCGATGGCTAATGGAAGATATTGCCGATAAGTTAAATGAGTTGGCGTTAAAAGAGGAAATTAAAAATAAAAAAATATAGGTTGTTAGTTATAAATAAGGTAGAAAAATGAAATACGAAATTAAATGTATTGGTTTACTTACTTCGGGAGGTGATGCACCCGGAATGAATGCAGCTATTCGTTCAGTAACACGTGCTGCCATTTTTAATGGTATTCGTGTAAAAGCAATTTACAGAGGGTATAAAGGTTTAATCACCGGTGAAATTAAAGAATTTCAAACCCAAAATGTAAGTAATATAATTCAACAGGGTGGTACAATACTGAAAACAGCCCGTTGCATGGAATTCCTGACAATAGAGGGCCGGAAACTCGCCTATGAAACCATGAAAAAAGAAGAGATTGATGCCTTGGTGGTAATAGGTGGAGATGGTACATTTACCGGAGCACGAATTTTTGCTCAGGAATTTAATGTACCTATCGTAGGACTACCCGGAACCATTGATAATGATTTATATGGAACCGATTCAACAATAGGGTACGATACAGCTTTGAATACGATTATTGAAGCAGTAGATAAAATCCGCGACACTGCATCTTCACACGAAAGGCTTTTCTTTATTGAAGTTATGGGTCGTGATGCCGGTTTCCTGGCATTAAACAGTGCACTTGCTTCAGGTGCAGAGGCTGCTATTATACCTGAACGAGAAACAAAAGTAGATCAACTGGAAGAGCTTATTAAAAACGGATTCCGTAAAACAAAAAACAGCAGCATCGTGATTGTTGCCGAAAGTGATATTACTGGAGGTGCTACCGGATTAGCAGAACGTATGCATATTGAACATCCCGAATATGATGTTCGTGTAACTATCCTGGGACACATTCAACGTGGAGGTTCACCATCGGCTTATGATCGTATTCTGGCAAGCAGAATGGGCGTTGCTGCCATCGATGCTTTAATGGACGAACAACGGAGTATCATGATTGGTATTGTAAATGATGTGATTGTTCATATCCCATTCACTAAAGCTATTAAAGATGATAAACCTGTGAATGAAAATTTACTGGGTGTGCTTCAGATCTTGTCGATATAATCGGTAGTTTATAGTTGGTAGTTTGTAGTATGTAGTTCATAGTTGGTAGTTGGTAGTTGGTAACAAGATGTATACCTTTTGAATCATTGAAAAAATCAGTTTTTATGATTCAATTAACACAGAACACGGGACGCTGAACACGAAACACAGAACGCTTGAACACGGAACACGGAACACGGAACACGGAACGCAGAACACGGAACACGGAACACGGAACACGGAACGCAGAACA
>Ga0302215_10001882_pt1 | contig 14682 bp, 9 predicted proteins | sample II_Fen_N3_1_FD_194580 | JGI IMG/M metagenome (GOLD analysis project Ga0302215, IMG submission 194580) | Peat permafrost microbial communities from Stordalen Mire near Abisko, Sweden - II_Fen_N3_1 | ecosystem: Environmental > Terrestrial > Soil > Wetlands > Permafrost | place: Sweden: Abisko...
TGATGATCCATTCCCAGCTATCCTGTGGCTTGTTTTGCTCAACGGCAACATCATCGGTATGGCCTGCGCACAATTCCGCCCAGAGTGCATTGTGCCATATCTTTATTCCTTTCGATGTTATCAACCAGCTATTCTGAATGTATTTCGATGAATCAGTAGGATAAACTATCTCGATTACGGCAGGATGAATTCCTGAAAGATACTCTTCAATATGAGCAGGTTCATTCGTATTGACGATCGGTTTGAAATTTACCTGCCTGATTAAATCGCCATAATCCTGAAGATTTTCAGTTAATGTTTTCTCACCGTTCAGCAATACCTGATCCAGCGTACCCGTTTTTTTCAACACCTGAATTACATCTTTCAGATATGGATAGCATTTATCAACGCAAATATACATTTTCCCTTTGGCAGTTAACATGTATTCTTCAAAGGTTGGAATTTTATGTCTGGTAAGTTGGGTAATTCCACTTTTCAAAAAGAACGTCCTGACAGAATCAAGTGTCATATTGCGGGGCAACCCTTTTCCGTTAGAAGTCCGGTCAATCATTTTATCGTGCATCAGAATCAACTGACCGTCCTTTGTCATTTTCAAGTCAATTTCGACCATATCAACCCCCATATTGATGCAACCCAATAATCCCTGAACAGAATTTTCGGGTGCATTACGCCAGTCACCTCTGTGTGCCGTGACAAGGATATTTTTACTATCCGGATTTTTCAGCTCCTGCTTCACCCATTCAAGGTGAGTTTTTATCTGTTCGCCGGTAGGTTTGGCGTTCCACGATTGTGCTGAACCGGTTATAACCAGGCAGCACATGAGTAAAATAAAATATATTTTTTGCATACTAAAATCTGTTGATGAGAAACTGGATAGACTGGTCAATCCGGTTTCGCAATTTATAAACTTTCAAAACATTTTAAAACAAATTCAATAGGTAATTCACTAAGGATCCAACGGATCTAGCGGATCCATATGCAACGCTTCCACCACCGGATAAAATTCAATTTCATGAATGGAGAGTTGTTTTTTGTCTTTGTAGGGTAAATATCCAAGTTCTCTTTTGTTTCTTGCATCAAATTTAGCATCGGCCGCAGATCTTGTCTGAGTCAGAGAAGTAACAAACAGGCACGGTTTGTCCATGGGAATACCATAACGGATTATCAAGCGGTCGGCATTGCGGATATTGGTGGTGGTATGTCTTGCCTGAGGTTCGGCAATAATAGCCGTAGCAGGTATATGATACTTTTCCATCAGGTACTTTTTCATTTCAAGGGCTTCACAGTAAGGTCCCCTGAACGGATAACAATAACCGCCTGAGGGAATAATAAATGGAGCCTTACCTGCAAGAAACCTTCGGGCTGCCAGGTCACAATGTATCTTTCCTTCGGGACTTATGGGAGTGGTTGTTAATGCCGGTCCAGTACCGGGTAGTACGATAGCAGAGTATGGATATTTTTTCCAGTCAGTTTTCTTTATTTGTTCACAGGCTTCTTTGTTAACCCCTTCTTCCAAAGGCTCCAGCCTGGCAGGTTCATCACGGTCATTAGCAGCCATTAATTGCATTGCTACCGCCAACGAAGGTTTATAAAAGACTGTGAAACTGTCGCTTATCTCATCCAATGAAGCCATCATGTTTTTCAAAACCGCACGATATGTTCGGCTTGTAACCACATAACTGGCAGAGTCAATATGAGCGTAGCGCATCTTTTTACCCATACCAAACTGATTAAGAATATAGTCCATCCCATAAAAACATTGATTCCATGCTTTTGCCAGCAACTCTTTATTTGGAAGATTGACATATCGCTGATAATAGCCCGAAGGTCGCAACTGTTGATCAACCATTTTATCAAAAATCGTTTTATTTGAATTGTACAGCCCGGATAATTCTCCTGAAAGTACTGCTGAATCAGGTTTCCAGAAAAAGTCATTCAGCAAGGTAGAGGGCATGGAACAGGTATCGGTCACATGATGTTTGATAACACTGAGCTTTCCAATGAGCATCTCTTTCAATACCCGATTTTTTATCAATGCTGTTTTTACTTCCGGAGTCTGATCAATGACAGTAAGCAAATAAAAATTCTTATCCGAGACAAGATTGTCCGAACTCAAAAACCGGTAGTCCTTAGTATAACCTTGTGCTTTAACTTTGGCCATAAAGAACATTGTCATTACAGACAATAACACAAAAAGGAAAAGTCCGGTTGGTTTTATTTTATACATAACGCATATATTAAAATTTCATTGAATCGGGTGAATAAAAAAACCATTTTTATTAGAATAGAATTTCTATGCAATTTTGCCGGTCATGCAACGCATGCCGGCAAAAAGGATACATAGATTATTCGCATTAAGAATTCGAAAATCAATAACCGGGGTTTTGATACATTTTTGCCGGATCTAATTTCCATTCATCGAAAGGAATCGGAAAATAAATATCTTTTGTTCCTACATTTGTTAACTTTGAGGCACCATAATCATCCTGCGTTTTGTTTTTAATGTAAGTCACCAGTTCATCGGCAGTAAAGCTTCGAAGCAAATCAAATAGTCGGTGGTTTTCAAAGGCAAGTTCTACCCTTCGTTCATGCAAAATAGCCAGTTTGAGGGTCGGATAGTTGGCTGCGTAAGTTGGGTTAAGGATAGAAATAGCATACGCTGGCAACCCGGCACGTGTACGTACCTGATCAAGGTAACCAATTGCCTCGTTGTTACTTCCGAGATACATATTTACTTCTGCCAGCATCAGGATAATATCGGCATACCGCATCAAAATAAAGTCGTTACCTCCGTAACCGTTTACACCGGCGGCATCACTTGCATCACGGTATTTGGTGATAAACCAGGCTTTCGCTTTTGCGTTAGAGGCATACTTAACCGACAAATCTTTTCTGATATCGTTTGTTTCATAGTCTTTAACCAGATCATAATTAACATAGGTTCCCTGTCCGGATGCTGTTTTTTTAGAGTTAATCGTTTCGCCGGCAGATTGATTTCTGGAAGCGACTGAAGAATAATAATTCAAATCGCCTTGTTTGTATACAATCTGGAAAATAATCTCAGGACACGAAGTCTTTTTATTAACATCAAACACATCGGCATAAGGTACTTCTGAAAGCAACCCAAAACTACGCATAGCATATGCATCAGTCAGATACTTTTTGGCATTTGTCAGATTCTCAGGTTTATTATCTGCCAGAGTTGTGCCCATTGTCAGATAAACCTGACCCAGCAAACCGTTGATAGCTGCTTTACACACACGTCCCTTTCCGGTTGCAGGTTGGATAGTTGGAATGGTAGAGTTTAAAGCAGCCTGCAGGTCGGCTACAATCTGATTGTATACCAATTCCTTCTTTACTCTATAGGTATGTGCCTGAATTGAATCGTAAGTAGTCATATATTCAGTAACCATTGGCACATCACCCCATTTACGCACCAAATGGAAATATACCAGCGAACGGAGAAAAAGTGCTTCTGATTTGTATATAGCACGCTGACTTTCATTTGCAAACACAATTTTCGTATCATCAATATTAGATAACACATAATTGGCTCTTGAAACCGCAACATACAAAGCCGACCAGTGTGATTTCAGATTTGTGTTGCTTGGTAGTAAAGAGAAATTTGTAAACTGGAATGGTTCACCGGCATTTGATTGTGCATCCATTCTTCCTGTATTATCTGAACGTTCTTCCGTAAACAAATCACTTGTTTCGCCTAAGCAATTATTACTTCTGATAGCCAGGTAAATGCCCGAAACAGCCTTATTTATATCCGTTTCTGATGTAAAGTAAGTATCGGATGGAATGGCATTCATGTTTGATTCGTTTAGAAAATCACTACAAGAAGTGATGACCAAAACCAAAATTGTGAAGGATAATATATATATCTTTTTCATTTTTTTCGTTTGTTTTTTTAGAATTGAACTTTTACACCTACATTGTAAGCTTTCATCAATGGATATTTTCCGTAATCAACGCCGGGTGTCAGATTAGCTCCATCATTGTAATCCACTTCCGGATTGTAACCACGATAGGTCTGGAAAGTAAATGGATTATCAGTTGAAACATATAAACGTACTTTAGCAATAGCATTTCGGGTAATTTTAGAGGTATTCCAATTGTATCCCAGGGTAATATTTGTAATCCTTAAATACGAACCATCATTTAAATAAAAAGTCGAAAGTCGTGTGCTGTTACTTTGTGTTCCACCTCTTGAAGCGCGGTATACTTCACCATTACCCGGATTCTGCGGATTACGGTAGCGTTCGTCCACAATCAGATACTGGTTGCCGGAACCTTCCATATTCAGGTTGTAATAATTCTGACCATCAAGAATTTTATTTCCGGATACACCATTGCACGAAGCCGACAGATCAAAATTCTTATAACGTCCTGACAGGTTAAAAGCATAAATGAAACTAGGGTGAGGATTACCGATAATTGCTTTGTCATTATCATCCACTACTCCATCACCATTTACATCTTTAAAGTAAAAGTCTCCCAATTGAAATCTGGTCGTTGAAGCCAATGAACGGGCCGGTCCTTTCAATACATATCCGGCCGGAAATGTTCTGGTAGAAGTATTGTAGTACTTATCATCCTCTGCCACATTGGCCAGATCCTGTTCATTGATCATCCCCTGAACAGCAAAACCGTAAAACATACCGATAGGTTGCCCTTCCATGGTTATGTGCGTCTTGTAAGACCGCTCAGCACCATTCGTTAAAATAGTGGAAGCTCCACCAAGATTTAATACTTTATTCCGGTTTATGGAGAAGTTTCCGCTAAGCTTCAGGTCAAAGTCTTTTTGTTTGATTACCAATCCGTCTATCTGAATATCAAACCCTTTGTTGTTGATTTTTGAGTCAGGCAGGTTCGTGAGCATAGAGGTTGATCCCGAAAGGGCGGTAATTGATTTTTGGAAAAGCAGGTTATACGTATAACTGTCGTAATAATTTGCAATAATGGATAATCTTCCTTTAAACAAGCTTAAGTCAAATCCGATATTCGATTGGGAAGTTGATTCCCAACCCAGGTTCACATCCCTGAATGCTCCGGGATAAATAGCTGTCGCTACATTATTTCCAATTACAATACCTGATTTATTCATCACCTGTTGATCGTTATAAGCACCGATACCTGCATTACCACTTAATCCCCAACTGGCACGAATTTTTAATTCGGCAGCATCACCCAACAGATTTTTATAAAATTCTTCATTTGAAACTGTCCATCCACCTGATATGGAAGGAAAACTTGCCCAACGATTTGAAGAACCAAACAAGGAAGAACCATCTGCACGGAATGTCCCCGTAAGGTGATATTTATCCATGTAATTGGCATTCAACCGACCAAAGCCCGAAGCCATGGTATATTTCGTAATTCCTGTACCACTGTTACGGGTAAAGTTGCTGGGATCGGCACCGCCACCTGTTATATAAGGAACTTTATCATCAGTAAATCCGGTGGCAGAAACATCCAGCACATCCTGAGTATTGATCTGTGTTGACCCACCAGCCACACCACTTAAATTAAAATCGCCAACTGTTTTGTTATAGTTCAACGTAAATTCAGTCAGATAGTCATTTTGTTGCAACATACGCGATCTTGCATTTGCAGCCGTTATCGATGCATCCGAATAAGGAGCATTGGTTCCGTTTGTAATGCTGGTTGGCAAATAATATTCATATTTATCATCGTAGTTGTATGTTCCAAAGTTTAGCTTAGCAACCAACGATTTTAAAAGTGAATATTGACCATATACATTATATGTAGAACGGGAAGTTTTCCGGTAATTTTTTACTTCAGTTGCGTATGATACCGGATTTTCAATACCACTTTGAAAAGCATAGTCAGCAGAAAGTGAAGACATCTCATATTTAGATGGAGTTCCATCTGCATTATTTGCCTTGAAAATAGGGAGATAAATCAATGCAGCCATTACCGGACTTGCATTAAATCTTCCCTCTCCTACTTCATTGGCTTTGGTATTTGTATAAGCAAGACTTGCACCTATTGTCAATCGTTTAGTTACATCGATATCTATATTTGAACGCAAATTAAATCTTTCCATATCAGTGCCTTTCATAATCCCCTCCTGGTTTTCATAACCACCTGACAATGCGTAACGAATACCATTTTTTCCTCCGGATACTGAAAGATTGTGGCGGTTATTTTGTGCATTGCGGTAAAGCTCATTTTGCCAGTCGGTATCATACATGGACTTTTTCAACTGTCCTGTGGCAAAATCGTACATGGAATCGGGTATTTTCACCGTACTTAAACTGGTTCCCAACCGAGCAGTTCTCTGATCATTCGTATCTTTAAAATAATCATCATTCCAGTTTGCTTGTGTCACCTTGCCGCGACCGATCAATTCGTCTTTGTAACTGTTATTATGTGCGTTTACAAATAAGTCGGTAAATTGTGCTGCATTCAAAAGCTGAACTTTTCTGGAGAGCTGGTTTATCCCAAACTGATAATCGTAGGTTACCTGTGTCTTACCTTCTTTCCCTCTTTTGGTAGTAATCATAACAACACCTCCCGATGCCCTCGATCCATAGATAGCTGCCGAAGCAGCATCTTTTAATACTTCAATTGATTCAACATCTTCAGGATTGATAAACACATCATTATTTGATGGATAGCCATCAATTACGTAAAGTGGATCAGAACTTGCATTAACTGAAGATGTTCCTCTTACACGGATTTTTGTGGTCTGATAAGGGGCACCGCTTACCTGGGAAATCTGTACACCTGAAACCTTACCCACCAGACTTTGTCCGATCGTTGGTGTTGTCAGGTTCAGTTCACTCGATTTTACACTGGCTACCGAACCGGTAATATTACTCTTTCTCATTGTCTGATAACCTACCACAACAACTTCATCCATTGTTCTGGAAGATTCGGCTAATTGAATATGAAGATTCGATTCACCAGTATAAGAAACTTCCAGGGTGTTATAACTGATATATGAAACGATCAATTTATTTTTCTGATCGGTCAATTCCATTGAAAAATGCCCATCTTTGTCAGTGATAACACCATTTTCAGATCCTTTCTCCAGTAAGCTCGCTCCAATCAGCGGCACTCCAGCTTCGTCAGTGACAACACCCACTATCCTGATACCGTTAAGATTCTTTGCTTCCAACAAATTGAAAGACAAAAAACAAAATATCAAAATGATTGCCCTTGACAATTGATTTTTTAGTATCAATTCAACTTTATTTCTGTTCATCTTTTTGTAAATAATTTGTTATAGTTTATGAATTTATTGCTTTTTAAAAGTATATTCCAACAGGATAGGTTCTTCAAAATTAGTCCAGGCATTCATGACACGGAATTTAATGGTCACCTCTTTCGAGTTTGACTTTTTAACTCCCACACTTACATTGGCTTCACAGTTTGGTGATAAAATCACAGGATGAGCTATGAAAAATTTATCGGTACTGATAGGTTCCATCACAAAGCGCTGTGATGATTTATTTTCCATGAAAAATGTAAGTTGATCTTTTTCAAAAGTATATCTTACTACCGGAACACATGCACGAACGAATTTTTCTAAAAGATCTTTCCTCCCCACCACATTATTTCGCCACCACATGAGCGTTCTATGTGCATCCAATGCTTCACGCACCGATTCCAGTGTTCTGTCTTTTGCAAATACCAACGTCATGGCGCGATGAGCAAGATCCTGATTTGACATGGCAAGAGGCATTGATGAATGAGCATCGCTGTTAGATATCAATGTCAGGTTTCGTTCGATTGCCCAGTTATAACCTTCTTTCGAAAAACGGTCACCATTCACCACTTCAATGCCTTGTATTTTTCCTTTACTGATAAGTTCATCCACTTGTTGAGGCATAACGACTTTATCATCTGCCAAAGCATGAAAAGGGTGATTGTAAAAAACAAAACCTCCCTGTTCGTTAGCCAGATTAACCGCAACATCATACCCTTTAGCTGCTCTCGGTTTTTCATTATTGGTGGGATTGAATAATGGTGTTGCGTCTTTTATGAATATAGCATTTGAATGACCGGGAGCTACCTCTCTGGTAATTTCGGTACCTTTTACCAGCAAAATATTATATTTTTTGGCTGCTTCAACGGCAATTTCATACGACCGGTTCAAATCAGCAGAAGTTGGTATGTCTTTCTTATATCGTTGTATTTCCAGATGATCTGTTATTGCAATTACATCTAAATCATCGTGATATGCTTCCATAATGCGTTCTGTTGGCCACACATTTCCATCAGAGAATACAGTGTGCATGTGAAAATCTCCTTTTAACACAACGTAATTATCAACAGTTGGGAATGTCGTTTTTTGCCTTACTAAATGCTGTGCATTGATATTAAATACACAAATGACCGCTAAAGCGGTAAATAATGTTTTTTTATTCATTTTTTAATCTGTTAAAATTTATAATGAGTTTAATAAGTAATTGTAAAGAAGGGGGTTACAAAGCGTTGAGTAAGCAGATTTAAGGCAGATTTGAAGCAGATAGTATAAAGCAGTAACAGTTGATTATTTCGTTGACAAAATTAGAGTTAAAATATCTCAATAGAGTTCCACTCAAGTTACAAGTTTATTATTTTATTATCGAAAAGTAAAGGCAAGAAGTTAATGTAAGATACTGATTGTGAAAATGAAATTATCACAAACGATGTCTGATTAGTGTGTATACAGTTAGCAATGTACAACTTAACAAATCAAAAATCCTGTAAACACAGATCTGAGTCTGTGTTTACAGGATTATTATTATTGAATGATACTATTTGAGTTGATTCGGTCTCTGTTAATGCGGAAATAATTTGTTTCCTGAATGGTGTAGATTTTCCTTTTACCTTCGGGGAAACCATTTTTTCACTAAGAAAATCTACTTACCTTCTACCCCATTGCGTGGTAACGACAGGGAATTTAGAATTATTGGTTTGAAGAATTTCAATCTCTTATTACAAAAGGTCTTCTTCATTTGCTCTTTAACCAATGTATCAGATCCTGAAACATTTCATTGGATAAGGTATGCTTTGCCTCATACTCTTTGTAAGAAGGAACCAGACCGAGTGTTTTCAGGTAAGCATAAGCCTCACGTGCATATTCTATATTCAGCACATTGTCGGAAATCCCATGGGAAATAAATACTTCCAGAGAAGCAACTTTCTCCATTGAAGCTATTAATGGTCGTACTTCTTTCAACAGTCTTCCACTCATCACAACAATGCCCTTTATCAAATCGGGTCTTGTAAGTCCAACACTGTATGACATAATACCACCCTGGCTAAAACCACCCAGGTAGATTTTTCTTTCATCAAATGAATGACTTGTTTTCAACGATTCAATAAACTGAATGATGTTCTTTCTGCTGTTTTCGGCCTGTTCGTAATTAATAACGTCAAAACCTGTCGAGAAATCCACCTGAAACCAGGCAAAGCTATTTGGTCTTACAGTCAGCGGCCCCCTGGCTGATACAATCAGAAAGTTATCGGGCAGATGTTCTGCAAATGCGAACATATCCTGTTCATTGCTTCCCACTCCATGCATCAACATTAGCAGCGGTGGATTTATTGTTCCGTTTTTTGCTTCCCTGACCAAATAATTTAAGGAACCTTCTGCATTCAGGGAGTTACTTTTATTGGATGTATTCATGTACTATTTGCTTTGCGGTAAATTTCCTTTTTTTTATTGCAGCAATTTTACTTATTCTCCACTGATAATGAAGCCTTTATTTTACCCGGTATTCGATGTGAATAATTAATAACGGAAACTTTAATTGTACCAATACATATTTCATTCTACTTCAACTATACTAAAAACTTTGAAGTGAATTTGATCCGGGGTCAGAAAGAAAGCCAATCAGAAACAATGATTCCCTTTCTTAAATCTAATTGAATATTCGATACAATCAATCTGCACGTCGGGTGAAGTTATTAGACCCGGGTTTTATACAGACTCAGTTGTCCCAAACTAAAAAATAACCAATAGACTTATTTATCTGAAAACTCCCTGAACTATCTCTCACTTTCTAACGAATTCATTCTTCTTTATGTTCAGTTTAGGATTAGTTTTGGATTGGTTTTGGTTCGGAAAGGTATTCCATTTCACATCCATTTAATATTCATTTATATGCCATATATCTTTATAGATATATGGTTGATATATGGCATATATATGATTGATATATGAATATTAAGTGACATACCTTTCCAAACCAAAATCAAACCATTACTAATCCAACTACAATCATATAGTAACACAAAAACAAAATTAGACATTTATTTGCATATTTACATATAAACAGTCAAATAAATTTACTTCAATTTTACAAATCACTTTTGGATAGTTTCAGCTTAGTACATTTTGGTGTATTAAAAACACTGTACATACAAATTCAAGTCCTTTGCTTGCGGGTTTTTTATATTGGAAAGGTTTTGATGATTTACATTCCACGACGTGAAAGTTAATTGCTGGCTGTTTCGTGAAAATGCAATTTGACATCAGCGTTCGCTTAGCTTCATTCAATTAATAATGGGTAAACTGATGAGTTTAGACTCCGGCAAAACGGTAGTCGAAAAATCAATTTATTGGATTATTTTACCTCAAATTTATTATTTTAGATTTATTTTAATTTAAAACTCAAAAAGCCTTCATAGTCTGCCAATAAGCATGTATTTTTGTACCTTAATAAATTTTAATTATTCATGAAGACAGGCTCTATTCTGGTAGTTGATGACAATAAAAATGTGTTGAGTGCATTGCGCATCCTATTGGAGAATTACTTTCAACAGGTTACGCTCTTATCGTCACCAAACCAACTGACAACTAAGCTGAGGGAACTTACGCCGGATATCGTACTGCTTGATATGAATTTTTCGGCAGGTATTAATTCGGGTAATGAAGGGCTGTTCTGGTTGTCGGAAATAAAGAAGTTTGATAGCGAACTGCCTGTCGTACTGTTTACAGCTTATGCCGATATTGAGTTGGCGGTAAAGGCATTAAAAGAAGGGGCCAGTGATTTCGTGGTAAAGCCATGGGATAATGCCCGGTTAATTGCCACATTACAAGCCGCCCACGCTCTTTGCCAATCGCAGAAAGAAGTTAAACGACTGCGGGAAAAGCAAGGTGTATTGAACAGAGAATTGAACCCGGATGAAACAATCTGTTGGGGGCAATCAGCGAGAATGCATGATCTGCGAAGGCTGGTTGAGAAAGTAGCAAAAACAGATGCGAATATATTGATAACCGGTGAAAACGGTACGGGGAAGGAAGTGATCGCCCGTGAAATTCATCGATTGTCGGCACGAAAAGAAAAAGTATTGGTGACTGTTGACATGGGGGCAGTAAGTGAAACCTTGTTCGAAAGTGAGCTTTTCGGGCATGTGAAAGGTGCTTTTACCGATGCAAGAACCGATCGTGCCGGAAAATTTGAAGCGGCTGATGGTGGAACGCTTTTTCTGGACGAAATTGGTAATCTGAGTTATCCGTTACAGGCAAAATTGCTGAGTGTTATCCAGTCGAGACAAGTGGTACGTGTTGGCGATAACAAATCGATTCCGGTAAATATACGGTTGGTGTGTGCCACGAATCGTAACCTGGAACAATCTGTTCAAAACGGGGAGTTCAGGGAAGATTTATTGTATCGGGTCAATACCATACACATTGAAGTACCTCCTTTGCGCGAACGGAAGGCGGATATTCCTCAACTGGCAAATTTCTATTTACATACATACGCAGTAAAATATGGAAAAAAGAGTATGACTTTTACACGACAAACCATTTCAAAACTTGAAGAGTATTCATGGCCGGGTAATGTGCGGGAACTTCAGCATGCTATTGAAAAAGCAGTGATACTTTGTGATGGTGATCAATTGCAACCATTAGATTTTTATATGAAAGAACAAATTTCTTCAAACTCTAAAATTGAAAATATGAGTCTGGAAGATGCTGAACGGTTGTTAATAGGAAATTCGATCATGAAAAATAACGGTAATCTATCGTCTGTTGCAACAGAGCTTGGTATTACAAGACCAACTCTTTATAGTAAAATCAAGAAATACGGTCTGTAATATTATGTTTAAATCCATTCAATATAAACTCATTTTATTCATTTGTTTACTGATTGTATCGGTTACAGCGTTAACCTGTTGCGTTATCTATCAGCAGTATGCATTGGCTATCATTTCCGGTATTTCAGTTCTGATTTGTATCAATTCATTGCATCGTCATTATAAAAAATTCAACAGCAATATATTATTTTTGCTCAATGCACTGGATAATGGCGATTATTCGTTTCATTTTTCTGAAAACAATTTATCCCGTCGTGAGAAAGAACTGAATACAATGCTGAATCGAATCAAAGATATTTTAGCAAATGCCCGTAAAGAAGTAATAGAGAATGAAAAGTTTCTGAGTCTGATTATCGAAAGTGTTTCTACGGGTATCATCATTATGGACGATTTTGGCCGGGTGCAGACAGTGAATGGATCGGCATTGCATTTATTGGGGTTGCCTGTATTTACACACATACATCAGTTGGGCGGTGTGAATGAAAATTTTCCGGAGCTTTTTAGAACTATGAAAACCGGCGACCATCAACAAATAGTAGTTACCAATGAGCGTGAAGAGATGCAGGTGAGTCTGCGTCTTTCGGAAATAAAGCTGAAGAACGGGCGAATGAAAGTTATCACGCTCAACAATATCGGCAATGAATTGGAAACCAAAGAAATGGAATCATGGATCAGGCTTATACGGGTTATGACGCATGAAATCATGAACTCCATTGCCCCGATCACTTCATTGAGTGAAACCTTACTTTCGTTGCATAAAACTCCCCTTGACGAAAAATCGGATGAAAACCTGAAAAGCAATACCATTGAAGCTTTCGAAACCATTCATTCCACTGCCAAAGGCTTACTCTCGTTTGTAGATTCGTACCGTAAATTTACAGGAATACCGAAGCCTGTGGTTCATTCATTTGCATTAAAACCGTTACTCGAAAAAGTTGTCCATCTCGAACGGAAATCCATTAAAGAGAATAATATCAAATTACAACTCATTTTCGATGAAGCAGGAATTGAATTGTTCGCTGATGAAAAGTTGATGATGCAGGTATTGGTTAATTTGATGAAAAATGCGATGGAAGCCATTGTTTTAACCGAAAACGGACAGATCATCATTCGTACGCACAAGCAAACTGCAGGACAGGTGACCATTGATATCAGCAATACAGGGAAACCTATCCTGCCAGATGTGCTACCCAATATCTTTATTCCATTTTTTACCACCAAAGATACAGGAACCGGTATTGGATTGAGTGTTTCGCGTTATATTATGCGTCTGCATGGCGGAAAACTGATTCATTCCACTTCACCTGAAGGCTGGACGGTGTTTACAATTATCAGTCCTTCAAAATAAAACACCTCAATCTCTTAAAGGAAATTTATGTGAATTTATTTATTATTAAATCAGATTCAATAATTTGTTCTGATATTACTTATCCACTACCCTTTAGTAGCCGGGGGTTCTTTCTTCTCTTCTCATCTCTTACCTTACTTTAGGGCTTAGCCGTCAAGCAATGATTTTAAAGAATGAAAGCCTTTGAAAATTGATGAATTAAGATTTTCGCTCTGAAAGGGCAGCATACTAAAGAATAATAGTTGATTCACAACATTCTATATTGCCCTTTCAGGACGCAAATAGATATATTCAATCTCCCAAGGCGTCGTCCGTCAGCTGACGGGCTTTACCTTGGGCTAGTATATAATGGGCTTTCAGCCCGAAAACCAGCTATCTTTATTGCTATTTATTATTTATCTTGACGGCTATTCCTTTTAGTAGCCGGGAGTTCTTTCTTCTCTTCTCTTACTCCCCTTTAGGGGCCGGGGGTTCATTCTTCTTTTCTCTTCCTCCCCTTCAGGGGCCGGGGGTTCTTTCTTTATTCTCCCTTCAACGATTCCACCGGATTGGCAGTTGCAGCACGCCAGGTCATCCACGAAACGGAAAGCAGCGACAACAGCAACACAGAAAGTCCTGCCAACGCAAAAATCCACCAGTCAAGCGTGGTTTTATGGGCAAAATCCTGTAACCAACGTTGCATAACAAAATATACAAGTGGAATGGCAATAATAAATGCCAGTGCAATCCAACGAATAAAGCTCAGGTTTAGCATCCTGACAATTTCCATTGACGTTGCTCCGTTTACTTTGCGAATTCCTATTTCTTTTGTACGGCTTTTAATGATAAATGCCATAAAAATGACGAGTCCGAGATTAGCAATTATCAGACACAGAACAGAAAATATCCTGACCAGCATTTCGGCATTCCACTCGTTGCGATATACTTTGGCATATTCATCCTGCAAAAATGAATAACTTGCCGGAAAATCGGGATTGACTTTATTCCATACTTTATTGAAGACAACCAGGGACCGTTCGGTATTTTTGGGGTCAAGTCGTACCATAAAACAATTCAGGAAGAAATATAACGGGCGTTGAATAATAATCATCGGTATGGTATCTTCATAGAGGGTAGTGTAAGTAAAATTATTCACTACTCCACAGATGGTACCCTGCCGGATATATCCCAGCGCACTGTGATTGATTGTTAATGACTTGTTGATGGCTTTCTCAGGCGAGCCAAGTCCTAAGAAGGTCACAGCTTTGGCATTCAAAACATATTCT
>Ga0302215_10001887_pt1 | contig 14665 bp, 10 predicted proteins | sample II_Fen_N3_1_FD_194580 | JGI IMG/M metagenome (GOLD analysis project Ga0302215, IMG submission 194580) | Peat permafrost microbial communities from Stordalen Mire near Abisko, Sweden - II_Fen_N3_1 | ecosystem: Environmental > Terrestrial > Soil > Wetlands > Permafrost | place: Sweden: Abisko...
CACGAATTGTAAAAGGTATAAGGGCTCAAGTGTCTTTATTAGCTGCCAGCCCTGCATTTAACCAGGGTTCTGCAATTGCCTGGGCTAAAGCAGCAGATGATGCAGCCGCAGTTCTTGACATAAATGGAACAGGTGGTATCTCATCTTTAGCACCTTTAGGTCAAAAATTTTATGCTTCTACGAATGCAACAGAAATCGATGGTTTGACAAAAGGAGCGAATCCACAAGAAATTCTTTGGAGGACGAATGTAGGAGCAAGTAATACCATGGAATCGGACAATTATCCCCCTACTCTTTATGGAAAAGGAGGTGTCAATCCTACACAAAATCTGGTAGATGCTTTTCCAGGATTAAATGGCTATCCTATTACAGATGTTACAAACAGTCAATATAATTCAAATAGTCCATATGCAAGCCGTGACCCTCGTTTAAGCCTTTATATTGCCGTGAACGGAAGCAAGATGGGTCCAGGTACTTCAGTTATTTCCACAGAAGTAGGAAAGACAACTGATGGATTAAATGCTATATCCACTTCTACCCGAACCGGTTATTATATGCGTAAGTTACTTCGAGAAGATGTGAACCTTACCCCATCAGCAACCACAACTAAAAATCATTATGTGGCACGTATCCGCTATACTGAGATATTCTTAGCATATGCTGAAGCAGCAAATGAGGCCTGGGGACCTGATGTAATGAGCACTCATGCATATTCTGCCCGAAATGTTATAGCAGCCATACGATTGAGGGCTGGAATTACACAACCTGATAATTATCTTGCATCGATTACATCAAAAGAAGCTATGAGATCACTGATTCAAAATGAACGGAGATTGGAACTGTGTTTTGAAGGTTCACGTTTCTGGGATTTACGTCGATGGAAACTAGACCTTACTGAAACAGCAAAAGGGATGCAAATAACAGGAACAAATTTCGTAGTTGTGCCTGTTGAAAACAGAGTATACAAAGATTATATGTATTATGGTCCAATACCTAATCTCGAAGTGTTGAAGTTTAATAGTTTAGTTCAAAACAAAGGGTGGTAAACATTATAAATAAAATAAAATAGAGATGAAAAAAATTATATTTATATCATTAAGTGCATTGTTGATGTTTGCTTCGTGCAAAAATCAGGATAACATATTTCCCGATTATACATATACAACAGTTTACTTTTCATATCAATCGCCTGTAAGGTCGATTATACTTGGAACGGATTATGTTTACGATAACTCAGCTGATACTCTTCATCAGTGCATGATATATGCAACTTTAGGAGGAGTATACAGCAATAAATCTAATCGTACGCTTGATTTTGTTGTAGATAATTCACTTTGCAGTAAACTTACATATGAGACTTCAACGGGTGCAGCAGTTCTTCCAATGCCGGCAAGTTATTACACCCTTGCTTCTTCTCAGATTGTAATTCCGTCAGGTTCAATGATGGGAGGAGTAAAAGTGCAATTGAATGACGCTTTTTTTAGTGATCCTCTTTCTGTAAAAAACACGTATGTTATTCCTCTTCGAATTACAAAAGTGGCAAATGCAGATTCAATACTTAGCGGTATTGCCAATGTAACAAGTCCTAATCGTCTTAAAGTGGCCGATTGGTCACTTTTACCAAAGGATTATACACTTTATGCAGTAAAGTACAAAAATCGTTGGGATGCTACTTATCTGCGTAGAGGAAATGAAGTAGGTAAAGGCAACGGTGGCATAACAGCACTTGATACTACTGTTGTATACCATCAAAAAAGTGTAGAATTGGATCAGCCGGTATTAACTGCTGCTACCCAATCCATGACTCAGCTTTTAATTTCCCTGAATGGAAAAAATAAAGGAAATGTAAATGTTCCATTCAGTATGTTAATGACTTTTGATGGAAGTAGTAATTGTACTATTACTAATCCTGCATCTGCTTCATACACAATCACTGGTAGTGGTAAATATGTAAAAAAGGGGGATATTTGGGGAGGAATTAAACGTGATGTATTGTATCTCAAATATCAGGTTAACTTTGGAACAACAACTCACTCGATGACTGATACTCTGGTTATGCGAGACAGAGTTGAAAAATTAGAAACCTTTAATCCGTATTACAGTAATTAGAAACTTGTAAATAAATGTTTTGTGCCGGATTAGTAGAGCTTTAGCTTCACTAATCCGGCACAACTATTTAGAGTAATGAACATTGCTCAGCTAATTTATGTTATATCGATAAAAATCGGCTGAAAAAAATTCTTTAGTTGTTTTTCGTGAAATAAAGTTAGTTGTAGTAGGCCGGTTTGATCCAATTTTAAAGGGCTAATATTCGGGATGCATATCTATCAATTAAAAAACATATGTTTTAAATTGTATAGTATATCAGTAATCTATTTAATTTAACTAACTTATAAAACGAAAAAAAATGAAAAAGTTATTGATTACAAGTCTGATTTTATTTGCTGCTATTTCCAGTAGCTTTGCTTATAATAATATTGAGTCTATTTCCCTTTCAGGGCCTGGAAGCGATACCAGAACTGTCAGTATTTATTCCACCTCAGAGATTTATTATTTTTGTTTTTGGTATCCTAGCTTTAATAATTACGGTAATGGTGAGAGTTATATTTATGATAATGAAGCTATGAATTACATTGATCAATGGGTTTTTAATGGTACACCACAAGATCCTTCTGATGGTGGAGCATTTTCTCATGATGCTACTTATTCAGGTTATTTTAATTCTATTAGTTTATATTATTATGCAGGTCAAAATACCTCGGGTGCTGCCGGTATTCGGTGGTAATTTTTGTTCGTAATTATAAATCTCTTCGACTTTGAATATTGATTTATTAAAAATAAATCATTGATAAAAAAGCCCGGTTAATAAAATGATCGGGTTTTTTTAAATTATTAGAGAAACTGTTTTGATCATTGAAAAATATAAAAACCAGGGATGAAATCATATAAAATATAAAATTATACAAATTCGAAAAAATATTTTATAAAAACAAGATGATATTTATAATTGTATTTCATACTTTCGAATTTTATTTACTTGTTGATAAGACCCCTTTACCCTCAATTGGGGACTTAAGAGTTGGACTTAGAGTCTCCAAATAATTAAAATTAATACCGATACATATTTACATACCTTATTGGGGATCTTGAGTTCTTTAATAAAATGTATCATAAAATTATATACAATACTTATTAAATTACACATGGTAAATAAAGTCATAAAATCATTTATTCTGTTATTACTTGTAATGAGTTGCACCGGAAAAAGAGATAACGATATTCTACTTCGGGCAGGTAAATATGAATTTAATGTTATGGATTATAATATGTTTGAAACCAGAACGAACAATCAGTTTACCGATTCAAAAACAGAAGAAAAACTAATTAGCAATGCTTATATATTGGCTTTTGCGTTTGAAAACAGGTACGATACTATTAAGTTGTTATCAAAAAAGCTAGATTATGGGATGCGACTTTATTCTTCAGAAGTAAATGGCTTTGTATGGAATATAAAAGTTAAGCCCAACCTGAAAGTAAGCATTGATGATATTAAAAAAGCTTATAAAAAGAGGTCTATAGAATACACAATCGAAATAATCGGATTTCCGAATGGAACAGAAATTGAAAAATATATCAACTTAATTACCAATTTAAATACAGAAAAAGGTTTTTCTGTACTCAGAAAAAATGTTGCATCAAACCCGGAGGTGACAACAACTGTTTTGAAAAGTGTTTATCCCTTTAACCCTTTCAGTATTTATACTGATAAAATATATCAAGCACAAAAAGGTGATGTGTTAGGTCCCTTTAAAATACAAAACGGATTTTATATTTTACATGTGATTGAAATTAATTCATTGATACAACCTTCATTTAATGAAGAAAAAAATGTAATAGAACGGGAACTAATACATGTTTTGAGTGAAAAATATATAAGTAAGAGTCAGGAAGATATTATAAGACAATCAAATCCGCACATGTATGATAAGGCTATTATCAATACAGCTTCTAAATTTGATATTCATACCCGGCAGTGGTTGGGATTAGATGGTAATCAGGTATTGATGAACTATCAATTTAATGGTAAAAAGCAATTTTTTACTTCTGCAGATTTAGTGGAATTTCTTAATTGTGAGCCGGTAATTATAGGATCACCATCCAATCCAAATGATATAAAAGAGTTAATGATTAATTTCTTAATGGACATTTATCTATTTGAAGAGGCTAAAAGCATGCATGCAGAATCGAATGATGAATACATTACTTTTAAAAGATATTATCGAAACAAACTCTTTGTACAGCATTTTTATGAGCAGAACATCTTTCCAAAAATGAAGATAACTAGTGCGGAAGTGCAAAAATATTATATCGAAAATAAAAGTAACCTAAAAGGTTTTGAAACAGCGACAATTTCAGTTTATAAGTTTAGTGACCTAAAATCTGCCTTATTCAGTTTTAGGCAAATAAACAATTATTATAATAAAAATAATAATCCAACAATTCAAAAATTAAAACCAACTAACCTGCCAGGATTAGTTTCGGCAACAGAAAAAGTTGAAATTAATCTATCTGATACTACAAACGATGTGAATCTGATCAATGCCATTTCTAAATTAAATGTCGGTCAAACTTTAATGCCCCTGAAAATTAAAGAAGAGTATTGTGTTGTTTATATTAATCAAAAAGAAGGAAATATTATTCTCCCATTGAGATATGCAAAAGTTATAATTGAAAGATTATTGCCGGAAATAAAGGCAAAGAGAGAATATGAACGACAAATAGCAGTGCTTAAGATGAAATTTCCTTTGACAGTAAACCGTTTAAAGGAGTATATACAAACGGCTGAAAAATAGTGTAATAAAAATAATACTGTTTACTAAAATATACTAACTTTGTAAAGTGGTTTTAAATCTAAGAATTTGCTATAAAGGAATTAAAGTTGAAAAAATAAAAGAGTGTATAGCATGTGCTGGTTTTAATCCGGACTAATAATTGATTTTATATTGTTTAGAATGAAATGATTGGATAATAAACTTTATGGAGTATCATCATTATGTATTAAAGTACCATATACTTGAATATTTGTTTTTTAAGTAACGATTGTTTCAATTATATAGTAATTTTCTATTTCTACTTAAACTAAAATGTTTTAAAGAAGTCATTAAAGTCTAATTTTAAGTTATGTGTTATATCTAAAATCATAAATTTAATATCTTAATTTAGAAGTCTAAAATCAATTCAATTATATATTTTTGTATAGTTAACATGAAATTATGAAGTATATACTTATTTCTTTAAATGAACAATTTAAGAAAAAATATTAAATCCTGTTTAGTGAACAATAATGAAGAGTATAAAACAATAAAAATAATAACAAATAATAACAAATAAGGAAAAATGAAAATTAAAATTGGAATACTTTTAGCAGTGGGATTTTTTTTATCAACAGCAAATGCTTTTTCACAAGATCCGAATTTTTATATCTACCTGTGTTTTGGACAATCAAACATGGAAGGTAATGCGCGTATTGAACCTCAAGATACCACAGTAGACAGTAGATTTCAAGTTATGGAAGCTGTTGATTGTCCTAATTTAGACCGAACAAAAGGAAAATGGTATACTGCTGTTCCCCCTTTGTGTCGTTGCAAAACAGGACTTACACCAGTAGATTATTTTGGTAGAACATTGATCCAAAATTTGCCAAAGAATATTCGTGTAGGAGTTATTAATGTTTCTATAGGTGGTTGCAAAATTGAACTGTTTGATAAAGATAATTATCAATCGTATGTTTCAACTGCTCCGGATTGGTTAAAAAACATGGTTAAGGAATACGACGGAAATCCATATGCCCGCCTTGTAGAGATGGCAAAATTAGCCCAGAAAGATGGTGTTATCAAAGGAATTCTTCTCCATCAGGGAGAGTCAAATACGAATGACAGCATTTGGCCACAAAAAGTCAAAGGAGTTTATGACAATATTCTAAATGATCTTAATCTCAAATCTAACTCAGTTCCTTTGCTTGCCGGAGAGGTTTTAAATGCCGATCAAAATGGTGCATGTGCAAGTATGAATAAAATCATTGCAAAATTACCTCAATCGATTCCAAATTCCTATGTTATTTCTTCCAGCAATTGCTTGGGTAAACCTGATCACCTTCATTTTACAGCAGATGGTTATAGAAAACTTGGAAATCGTTATGGTGTTAAGATGTTATCATTGCTGGGTTATAAAATTGCTGATCCTGAATAACCTGATATGTAAGTATTAAAGGTTGGGGTATTTATCTCCAAAAGTCATGAAATTTACGAATACTTATATTTTAAAAATATAATTTTCTGTGATTTATAGTTGAATTGATTAAGAATATTTTTATATTTGTTAATTCAACTTTTAAATCATATTTCATTGACACTTTAAGTTGACCTTGAATTAAATTATTCAGCATTCATAAACATTAAAATATCTAAATGAAAAAAGTCACAAGAAATTTAGTTGAGTCTATCCAATTTTTTAAATATATTTTTCTGATAGGAATTATTTTTTCCTCAACAATCCATTTGGAAGCGAAAGATCAAGCAGTAAAGAAAAAGCCAAAAGATACCGGTGCCTTTAGTTCAGGGAAATATAGAAATGTATTTTATGAATATGGTTATAAGAAAAATGATATCAAGAATAAAATTGAGAAAGCCTATTTTGATCTTTTTGAAGGTCCAAATAAGATTTATTTTGAGGTTGGAGATTCAATGGCTTATGTTTCAGATATCAAAAACAAAGATGCACGAACTGAAGGATTATCCTACGGGTTAATGGTGGCAGTTCAACTGAATAAAAAAGAAGTTTTTGATCGCATTTGGAGATGGTCGAGTAAATATTTACAACATCATGGAGGTGCCCGGGATGCATATTTTGCCTGGAGTGTAAATCCTTTCACTATGAAACATAATTCCGAAGGCTCAGCTTCTGATGGTGAACTTTATTTTGTAACAGATCTATTGTTCGCTTCAAACCGTTGGGGTAATAATACAGGGATTAACTATTATGCAGAAGCCCGTAAAATACTGGATGCCATGTGGAGTAAAGACGGTACAGAAGGAGTCAAAAATCTTATAAATGTAGAACATAAACTGATTACATTTACTCCAGATAATGGTGGATACACCTGGACCGATCCTTCTTATAATTTACCAGCATTTTTTGAAGTCTGGGCTGAATATGCTAAAGATGGAAAAGAACAATTTTATCGTGATTGTGCTGATTCAGCCAGATTATACCTTCACAAAGCATGCAATCCAGTAACTGCTCTTAATGCTGATTATACAGAATTTGACGGAAAACCCCGTTCTTCACGTCGAATGCCAGCTGCATTCAGATACGATTCGTGGCGTGTCCCTATGAATATCGCTATGGATTATTCGTGGTATGCAAAAGATAAAGTGTGGCAACAAGATTACTGTAACAAGATTCAAAACTTTTTTTTAGAGAAAGGAATTGATACTTTTGAAGATCAGTTTAATGTTGATGGAAGTACACCTGAGTTTATTCTTCAGGCAGGAGGATTTAAAAAATTACGCCATTCAATAGGACTTGTTTCAACTGTTGCAACGACTTCAATTATAGGAACGCAAGCTAAAAGCAGGAAGTTTGTAGATGCCTTGTGGAATTCTAAACTGGAACCTTATGAAGATGGATATTTTGACCCTTACTATGATGGGTTGTTATATTTATTCAGTTTAATGCACTTAAGTGGAAATTATCAAGTAATTACACCAAATACCAAATAAAGTAATCATGTGTTTAATGAGTAAATTCATATTTACTTAGAAACCATATTATATTTATTATTTGCAAAAAACCTCGTATAAAATTGATAAGTATATCATAAGAAAGTTCGTTTAAATAAATACTATTAATTATCAACCAATGAAATCAATTACTATTACAATCGTTTTTGTGCTGGGATTAATTTTGAATACTCTTATCGCACAAAATCTTGAAAAAGGTGTTCCTTCAGGTTTTGATATTCCAAAAACCGGTATAATTCATGGTAAAATTGACACATTAGTCTATCAGTCAAAAACAGTCGGAGCTGACAGAAAAGTACTTGTTTATACTCCTCCCGGGTATTCGAAAAGTAAAAAGTATCCGGTGCTTTATTTGTTACATGGTATTGGCGGTGACGAAAAGGAATGGTATAACCAGGGCAAACCACAGGTAATTCTCGATAATCTGTATGCTTTAAAAAAGATAGAACCAATGATAGTTGTTTTACCAAACGGACGTGCAATGAAAGATGACCGTGCAGTAGGTAATATTTATGATGCCACAAAAGTGCAGGCATTTGCTAATTTTGAAAAAGATTTAATAAACGACCTTATTCCTTTCATAGAAAAGAAATTTCCGGCAATGACTGATCGTGATCACCGTGCTATTGCCGGTCTTTCTATGGGTGGGGGACAATCTTTAAATTTTGGTTTAGGCAATTTAGATAAATTTGCGTGGGTAGGTGGTTTTTCATCAGCACCCAATACTAAAAAACCTCAGGAACTTGTACCGAATCCGGAAACTGCTAAAAAATCACTGAAACTTCTCTGGATTTCATGTGGCGATAAAGATGGACTAATAACTAATAGCAAACGCACTCATGATTATCTTATTTCAAATCAGGTAAATCATATCTATCATGTTGTTCCGGGTGGATATCATGATTTCAACGTTTGGAAACAAAATCTTTACATGTTTTCTCAATTAATTTTTAAACCTGTTACAAATTCGGTATTTATTGAATATAACAGTATCGAACTTCAAAACTAGAAGGTAAAATCAGAAGTAAAAAGGATTCCGGTAACTATCATGACTTTCGAGGAAATTCACAGGATGGTACTTGGTTAGAAACTATAGGTGCATCAATATGTTTGTTTTAATATTATATTAAACTAACTATCTAATAATAAAAATATTGAGCGCTTATATTTTTACAATATTATTTAAGAAAAATCAAATACGAATTGTTTTTTCAAATTTATGAATTGTGTTAAGATTTCTTTCCTACATCAAAAAAAGTTCAGAACACTCAAAATATGAATAAAATGAATTATCTTAGTGTTTTATAATTTCTAATTGAACTTATACATAAAAACAATTTAATTTAGTATCAAATTTACCTGGTAAAAATAAAGCCGGATTCTGGAATTTAACAACCAATCATCTGGTTCAAAATTTTAATTATTTTGCAAAGTAAATTAACTGGATTTTGGTTTATGACCCCTAAAATGAAATAATCATTAGAGTAATCAGGATGCTCTGTACAATTAAAATATAGAAAATATGATGATTATTTTAGATCAAACAACTAATCGCATGAATTTTTACTCATTACTAAATTTGAATGAATAACATCTTTTAAATGAGTCGAAATAATGATTGTCGGACTATATTTGAAATTGTGTTTTAATTATAAATTCCTATTATAATTCAATATTAGTAAATCATGTTATTTAAGAAGATTCAAACCTATTTATTTTCTATACTGTTAATTGTTTTTTTACTTTTCGCAATGTTAATAAATGCGGATGCACAAAACATACCACTAATAGTTCAAAATCAATATTTTAATCAGCAAAAACAAAACTTACAGGACACTTTAAGTAGTCGTACCGGTATTGAATCTCCTTTTGTTGTTGGTGTCTACTACAATCCTGTTACAAATAGTGAAAGTAATCATCCTTATTTTAAAGAGAATAAGTGGACAAAAGGCACATTAATTTATCAAGGCAAATTCTATACTGTTGAAAATTTAAAATATGATATTGAAATTGACAAACTTATTTATCTTCTGTATGATAAAGATAATTCAATGAATTGTGTTGCCTTAGATGAAAATTTTATTTGTGGATTTAGTGTTTTAAAATCTACTTTCAAATATTTTAATGGTTTAAAAAATGATACCGGTAGGAAGTTAAAACCCGGTTATTACGAAGTAGTATATGATGGGAAACTAAAATTTTTAGTTCGTAGTGAAAAATCAGAATCAATGAATAATTACAGCAGTACAACAAGTTTATTTTTACTTAAGGATGGGAATATGTTCGGTATAAGTACTATGAGTAAATTAATATTTCAATTAAAAGATAAAGAAAAGATGGTTAAAGAGTTTGTTAATGAAAATTCATTGAAATTGAACAAATCAGATTACACATCAGCAGCTTTAATTTTGAAGTTTTACGAAAATCTATAAATAATGAAGTTATTCATACGTATAATACTTTGTTTTTTGCCTTTTTTTGTTTCATCTCAAATAAGCGATATTAAAAGTACAAAAGACTTTGAAATAAAAATAAATTATGATTCAATGGCTTTTCTGAGTTTCGTAAATAATTTTGAAAAGGATCATAATGTAAAATTTTATTTTAATAAATCCTGGTTAAATAAAGTTGCCGTTAAACAAACTCATACTCCAACTAATTTATCCGAAATTTTATATGATACTTTCAAGGAAACTAAATTAAATTATATAATTGATGGTTCAAATATTATAATTACTTTCAACTATAAAATCGATACCACAATTCCTGAAAATTTCTTTAGCAGAGCAAACAATATTGTTATTAACTCTTCTGATTCAATTGATTTAAAATATACATTTTTAAATCAAGAAGAAAAGAAAGAAAATAATTTGAATAATGCGATAATATATATTGGAAATAAATCAAATCGATCAACAGGTAATAAAGTTGTAATTTCCGGAATTGTTCGGGAAGAAGAGAATGGTGAACCAATACTTGGAGCACAAGTATACGTAAAAAACCGTGATATTGGATCTGTTACCGATGAATATGGTCATTATGTGATATTTTTACCCATAGGAAGTAACGAGATTGTATTTAAGTATTTTGGAAGGAAAGAAAACACAATACCAGTTATGGTTTATAAAGACGGGACTTTGAATGTCAATATGAAAGAAAATCTGGTTCAATTGAAAGAAGTTATTGTAAGAGGAGAAAAAGATAATAAAGTTGAGGATCTCAGTATGGGTATGCTTCGAATGAACATTGAAGAATTGAAATTAATACCTTCTTCAATGGGGGAAGTAGACATTATTAAATCGGCACTTTTACTTCCCGGAGTACAAACTGTTGGCGAAGGATCTTCCGGTTTTAATGTAAGAGGAGGTAGTTCCGATCAGAATTTAATACTATTTGATGAAGCACCTATTTTTAATAGTTCTCATTTATTCGGTTTTTTTTCGATATTCAATCCTGAAATTGTTAAAGACTTTGAACTTTATAAAAGTGGAATACCTGCAAGGTACGGTGGAAGAATATCATCTGTATTTGATATTACAGCAAAACAAGGTAATCTACAAAAATTCAGTGTAAGTGGAGGGATTAGCCCGGTTACAGCCAAATTTACAGTTGAAGGACCAATAATAAAAGAAAAGTTATCATTTATTGTCGGTGTTCGAAGTACTTACTCAGATTGGGTTCTCAAAAATTTAAATAATCAGGGATACAAAAATAGCAAAGCAGATTTTTATGATGTAAGTGCCAAAATTTCATATGATATTAATCCGAAAAATTTTCTGAGTTTTACATTTTATCAATCAAAAGATAACTTTAAATTGAATTCGGACACAGCTTATAATTATAATAATCTATGTGCAAGGTTTCTTTTCAAGCATAATTTTTCTCCAAAAATGTATGGCAAAATTTCAGCTATATATTCTAATTATTTATATAATATTTCGAGTGAAAAATTTCCGGAAACATCATTTAATCTAAAATTTAATATTGGGTATAAATCGATTAAAACCGATTTCTATTATTATCCAAATTCAAAACATTCATTAAATTTTGGTACGGAAGTAATCAAGTATGACCTAACTCCAGGTAGTTTTACTCCAATATCTTCTGCCTCAGATATTATTCCTGTTAATTTACCCAATGAACTGGGTGTTGAATCAGGTATATTTATAAATGATGAATTTGAAGTAAATGACAGGTTAACTATATCAGCAGGATTAAGGTATGCATTGTTCTTTGCTCTTGGACCTGGAAAAGTTTATAAATATAATCCGGATGTGTCACGTTCAACAGATAGTAGAATTGATTCGACACTTTATTCTTCGAATCAAATAGTTAAAACTTATGGTGGACCAGAAGTAAGGTTATCTGCTCGATATAAATTAGGATCGGACAACTCTGTAAAACTTAGTTATAACAGAATACATCAGTTTCTTCATATGCTTACCAATACAACATCAATATCACCTACTGATGTTTGGACGATAAGCAATGCAAATATTAAACCTCTGATTGGAGATCAAATAGCTTTTGGTTATTATCAAAATTTATTTTCTAATACATTAGAAGCTTCTGCTGAAATTTACTATAAAGGAACACAAAATAATCTGGATTATAAAGGTGGAGCAGATCTTCTTCTAAACCCCAATCTGGAAGTTGATTTACTGTCCGGAGAAGGACGTGCTTATGGTATGGAATTGCTTTTAAAGAAAAAGAGTGGTATTGTTAATGGTTGGATTTCATACACCTATTCCAAATCGGAGCTTAAAGTAAATGGAAAATTTACAGATGAAAAAATAAATAACGGTCAATTTTATCCTTCAGATTACGATAAACCTCATGACCTGAATCTTGTTGTAAATTATAAATACTCAAGAAGAATATCATTAACAAATACTTTCACATATAGTACCGGCAGACCAATTACATATCCTGTTGCAAGATATGATTATCGTGGAGTAGAAGTTATGCATTATTCAAATCGAAATGAATACAGAATTCCAGATTATATGAGATGGGATTTTTCAATAAATATAGACGGAAGTCTAAAAGCCAATAAATTGGGACATGGTTCATGGTCATTTGGGGTTTACAATGTGTTAGGAAGAGATAATGCTTATTCGGTGTTTTTTAAATCAACATCAAGAGGGATAAAGGGATATCAACTTTCCATTTTTGCACAACCAATACCGAATATAACATACAATTTTAAATTCTAACCATGATAAATAATGAATAATCGAAATATTTTTATTATTATCCTTTTGTCTGTATTTATAACAGGATGTGTATCTCCATACTACCCCAATATTACCAAATATGAGAATTTGTTTGTTGTTGATGGGCAATTGACTAATTTAACCGGACCTTATTATGTTAAACTTTCGAGAACCTTCAAATATGATGGAAGTACCGGATCAAAGGTTACCGGAGAACCTGTAACCGGAGCTCAAGTTAAAATAATCGATAATACAGGCATGGAAGTTCAACTCAAAGAAATTAATAGTGGAGAATATAGTACTGTAGATACCCTTTTTCACGGAGTTCCCGGCAAAAGCTATAAACTTCAAATAAAGGCTAATGATGAGTTTTTTGAATCTGGGTTTGAGACACTAAAAGCACCTACTCCTATAGATAAGCTCTATTGGAATTATAAACCACAAGATAACAATGGACCTAAACGAGTTGAATTGTTAATTGATACACATGATCCAACGAATAATACACGTTATTACGCATGGGATTTCGATGAAACATGGAAATTCAAGGTGCCTATTGATGTAGGTGCTCATCCGGATTGGAAAATATGTTATAAATATAATACTTCTAATTTTTTTAAAATTGGAACTACTATTCAGAGAAGCAGTGATGTGTTGGATGGAAATTTATTGCAAAATATTGATGAGAGTTCCAATAGGCTTTTTATTCGCTATACAATATTAGCAAAACAATACTCATTTACTGAGCAAACATATAAATATTTTGATGATTTAATTAAACTTAATCAGAATCAAGGGACATTATTTGATGTTACACCCTATTCATTAGTTGGAAATGTGAAAAACATGAACAATAATGATGTACCCGTGCTTGGATATTTTGTTGTTGCAGGAGCTTCACAAAAAAGAATATTTATAGATAGATTAGATTTACCATTGGATTTTAGCCCCTCTGATGGGTTTAATAGTTGTTCAACAAGAATGGTAAGAGTACCTGCAAGTTTAACGGATTTCCGACAAAATCAATTAGTTGATTCACTTATGGGTGTAGGTTATGCAATTTATGAACAGTTCAGTACACCTTTAGATGAATTTACGCCAGGTTGGCAATTATTATTAGCAAAACCTTTTTGTTTCAATTGCACCTTAACAGGTGAAAGTAAAATACCTGAATTTTGGATAGAAAAGAAAGATAATTAATAGAATGATTTCAGAATATTGATAAAAAATGAATTATAGAAATATTTATATTTTCATCTATTTACTGATATGCATGACTACATGTTTGACACCATATTATCCCATATACAAAATATGAAAATCTATTAGTTGTTGATGGAGAATTGACAAATTTGACAGGACCTTATAAAGTCAAACTTTCAAGAACTTTTAAATGTGAAGGAACTATTAAAAATCAGTTGTCGGAGCTCAAATTAAAATAATAAATAATTCTTGCTTTAAAGTTCTATTAAAAGAAATTTTCAGTTGTGAATATAGTACTGTCGATTCTATTTCTCTAGTGATAACCGGGAAAAGCTATAGATTATAAATTAAGGTTAATGAAGAGTTTGTTTAATCTGATTTCGAGACCCTAAAAGTACCTATTCCTATAGATAAGGTTTATTGGGAATACAAGCAACAAGATAA
>Ga0302215_10001889_pt1 | contig 14662 bp, 29 predicted proteins | sample II_Fen_N3_1_FD_194580 | JGI IMG/M metagenome (GOLD analysis project Ga0302215, IMG submission 194580) | Peat permafrost microbial communities from Stordalen Mire near Abisko, Sweden - II_Fen_N3_1 | ecosystem: Environmental > Terrestrial > Soil > Wetlands > Permafrost | place: Sweden: Abisko...
GCCCAACAAATGCTTCATGTCTTCTTATTGGATCTAAACTAGCAAAATCAAACATTTTCAATTCCCTCAGATTACTTTTACATAACTACTTAAGTAACACTAAAATATTATACATCCAAATAAAAAAGATATGAGTGAGCTATGCAAAATTGTAACAATTTAATTGACCTACAACCCATGCATTCTTGTAAACGGCCAGAATAGGAAAATTGCTTTCCCGACAAATCTGTCTTTCGGCAAAAAGCCCCAGAAACGGCTGTCCTGAGAGTTCCCACGATTGTCGCCCATCATAAAATACTTACCTTTTGGAACCGTAAACGGACCGCAGTACATGCTCTGCGTACAAGGAATATAATCGTAAGCGTCCATAATATAATCTTCTTCAAGTCTTTTACCGTTGACGTAAACCGCGTATTTACCGTCTTGGTCAGGTTTTATGACCATCCTATCTCCGGGCATACCAATTACACGCTTAATATAAGCTATATCCTTACAGAAAAATCCAGTCAAACGTTCAAAAACTTTTAACGGCGTAGCAGAAAGTGGTTCTGACGGTGGATAAAACACCATTACGTCACCGCGCTTTGGAGTTGTGAAAAATCTTGAAACTCTTTCAACAAATATTCTGTCGCCTTCAATTAGCGTAGGACGCATCGATCCTGAAGGAATCCAGCGGATTTCCCCCACGAAAAATCTTATCAATATAACCATTACTATTACGAATAAAGCCGTTTCAATCGCTTCTTTTATGCCCGCTTTTATTTTTATTTTTAATTCTTCTCGCATTTTGTCTCGTATTTCTCTTCTATATAGTCTCTTTGAGTAAGTCTATCAATCCTGTTATTGATTGTTTATAAACATTATTTTCAAATTTTTCAATTGCCTGAATAGATTTATTAAAATAATTGTCCATCAAATTCTTGGTTTTTTCAATCCCTTTAGTGGCTTTAATTGCATCAACGATATTTTTTTCTTTTAAAATATTTTCATTTTCCTGACTTGCAAAAATAACAGGAGCGGTATAAATACCTAATTCCACATCGTTTCCAGCATTTAATATATTAATCAAATCATCTCTAATCTGAAAAGCGATTCCAAAATTCTGTGAAAAATCAATCGCTTTTTGCTTCATAGCTTCATCCACCGATTTATCGCACAATAGCAAAGCGCCTAAGACAGAAATTTGAAATAACAACGCTGTTTTATTCTTTGATTTTTCAATATATTCATCGATTGTTGTTATATTGAACTTGGAAAAATATTGATTTATCTCACCCACACAAGTCGATTTCAAAGCAGACGTACAGAGTTTAATTACCTCAATAGAGCCGGCACTTATAACTTTTTCCATAGCAACAGAGAGCAAAAAATCTCCTGCCACAACTGCCAAATTATCGTCGAATTTAACGTTCAGCGTTTCTTGTTTTCTTCGTTTGTCCGCATCATCAATAACGTCGTCATGAATTAGTGTCGCGTTGTGAATAAGCTCAATTGCAAGCAAAACATCCTTTTGAGCCGAATTAATTTCACCAAACAAAGATTTAATAAACAAAAATCCAAGCAACGGACGCAACCTTTTTGCTGGTGCCGTCAAAAACTCTTTTAAGTCTTTATTCAAAGGGTTTTTATCCAAGAACAAATTGCCGATTTCAGATTCAAAAGAATCCAAATCATCCTTGACAACGGCTTTTATTGTATTAAATTTATCCTCAAAACTCATTAAATTCTCCTTAGTCAATTGTAGCACAAGCGAAATTGGAGACTAAAGCATTTTTCACATCTTGGATGGATAATTTGTGATTTATGCTGTTTATACAAGTAAGCGAGCCCTCATCTACTTTTTCTTTAAAGAGTTCTTCGACTAAATTTTTGTCGAAATCAAACAAAATAGAACCATGCTGGAGGATATAACCTTCTTTTCTAAACTGAGCTGAGCCGATAAGTTTTTTACCCTCAAAGCTCAAATCAGCACCAGTTGAAACAGACATGCAATAGTCGAATTTTGTATGCGGACGTTTTTGACCGAATTCGAGCGGAATAGAAAGTTTTTCAAACGCATCGATTAAAAATTTTGAAATTTCTTTGTATGAGTTAACGACACTTTCGCCATTTTCGAGAGAAGCAATCGGACAAATGTAAGAATAGGTCAATTCTTTGTCATGCAAAAGTGCTCTACCGCCTGTTAATCGTCTTACGACATCAATATTTTTAGATTTCAGAAACTCCAAATCCAAAAATCCATCGCTTTGGTTTCGGCCCAAAGAAACACATGCCGGCGACCAGGCATAAAGTCGAAATATCGGTTCTGATAATTTGTTTTTTATAGCAAAATCGAGCAAATCACTGTCAATTTGCATGTTTTTTTCACCGGTATTAACTTCAAATTCTATAAATTTCATAAGATTATTTTATAACAAATATATTGTCAATAAAGCCAACTCCATTCACTATTTACCATTTACCATTCACCTTTCCCCCTTGACATGAATTTTTTAACAAATATAATATTAGTTATCACGTGCCGATGTGGCTCAACGGTAGAGCAACGGTTTTGTAAACCGTAGGTTGTAGGTTCGATTCCTATCATCGGCATTTTTAGTTCCAAACCTCGCCTCTGTGGCTCAGGGGTAGAGCACTCCCTTGGTAAGGGAGAGATCACGGGTTCAAATCCCGTCGGAGGCAATTTTTTCCGACAAAACGAGACTGACAACTGAATACAAAATTGTAGCAAAGAGCAACGCTGGTTATATCCTCGCATTCGCTCGGCAGCTACGAATAATGGGTAGGTGCCCGAGTGGCTAAAGGGAGCAGACTGTAAATCAGAAATTTACAAGCCTGAAGCCCTTTTTTAGTGCCGTTTTACCTATTTATTGAATAAAACACGATACAATTTAATAGCCTTGAAAGTATTGGTTTTACGCTGCATAATTTTTAGAGTGGGACACAGGCGGGACAGAGATTTTTTCACAAAAATTAGTCTGCCATTATGCCTTCTCTCCAAGTATAAAGGCTTTCAACACGTTCTTTCTTACAAAAATACCCCCTCCAATTTTCTGTATAAGCTTTTCAGGAAGTTTGCCCCTGCGAATCCAAGTATAAAAAGTTTGCTCGCTTTCTATTCTGAAATACGGCAACGCTTCTTTTACGGTTAGAAAATTATTCATTATTTCGCTGTCCATTTATTTCTCACTTTCATTAATCAAAAATCCGATTCCATTTAGATATAAGCATCCGTTACTTATTAATTCAGCTTTTAATATATTATTTTTATTATTTATTTCTGCAATATATTCTAAGCAGCCAACAAATTCGCCTTTATCATTTTCAAATCGCAAAGCGCAATCTTTGCTTTTTTCTTTTTTAAGTTTCTTCAGGAGTTCGAGGTTTCTTAAGTCTTCGCTCCATAAATTTTACAACGCCTTCTAGTCGATTTATTTCAACGCATTGTTTAGATATTTCTGAATTTTTAGAATCTATAATATCAATTTTAATATTAATATCAGATTGCAGGGCTTGGAGTTGTTTATAATGGCAATTGTTAATCACACTACAATCTATTACCGCAGGCAATTCACAATTACATATACCGTGTTTCCCATAAAATTTACATTTATTATCTGCCATCAGTTCTGCCCTCCACTAATTTTGAAATATGAATATAAGCACATAGCGCAAGCAGTAGCATTACAAAACATTTCTATGTAATTTTCTAAGTACAAAATATCAATCAAGACATATACGGCATTTAAAAATGCTAAAATAACTAATAGCCATTCCATTTTATTTTTCATTTTCAACCTCTCTCAATTCTTTTATGAAATTTTTAACTGTTTCTAAATTTCCGTTTTCATATTCCTTTTTCATTACTAAAAAGTTCTCGAATAAAAATACAAATTTCTTTGGATATTTTAGGGTTTTGACTATTTCAAGTCCTTTTTTGATTTCTGTTTCTCCATAGCAAAGCGCATTTGCAGCTAAAACACATCGGCCAAAATCATCTAAATCCCAAGGAATATCAGGAAAGCTTGTATTTCCATTATTCTTCAGATTTGCTACTTTATCGTGATGGATAAAATAAAACATTCCATTTGCTGAACATCCGTTTATTACTTGCGGTATTAATTCAGATTTTTCTCTAATACTGATTTTAATCATTTTTTCTCCTTTTCATTTAAGTTTTTAAAAGTTTCTTTAACTATGCGTTTAGCCTGTTGATGCCATTCTATTAACCATTGCTTCATATCTTTGTCATAACCTTTTGTCGATATTCCTTTCTCATAATTAAGTGATGATTCTAGATCTTCCAATCCCTTCTTTGCGATAATAAATTTTTCGTATATTTCTGTCCGATGCTGTGCTATTGCATTATTAGTTTTTATAAGCCCTTTAACGCATTTTGTAGATTCAAAGCATTTTTCGGGGTTACAATTATTACATTTTATTTTTTCTTTTTTACACGCTTCCACTATTTCTTTATTTCCTTTATCAGGGCAATATAAAAAACAGAAGCATTTTTTGCAAAATTCATCGCTCATTATTTCTCCTTAATGATTATCTTTGTATTAACGTAATTTTTTTATTGCATCGCAAGGCCTGCATTGTACCGTAATGCAACTTCCGTCTTGCATTTCTATAACTGAAAGTTTGTAGCAACTCGGATGTTCTTTAATCCGTTTTACATCTTCGGGTTTAATGTCAATCATTTTTGTTCCGAATCCCATATTTCTTGTTTCAAATTTCATTTTGTTTCTCCTTAATTCTTTGTATTTGTCTTGCTTGTTTTTCTCTCACTACCATAAAAATTTTGCCGTCACCCCAATGTTCTTCAAATTGTCCTATTAAGTTTTGACAGTCGCCCATTTCTTCTATAACGTGTTCTAGCGTGTCTTTACCGTCTAAATAATCGTTTATTACGTGGGCAAGTTCAACGGCTTCTTTTGCTAACTGCTGCATCTGTGCAGCTTCGCCGTAGTGGTTTATAAATAGGTTACTCAACTTTCCTCCTTCTGCTTGAAAAGGTCGCAAATATAACCTTTTTTAATATCGGTAGCTTCACCTTTCGAAAATCCTATATACGGGCATTTTCTGCATCTGAAGCCGTAAACGACTTGTAATCCGTTTACTTCAACAATTTCCGTATATGTTGTATGTGTGCAGAGTTTGCAACTTTTATCTGTATCTGATTTTCTGAAATTAATAGCGTTTTTTCTTCTTTGGATTTCACTTTTAGGCTTTTTTATTTCTTCAAGATCAGGCATTTCAGCACTTAACTTTAACTGATTCATTTATCCCTCCTAAAATATGTGCTATTACGTCAACAGTCCAACCGTTGCCAAGCATTTTATACCGCTGAGTATTAGAAACGCCCTCCGTATAATTATCGGGGAGCGTTTGCAATCTTTCACATTCGATTGGAGTTAATTTCCTGATATAGCCCTCTATTAAAATCCCGTGCTTATCTTGTGCCGTTAAAGTATAAAACTTTCTACCGTCATTGAATCGTTGACCATTTTGTCGTTTATCAACTCTGTCAGGGGTTATGCAACCAAATAGGTATTGCCCCATTTTCGCAGCACCACCGCCTGCATCGCCGCAGAGAGTTACCGCTTTATCGTGGATAAAATAAACTCTATTTGCTTGACTATCCTGTCTAAAATAGCCAACTTTGCCTTTTTGGACTTCTTTATCAAGTATTTGTAAGGTTTTATCGAAAGGTACAATATATTCAGCCAACCAATCAAAAGCCAATTGCCCTTGCTGTTTTCTAAAATATTCTCGTTCAGTTGTTCTTCCAATACTTCCAATAATAGCCCTGCTTTTATCTCGATCAACAAAACTATTTTCGTGGACTATATCTTTTAAATATTGCTCCTGGTCCTGTGGTTGGATCAACCCCTCAATATTTGTCCAATATAATCTTTTTCTGTTTTGAGCAGAAACTAAAGCGGAATTTATTTCAATAGGTTCAGCATTTACGGTATCTGAAATAACTTGCTGAAATTCTTTTTTCATCTTGACATTTTCAAGAAGAAATTTCATATTTGGATTTTGTTGCTTGATATGATTTAAAATATCCGCATAAACAAAGAAAAGTTTGCTTCTCGGATCATCAAAATTAAGTTGCTTTCCTGCAAAGCTGAAACCTTGGCAGGGGCTTCCACCGATTAATAAATCAATTGAACTCCAGTCAATATCCCAATTTCTCCAATTATTCACATCTCCCATTTGAATAATGTTAGGGTGATTTTTCTGCGAAATTTGAATAGCATATTTATCAACTTCACTGGCATAATAGTTTTTTACTTCAACTCCTGCACGTTCAAGTGCCACTTGCCCGCACGAAATACCGTCAAACAAGCTTAATACATTAATCCCCATATTAAATCTTTTCCTTCCTATCTAGTCCTAATTTTTTGTTTAAAATACACAATTACCGTGCCTGAATTATTGCCGCTTTTTGGCTTTCCAGTTTCAGGATCAATAAAAGAAATTCTCCCGGCTAACACTTCATAATGAAATTTACCTTCAACATATTTATGCCAAGCTATTGTGTCCATTGCTAAAATTGGCAAGATCATCACGCAAAGTGAGCAATTCCCGCTTAAAACTTCATCGTGTGCTTTTGCCATAAACTCAGCTTTTTGAGAAAATGGAGGATTGCAAAAAGCCCGTTCTACCCCCCCCCCACGGGGTTTTGAGGGCATCTTCTCCTAAGTCGAAAAAGAAACCTTTTTCACAAAGTTTGTTATAAGTGCAGCAAGCAACATCAAAAGTAAAATTAAATATTTTATTTAATTGCTCAAACACAAATTGAGGGGTTTGGAAATTATCATTTCCTTTCCCCTTTTGGTTCATTATCATTTTTTATCCTTCCCTTAAAAAATTAGTACCAAAAAGAAGAACTTGACCGCTTAATGCGATCTTTGGTTCTTCTTTTTTCGGTTCTTCTTGTTTTTTGTAGTGCCCCATTACATCATTAAAAGCGTATCCGCACCCGCCATACATACAATAATTCAATTCGGCTGCACAGTTAAGCTTCCCGCACTTTGGACAAATTTTGCTTGGCATTTCTAATCCTTTTCATTGTTTTATCGTTTCTAAGCATCATATTGTAGCCATTTTCGATACTATCAAACTGAAGAATAAATCTTTTCTCCATTTTGGCTAAAGTAAAGAAATTACGGGCTCTGCCAATTTCTTCCCAAACAAAACAAGCAAGCCCAAAATCTCTGAGAGCAGTATGGAATTTATCTATTCTTAGTCGCTTAAAAGCTTCGTAAATATGGTCTACCTTCCTATCGTGCAGCGTATTTCTAGTCTGCCCAATGTAACACTCATTTGTGATGGTGTTTGTGCATTTATATATAATCATTCCCCCAACTCCCTAAATTTAAAATTATCCCCTAACTTGAATCGGCATAATCAAAGTTGTTGATCTTATACCCTCACCGTTATCTGATTCCGTAATAATTGGATCAATTTTGTTTTTCTTATTAAATGTAAGCTTGATTATATTTGTACGCTCATCTATTTGTAGATTTTTTAAATCTTTTAAATAATCCACGTTTACGGCGTATGTATGTGGATTTTTAGGAGTTTTTATTAATTGCTCATACTTTGGATATTGCCCTTCCATTGCAGGAATTTTATAAGAAATTTTATTGGCTACATCTAATATAGTCATTTCCTTGCTGCTTAGTGTTATTTCTAACCAATCAGGGGCACTACTAGGAATATCAATCCCTTTAATTATTTTAATTTTTGATAAGTATGCTCCACTATAAACACTAGGTCCAAAATCTTGGTCAATTTCGAGCATTTCTAGGTCTGTTTTCAATAGACGATTACCGTTCGTTGACACAAAAGTAAGTATCCCGTTTTGTATTGTTAAAAGAATCCCACTCAATAAATTATGTATTTCCCACTGAGCGATATAATCGGCTTGGGCTTTAATTACTTTACTAAAAATCTTTTTTTCGATTTCAAACGTAATTGGTGTAACTTCGTTTTTTTTGTTTTTTTTCATTTTCTTCCTCTTTCTTAAATTAATTCAATTTTTATTCCATAATTTGCTTCAATTATTTTCTTTTTCTGATTAAAAACAGGAGTTCTAACGCCTTTTACATCCTCAATATGCACAAGCCCGTCAATGTTGCTTTTATACCTAAAATCAGCGATATATTTAAACATCAATTTTCCGTTGATCCTAAATTCGTAAACTGGTTGAAGTTCCAAGTCCTGAATTTCTCCAATACGCTCGTGTGCAAGCAATTCTAAATATCTTCTTGATTCCCTGCGGCTGTCGAATTTTATGCCGTACACTTCATCTTTGATATTTGAATATTTGTTATAACCCAATTTAATCCTCCATAAACAGGGGTACTTAAATTTGGATAAAATCCGAAAAATAAGTACCCCCATTTTGCTATGTCTTATAATTACCCATCACTCAAAAGCGATAATTGTTGTTTTTTAGATTCACCCTGCATATATTTTTTTGAATATTCAAAGATGTTATCTAAAAGTTGTTCACAACGTCCATCGAGTGTAACATCTTCAGAAATTCCTTTAAAATTGCAATAGGTTTGAAATTTTATAAAAGGAGTATTCAGATTCAATGGGCAATTGAGGCCTGGTATTTCCATTTGAGCAGTGATAACCATTCCCATCAAATCATCTTGCTCGTACGAAACTGAAAGCCCTGTGGTGGTAATTCGATCTGCCCATTCTCCTGGAAACTGCAATGAATCAATTAATACCAATGTCATTTCTTGAAATTCATTATAAAAATCATCGGTTACTTCTTCATACCCTGTAAAAACCGTTTCTCGTGCGTTTTTATTGGTTGATTGCTGATAAAAAATTATTGAGTTTTTTTGTTTTTTGTCACATTTTATTTTATTGATTATCATACATAAATCAGAATGTGCGACGATATTTTCAACTGATTGAGCCATTTTTAAACTGGCCATTTTTCTAAAATCTTCTAATGATGGTTCTTCTTTTTCAACAACATAATCAAATTCTATTAATTTCTTTTTAGCAGTTTCATAATCTAATTTAGATAACTCTTTCAACTGCACTCCTGCATCAGATAGAAGCTGTTTTGCTTTCTTGATGAATGTTTCATCATCCTTACACGTTGCTATCAACAACGGCTCACCCTGCGGCTGTTCCCGTGAAATAATTGTTTTGTATTTCATACTTTTTACCTTTCTTATTCGTAATAACCTTCTCGCCACTTCAGGCGACTAAATACTAAATCGTCTTTTTTCATCCCGTATTTTTTAAAAAATCCATCGGCACCCATCGTTTCAAGATCTTTGTTCATTTCGGCGGTCATTAAAATCATCTTTTGCAGGTGTTCAACCCGCTTGTAAAAATCAAGACTATTTTTGCGGATTGATTTTCTTACAAAATGATTCCACTCCATTTTTTCAGTGAATGTCATTCCTTCAACTTCCCAAAGTTCGACGGGAATTAAATTTTTGTTCCGAATTATAAATGTTGGGTATCGGTCCACATCTGTTAATTTATTCAAGCTGCACTCTCCACCGAATATTCAAAATAAGGTCTTGCTTTACCGAATCGGCTTTCACCGTCTTTAGGCGTTGTTTTTATAGCCTTACCGTCTTTCTCGATTTTCTTTTCAATGGTTTGTATTATTGATGGTAGATGCCTGAAGCCATAAAGTTCATTACATTCTTTGTTCGTTATAAATCCAAAAGCCAAAATATGAGCCAAGACGATTTCATCTTGGCTGTATTTGTTTTCTTTTACGAATTTTATTACTCTATCGCTTAGTTTATATTCTCCACCTCCGTATGCCCATTGATTGAGCCTATCATCCCGAAGTTTAACGGTTAAATCGTCTATTCTTTCGCTCATATTCCCTCCTTATAAAAGCAATCTTCGTTCTGCACAAATTGAAACAGCGTGATTCATATTTTTAGCTTTTAATTTTAAAAATATTCTTGTTTTATGTGTATCAACTGTTCTTGGTGATATTCCCAACGCATCTACAATATGTTTTGTTCCAAAACCATCCGCAGCGTAATTTACAATTACCTCCTCCGTTGGTGATAATTTACTCCCCATAATATTCTTCCTTCCTTCCCTAATTCTCTTAAATTTTTCTTCTGTAACTCTCCCCTTTGAACAGAAGCTTTAATCGGCAAGCCATAGCAAGCCGATCCCGAATTGCATCAAATTCAGGTATGTTGTGAATTTTTTCCAATGTTTCAGGATTCGCACTGAAAGCAATAACTTTTTGATAATTAATTAATTCATCAACAATCCTGAAGGCAATTTCTAACCTTTTTTTTGTATAAGTTTCACGGCCTAAATCATCTAAAACAACAAAATCAAACTGTCTAACCCATCTGTAAAGGCTTTCAATAGTAATATCGTTGTCAAAGTCGCAACTCTCAATGAATTTATCAAGAAGTGCCGACATCGTTGTAAATAAACAATTATGCCCTTTTGATATTAAAGCGTTGCAAATGCAGGCAAGGGCAACAGATTTACCAGTTCCCACGTTGCCAATCATTGCAATTCCTTCAGATTTGTTCAAGGAGAAATCCTTCACATATTTTTCACAAGTAATAATATGCTCAGTTTTATCCAGGTTTACATTTTCAAAAGTATAATTTTTGAATAGTGGTGTCATTAAGCTATTTGCAAATTTTCCTTGTAAAATTTCACTCCTACGTTTCTTAGATCTCGCCATTTCCTGTTGTTCTTGCTCTTTTACTTCGCAATCACAATCAGGAATATTCAAAACCTTTGGCACATCTGCAACGGTGAATTTTTTTTGCTTATATGGTTTACCACAATTTTTGCACTCTAAACCTCCCATTTACCCGTTCCTTTCGTAGCTTTATTTTTTTTCTCCCAAGTGATGATACAAGCCTTCCAATTTTTCATCGGGCTTTTGCCTATCTTCCAACCTTTGCTTTGATAGAAGTTTATAAAAGCTTCTGCATCAATACCGTTATTTCTTCCTAAACAATATTGAGTAACTTCTTCTAAAGTCGGTTTTATAAATATATCATTATTACATTCTTCCATTATTTCATTATTGTTTATCGAGTAGGATTCATTTAGGAGTTGAGTAGGTGCTGTGTCGGAGTTGAGTAGGATTTTGTGTAGGAATTTATAATTTTTAATATCCTGATAAGTATCGTAATTATTGACTTTTATCACTATTCCCCGTGTCGTTTTTTGTGTCGTGAGTAAATCAACTTTTTCACTTTTTGCCCACTTTAAAAAATCATAAACTTGATTTATTGTTACCCCGTGAATATCCTTTAACTCATTTTTAAAATTAAAATAGTTACTACCTCTTGGATAGTAACTATTAGTTTTATGGTTTACATTTAATAAAATATATATGAAAATTTTTAGATATTCAGGGGGTTTAAACCATATTTCGCTTTCTAGGATAATTCTTGCAAGCAAAATACATCCGTTTTGTATTATTTTCTCATTCATATACTTCCTCTTTTGGCTTTCCAAACTCTTTAATTAATTTATTCACCACAATTTTCATCTGACATTTTTGTTTCTTATCGGTAAAATAGTTCTCAAATAGGCAGCCTGTACAAATGCAGTTGCGTTTATAACAGTCAACTGCGGTGTTTGTCCATAACCAATTATTCTTAGCCTTCTTGGGCTTGCGGTTGCCCTCAACTTGTTTCCTTATGCACACTTTGCAAATGGTGTTATATCCATACTTTCGCCAAGGGCTTTTGTAAAACTCCGTTAAAGGTTTTTCTTCCCCGCATTTGTTACATTTCACTTAACTCCCCCTTAAAAAGGAATCTCGTCTAATTCCTCTTTGCTTAATCCTGTATCTGCTGTTGTTTGTTCCTGCTTCGCAAGATCGCTTCTGATAACTCTTACAAGAGGTTGATAATCAACCATTTCAAGAGTACAGAAAAAGGCTTTGTATTCACCCTCAAAAACATCCGTTTCGTGCTGAAGATAAACAGGAAAATCAATATCTTTTAATTTAAGTATTTGAATTTTCTTATTTTCTGCGCTGAATCTTGTTTCTGTTTTTTCAATTATTCCGCTGACTGTGATTAGTGATTGGTCGTATTTTGCAGTAGTATTTTTGATTTTCCAGTAAATCTTTTCTTTATAAGGTTCTGCAACTATATCCCCTTGCACCGTTACGGTCATACCTTTTTTAAAATGCTCTCCTGCAAATTCTGCTTGCTTTTCCCAAACTTCAACGTCAAACCAATTTGTACGTTTTTCTTTTTTCTTGGAATCCCAACCGCTTGTTGCTAATGAAAAAGTGGTCTTTACCTTACCACTTTCAAAATATTTTACTGTCGGATCTGCTCCAAGTTTTCCCGTAATTGTTGCCTGTTTCATTATTCCTCCGTTTCTATTCCATATTCCCCGGCAAGATTGATAAAATAATCAATCAAAACCTTCATTTCTGCTGTATCAAATTTACTAGAGCCTTCATAAACTTTATAAGTAATTAACTCAACGCCTTTAGGCGACATCATAGTACCCATTGGCTTAATTGCTCTAAAGTTTTTCCGCAAGCTGTTTTCTGTTTCAGGTAATGCGGCAATAAACGCAGCTTTTGCGTTCGCTTTTTCAAGGCCCTTAATGTAAATATCCATTTCATCATTTCCAGTAAAAAGGGCTATCTGTTGAATGATAGCCCACATTTTATTATTTTGCTCGATTGAGCGACTTGTCCGATATTCTTTAAACTGAATATTATATTTTTTGTTTACTTCGAGTTCGGGAGTAAAACCGTTTACATCTAGCAGTATTACTCCACTCTCGCATTTTATAAGTGTTGCCTGAATTTTCATAAGCACCTCAATTAAGCATTTACAAGTTGTTTTGGTGTTTGATGTTCTTTTAATTGCTTTGTGAAGTTTTTTACAAGGTGATGAAGCCCAAGACATTTCAAGAATGTGCTGAAACTTGTTTCTTGAATATGTTCAGGGATCTCAATATATTCAAATCCTTCTTCTTCGTTACGTCCGATTCTGAGAATTACAACATTTTCTATTTTGTCAAAATTGTAACCTTTTTCTTTTAAGATCGGTTGAATAACTTTGAAATTTTCTTCAAGATTAACCTTATACGCCGATGTTTGGAAATAAGGCTCATTATAAATTGCGTTGCAGGTTTTGAAGTCAATTAGTGTAAGTTTTCCATTAAGTACCGCCACGCAGTCAATAGTACCGCCAAATTGGTAATTTTCGCTTACTAGCTGTAATTCATTAGCAATCGGCACAAATTCGGCTTGACAATTTTCCCACTCGAAAAATTTGTTAGCGCATTTTCTAGCCTGTTCAATTTGTTCAGGAGTAACTTTAGGAATCTTTGAAAAGTCCTCTTTTTCGCCTGTTAAATAGCACTCAACAATATAGTGCGCTGTTGTTCCGATAATTGCCTTATCGTCAACATATTCAGACATTTTAATACCTTCAAGCCCTATTTTATTAGCCCAAAACTTCAAGGCAGGTTTATCCAAAACCCCTAAAACTGTTGTTACGCTTGGCACTTTATCGCCCGCTTTGTTTTTGTAAGTAATTCTAGCCATTGTTTACCACCCTTTCATATTCTTGTATTGGTAATTTGCCGCTGTTTTTGTTCATAATATCTGCATATTCTTTCGGCTCAACGAGTTTCTTAAATTCCTCTTTTTGTTGATAATTGCAGAACTCGGTTGCTGCCGTTTCAGTTGCTGCAGCCGTTGTTGTTTTAGTTGGTGTTTTTGCTTTATCCTTGCCGTTAGATTTATTTTCAATAACATCAGGATCGTCTTTGTCTGTCGGGATGTTAAAGAATTTCAAAAAGAAATACTTTTCTGCGTATGTTAAGGCTTTCCCTACGCCTTTTTCGCCTGAAATATCTACTCCTTGACCGTACCAATCAATAATTAAAGTTGAATCAGGATTATCAATATCAACCCAAGTATATTGAATTGCTAACTCAGTTAAAATTGTTGTTGATGTTCCTTCTTTTCTGACAAGTTCAGAATAACCGTGAGATTTTAAAGTAGGGATTAGTAAAAGTCCTTGGGTTTCCATTGCTTCACGAATAGCCAATAAAACATCACTTGATGAAACATAGGCATATTTTGCATCGTTTGTCGGTTTTGTTTTCTGTAAATAACTTACAGATTTTTTAATTTCTGCTAATTTTTGATAAAGATTTTTAACGATCTTTAAATCAGGTTTGTTTTCTTTTTTTGGGGCCGCTGCCCCGGCTGCTTCTTGTGTTGACATAATCTTACTCCTTATTTTATTATGTAATCCTTGATTTTCTTAAATAATTTTTCAATGAAATTCGGCTCAGTTTTTAATGTTTTCAGATTAAAAATTTTACAAAATTTATCGCTAAGTCCGTTTCTCCATATATAGTGAAGATTGCCCTTTACTATATCTTCTGAACATTCTTCTAAATATTCAGTAATAAATTTGTTAATAGCTTTTCTATTATTTGTTTCTGCGTATCCATTTAAAATTTGATAAACATCACGGATACATTTACAATCTTTGTATGTTCTAATTAATTCTTTCTGCATAATTTTCCCTATACCTTTCTTTTCTGTACGCTTTAATCAGCCCTGCGGTCTTGGATAGTTATAAATAAATCTCGCAAGGCTGTTTAAAATATA